>OUWB011209524.1_pt1 | contig 14272 bp, 11 predicted proteins | sample 1779821 | NCBI WGS metagenome assembly OUWB01 (sample SAMEA3914806, study PRJEB12502) | metagenome | biome: forest; material: soil | place: Canada | collected 2011-08-03 | depth 0.1 m
CCCCTGCAAGCAGGGGGAGGGGCAAAACGCCTTTCATTAAGTGATCGCGCCGCACACTGCACAAAGACGCAGATACGAAACAGGGAACTCATGAAACACCTCTTCACCTTTGCCGCCGCGCTAGCACTCACCGTCTGTGGCGCCGCCCAGGCCGCCACCGGCTCCGCCCGTGCCAAGCTCGATGCCTTCGCCACCGGCCTGCATTCGCTCACTGGCACGTTCTCGCAGACGGTCAAAGACCCCAACGGCAATCTGGGCAAGGCCAGCTCCGGCACGTTGGCGCTCGAAGCGCCGCGCCAGTTCCGTTGGGAGACGCTGACGCCTTCGAAGCAGACCATCGTGGCCGATGGCAGCCGCGTATGGTTGTACGACCCGGATCTGGAGCAGGTCACCGTGAAGGTGCAAAGCGCCGAGGAATCGCACAGCCCGCTGACCGTGCTGACCGACGTCAAGCAGATGGACAGGGACTTCAAGGTCACCGAGCAGGGCGATCACGACGGCCTGAGCTGGCTGCGTCTTACCTCGACCGCGAAGGATCCGCAGTTCGACTACGCCGACCTCGGCTTTGATGCCAATGGCCTGGCCCGCATGGAATTCCGCGACCAATTGGGCACCACCACCGATATCCGTTTCTCGGGTTGGCAGCGCAACGTGCCGATTCCCCCGGAAACCTTCAATTTCGTACCGCCGCCGGGCGCCGACGTGATTGGCGATGCACCGGTGATCCAGACGCAGCCGATCAAGAACTGATTCTGGCCATGTTGCGTCAGCTACCCCGGTGGGCCTGGATCGGCGGCGGGCTGCTGGCGCTGGTGGCTGGCAGTATCAATGCCGTCGGTTACCTGTGCTTTCGTCATCAGCCGATCACTCACCTGACGGGCACCAGCACGGAGTTCGGCTTGGCGTTGGCCATGCTCGATGCGGGCGAAGTCCTGCACTGGGGGCTGGCCATCGCGTCGTTCCTGGCGGGCGCGGTGCTTAGTGGCTATATCGTTCAACAACGCACGCTGCAGCTGGGCCGACGCTATGGCGTCGTGCTGATGATCGAATCGGTGTTGCTGTTCGTCGCCACGCCGCTGATTCACGATCGGCAGGACCTTGGGCTGTATCTGGCTTCGGCGGCCTGCGGTCTGCAGAACGCAATGGTCAGCACGTATAGCGGCGCGACCTTCCGTACCACGCATCTCTCTGGCATGTTCACCGATCTTGGCATCTATCTGGGACAGCGCCTGCGTGGCCTGGAAGTGGACATGCTGCGCATCCACGTCTGCCTGCTGGTGATCAGCAGCTTCATCGTCGGGGCGACAGCCGGTGCCTTCGGTTTTATGGTGATGCAGGAGCGGATACTGCTGGTGCCGGCCACGCTTACCGGCGTGGTGGGATTGGGCTACGCAATCTATCGTTTCCGCGTGTTAGCAGGCCGCTGATACGGGCTTGCCCTACGTAGCCTCGGCGCAACGATTACGGCCCGCGTGCTTGGCGACGTAAAGCGCGCTGTCGGCGCGGGTCAGCCATTGCGACAGGGTTTCGCCGGCGCGATAGGCTGCTACGCCGATGCTGACCGTTATCTCGATGGTTTGGCCCTCGTGCACCACCGGGTTATCGCAAAGGGTCTGGCGGATGCGTTCGGCGACTGCCATGCCTTCATCGAGCGTGCCTTTTGGCAGCAACACCACCAACTCCTCGCCACCGTAGCGGCCTGCCACGTCGCCTTCACGACACTGGCTGAGGATGGCCTGGCTTGCGCTGCGAATGACCGCATCGCCGGCCAGGTGTCCATAGGTGTCGTTGACCTGCTTGAAGCGATCCAGGTCGAGCAGGGCGATGCAGGCGCTCCCGGCCGTTGCGCTTTGGCGCACGGCTTCGGCCAGTTCGAGGAACCGCCGGCGACTGCATATGCCGGTGAGCTCGTCGGTGTTGGCCAATTCATCCAGCCGTTGATTGGCAGCAACCAGATCGCGTGTGCGCATGTCGATCTGATGTTGCAGCTGCCGCGCCTGGCGTCGCAGGTAGAGCGTGCGTAGCTGGATCACGCCGATGATCAGGGCGAGCAGCAGCACGCCCGCGCCGATCGCCGCGGTAATGGTTTCATACCAGCGCGGCTCCGCTTGCACGTTCACCGCCGCTTCGATCAGGCGCGGTTGCATGCCGCGTGTTCGCGCGCGCAGACGCAGCGTGTAATCACCGTGCGGAAGGTTGGTGTAGATCGCGGTGGGCAGGCTGCCACGAGGCACATCGATCCAGCTCTCGTCCAGTCCGTCCATGCGATAGCTGTAGAGGGTTTCGGTGGACGCCTGATAATCGAGCAACGCGAAATCCACCCGCACGCTTCGGTTGTGCGGGCCAATCCGCAGCGTTTCGTCCGCGCGCGGCAGTTTGCCGAAGGGCAGCGGCACGCCGTTGACGACGGCGTAGGTGACCGTCAGTGGCACCTCGGGAGCGTATGGGGCCTTCCAGTTGGGACGGATCACGGTCAAGCCGCCCAGGCCGCCGAACAGCAATTCACCCGTCGGCGCCTGTGCCGCAGCGGCGTAGATGTAGCTGGAAATGCGCAGGCCATCGCGGATGCCGAGGTTACGCACGGTGTGCGTATTGCTGTCGACCATCGACACGCCATTGGGCAGGCTTACCCAGGCGTTACCCTCTTCGTCGGTCTGCACGGCATTGATGTTGTTGCTGCTGAGGCCGTCGAGGGTGCTGATGTTGCGGAAGCGATAGGGCTCGCCGGCGTTGTGCGGCTCCAGCATGGCCAGTCCGCCATAGGTGCCCAGCCACAGGCCGCCTTGCGAATCGGTGGCGATCGAACTGACCAGGTTGTTGGGCAGGCTGGTTGCATCGCCAGGGTGGTTCAACAGGTTCTCGAAGCCGTGGTTTTGCGCGGTGTCGGTGGCAATGCTGATACCGTGGCCGGTCAGGTACCAGATGTTCGAGCCCACGCGCGCAATCCGGCGCACAGTGTCGCTGGCGAGACTGCCGAGGTCGTTTGCATCGTGCACGAAATGGCTTAGCGCGCGGGTGTGCGTGTCGTAACGGTAGACACCGTCATAGGTGGCGATCAGTAGTTGCTTGCCGTCGGTGAGCAGGTGCAGCACCGGTTTTTCGTCGAGCGCGGGTATGACGGAGTCTTCGATGGCGAACGTGTCCGGGTTGATACGGGCCATGCCCTGTGTACCAACCCAAAGGGTGCCGTCGGGCATTTCGGCAAACGCTTGCGTGTCGCGCCGGGTCTGATTGCCGTGCAGTTGGAGATGCTTGATCTCGGCCTTGTCCAGATCGATGACATCGATAAGCCCGGCGCTCATGCCCAGCCAGATGCGACGCCGCGTATCGATATAGATGCCGCGCACATTGGTATTGGCCAGCGTGTGGTCCGCGCGTGCCGACGGCAGCAGGGCGAACGCGGTACGCGCGTTAGGGTTGTTGCGGGCGACGCCCAGGTCGGTCGCGATCCAGATATCGCCGGAGTGATCCTGCAGCAGCGCGCGCACCGAGTCGCCGGGCAGTGAGGACGGCATGGCCGTATCGTGGGCGATCTGGCGCACATCGTCGGCGCCCGGGGAATAGGCCAGCACGCCGCTGCCGTCGGTGCCTATCCAGACCGTATTTGGATCGAGTTCGAGGAAATCCCGCGCGGTGGCACGACGCTCGTGATTGGGCTGATAGCCGCTGTATCCCGCGACCGCCTGCCAATGCCCATCAGCATCGCGATACGCCGCACCGGTTTGCGTAGTGCCGACCCAGATCCGGCCTTCGCGGTCTTCGTGCAATGCCCAGATGCCATCGCCCAGCATGGTGTCGATGACCCCGTCGGGGCGTGTCGGGCGCACAAAGACCTTGCTGTTGGGGCGGCGAATGAACAGTCCGCTGTTGTTGCCCAGCCAGAGGTTGCCGGCATGGTCCTGCAGCACGCTGAAATTGCGCGGCGAGGGCCCCTCGCCGGTGTCGACGTGGGTGATGCGGTTGCTGCGCAGGTCCAGATGGTCGAGCCCGTGCTCGGTGGCGACCCACACGCCATCGTTGCCGTTGTCGAAGGCCAACGCGTAGATCTTGCGGTCGCTGGTGCCGTTGGCGCCGACGGGGTAGTTGTGGAAGCTGTTGTCGATCGGGCTGAACCGGCTCAGCCCACCGGCATTGGTGCCCACCAGCATGCTGCCATCGGGCAGGGCGAGCAGGCAGCGGATGTACGGGTCGGGGATATCGGTTTTCGGGCCGGCGGTGCCGGTGAATACCTGCATGCGGTAGCCGTCATAGCGAACCAGGCCGCCCATGCTGCCGATCCATACCAGGCCGCGCTGATCCTGCGCCATGGCGGTGGTAATGGAGTGCGGCAGGCCATCGACGATGCCGATCCGCTCGAACCATGGGTTATCGAATGGCGCCCAGGAATCGCTGGCCCACGCTGCTCCGAACGGAAGCAGCAAGACCAGCACAAAAGCCAGCCACGCTTGAGGGCGTAGGCGTTGGCTCGATCGATCAGTCATGGGCGGGGCGCCAAAGACGGGTAAGACCGGGGGGAACTCGCTTCGTCGTCATGACATTCGCCTCGCTGGAGCCCCCATACCACAGGCGTCGCCCATGATACCCGAGGTGTGTGCATGCGTCGTTTGGCCGGCATGGCACACTTGCCACGTGACACCCGCAAGCAGGCTAAGGATAAAAAGCCATGGTGGTTCTATGGATGGTGATAGGGGCAGTGCTTGGCGGCATGGCCTCGCCCAACAGCGTGTGGGGCGTGCTCGTAGGAGCGGCGCTCGGATTGCTATGGGGAAGGCAGCAGCAGCTGGCCAGACAGCTCAAGGATCTGCGCGCGCAACTCGGGGAGACGCCGGTGCAACGGCAGGGCGCCACCTCCACCGCCGCAGAGTCGAAGCGTCCCGACGAGCGCTTGGGGATGACCGAAGCGGAGGTGCGCAGGTACAACGCGCCGACCGAGGCGGAGTCTGCCGTACCAGCGAAGTCGGCGCACTCGCCACAGCCAGGCGCGACGGGCCCGATTACGCCTCGCCCCGTAGCCGCGCCCGTGGGGCCACGAGAGCCTTCGATCATCGATCGAGGGTTCCAGCGCATCTGGCGCTGGTTCACCGAGGGCAACGTGCCGGTGAAGATCGGCATGCTGGTGCTGTTTGCCGGCGTGGCAGCGTTGCTCAAGTACGCCTCTGACAGCGGCATGTTACGCGTGCCGATCGGCTTGCGTGTGGCGCTGGTGGCGTTGGCTGCCATGGCTGCACTGGCCTTTGGTTGGCGCAAACGCGAGTCGCAGCGCGTATTCGCGCTGTCATTGCAGGGCGGCGCCATTGGCGTGCTGCTGATCACCGTGTTCGCCGCGTTTCGCCTCTATGACTTGCTGCCGGCCAGCGCCGCATTCGCGTTATTGATCGTGCTGGTGGCTGGTGTGGGCGTGCTCGCGGTGATGCAAAACGCCCTGGCGCTGGCGGTGCTGGGGTTGCTGGCCGGCTTTGCCGCGCCGATCCTCGTTTCCACCGGCAGCGGTAGTCACGTTGCCTTGTTCAGTTACTACACCGTGCTCAACGTCGCCATCCTCGGCATCGCTTGGCGACGCTCGTGGCGCGTGCTGAACCTGCTGGGCTTCGTGGCGACTTACGCGGTCGGCACGACCTGGGGCGTGCTGCGCTACGAGCCGGCGTTGTTTGCCAGCACCGAACCGTTCCTGGTGCTGAATTTCCTGTTTTACCTCGCCATTCCCTGGCTGCATGTGCTGCGCGCACCGGCGGATCGTCGCGTGGTGATCGATGGCTGCCTGATGTTTGGCAATCCGCTCATAAGCCTGTTGCTGCAGGGCGCGCTTTTGCATTGGGATGGCGCCGGACTGGCCATCTCGGCGCTCGTTGCCGCGGTGGTCTACGTGCTGGTGGCCTATTTGGGTCGACGCCAACCCGCCATGCGATTGCTCTACGAAACCTGGGCCGTGCTGGCGGTGGCATTTGCCACGCTGGCAGTGCCGTTGGCATTGAGCGCCGATGTCACCGGTAGCATCTTCGCGCTGGAAGGCGCTGGGTTGATCTGGCTGGGCCTGCGTCAGCAACGTGCGCTGGCACGCTGGAGTGGCTTGTCACTGCAGGTGTTTGCGGCGCTGGCGTTGGTGATGAACGCTTGGTGGCATGGCCATGACGCGGTGCTGCCGTTGCTCAACCGCGACTTTGTCAGTGCGTTGCTGTTGGTGGTCGGTGCATTGATCACCAGCTATCTATATGCCCGACTCGGCGGCGAGCGCATGGTGCACCGCCTGCTTGCCGTGCTGCTTTATGGCTGGGGTCTGTTGTGGTGGACGTTGGCCAGCGGCATGGAGATCGATCGTTTCGTGCACACGCCATGGCTATTTGCTGCGTGGCTGGGGTGGCTCGCGTTCACCGCGTGGGGTACGGCCGAAGCAGCACGTCGACGCCCACCGCACGAGCTGGGTCTCGCGCTGGCCTACAGTCCGGTGCTTGGCATGGCCTTGATGTTGCCGTTGCTGGTGTGGGCCGGTGCGTTCGAACAGCAGCCGCTGCACAGCTGGAATCTGCTCGCCGTGCTGCTGTCAGCTGCGTTCGGCTGGCGCAGCTTGATCTGCCTGCGCGATCTTGAGTGGGCGGCGTCGCTGGCGCAGTTGGCCTGGTTGTGGCGCTGGACGCTTGCCGCGGTGGTCGCCATCGCGTTGGCGCTGGATCGACTTCGCTGGTTGTCGCCTAGCTGGGTGGTGCTGCTTAGCGCCGCGCCACTGTTGCTGGGGTTTGCGCTGGCTCAATGGCGCCCGCAACTGATCGCGCCACCGCTGCTGATATGGCTGCCACGTTGGCGGCCGCCATTGCAGTACTCGTTGTTGATCACCGTCAGCTTGCTTGGTGTCTGGGCCTTGTTCCAGCCCGGCGACGCTGCACCACTGCACTACCTGCCACTGCTCAATCCGCTGGAACTGCTGATGCTATGGATCGTGGTGAGCGTGACAGGCTGGCTAACCGCTGCAGACACGTCAAACGCACTGAAGCGCCTGCGTGCACCCGTGCTTGGTGGCGTGGCCTTTGCGTTTTTCACCAGCACCACGCTGCGTGCCGTGCATCAACTGGCAGGCGTGCCGTGGAACGAAGCATTGGCCGATTCCAGCCTGGCGCAGATGTCACTCACCGTGGTGTGGAGCGTGCTCGGCCTGCTGGCCTGGGTGTGGGGCTCGCGGCGTGGCCAGCGGCTGTTGTGGCTGGCCGGTGCCATCATCATGGGCGTGGTGCTGACCAAGCTGATCCTGATCGACCGCAGTCACCTGGGCAATCTGTTCGGCATCGGCTCGTTCATCGCCTACGGCCTGCTATGCAGCGTTATCGGATACCTGGCGCCGGCACCGCCGCGCCATTCGTCGTCTACTGAGGAACCCAAGCATGCGCCTTGATCTTCGTTGGGCAATGCTGGCACTGCTGTTTCCTATCGCCGCCGCGCAAGCCAGTACCGCGACGGATTACGCCTATGCGTTTGCGTTGGATACCCCATCCCCGGCGGAGGCTTATCGCGTCGTACTCGCGCCGGAAATCTACGCCGCCGCCAACCCGACCGCCGATTTGCGTGACCTCGTTGTGGTGAACGCCCTGGGCCAGCCGGTGCCTTTCGGGCCGATGCCGTCCGTGCCGCCAAAACGCACCCGCTTCGAACAGGCCACGCGCCTGATTCCGGTGCCCACCAGTGCTGCCGCGCATGATGGCGTGCGTGTCGAGCGCAGCACGAGCGGCAGTATCGTGATTAGCCAGCCCGCGCCAGGCAATGCGCCCGAGCGGACGCAGCAGTGGCTGCTGGATGCAGGACGCGACGTTACGCTGGATCGCATCGAACTGCAGGCCGCCTCGCTGCAGCAGGATTTCCAACTGCACCTTGCAGTGGATGCCAGCAACGATCTGCGCGAGTGGCGCTCGCTGGCCGACGATGTCAGCGTGATTCGCGTGCACAGCGGCAACGATAACGTCGAGCAGTTGTCGATGGATCTGAGCAGCACTGAGCCCGCGCGTTACTACCGGCTGCGGCTGGTCGACGGCGAGGTCGATTGGAGTACTGATCATGTGCCCACCGTCGCGCTGGTCGGTGCCTATAGCGATGCGGCCGCCGAACACGGTTCGCAATTGCAATGGTTGCCGGTTACGGCCAGTGCCAGCGCTGGCAGCAACTTCGACTACACGTTGCCCGCCGCGTTGCCGGTGGAGGCGCTGACGGTGCGGCTGCCGGCCAACAACGCCGCGGCCCGTGTGCAGCTATTGCTGCCACAAGGGCAGGGCACATCGAGCTGGGCGCAGGTGGCGACGCTGGATCTGGTGCGCACTGCAGGCAACGTCGGCGACGCCACGGCGCGCTTCGACCCACGTCCGATACAGCATGTGCGACTGCATAGCGAGACGCCGCTGGCGCAGGCGCCCACCGTGAGCGCCGCGTGGGTGCCGCCGCAATACGTCTTCATGGCGGAGGGTAGCGGCCCGTATCGCCTGCTGGTCGGTAGCTATGCCGCGCGACGTGGCGATTACCCGGTGAACGAAGCAGTCGAGCGCATGCGCGCCAACCATGGGGAGGACTGGCTGCCGCCGATGGCAGCATTGGATCAGCGCGTCGATGCGGCAGGCCCAGCCGCGCTGGTGGCACCCAAGGTGCCCTACGACTGGACGCGCCCCTTGCTGTGGGCAGTGCTGATTGCGGGCGCGTTGCTGGTGGCGGGCATGGCGTTGAGCCTGCTGCGCAATTCTGGGCGCAACGGTAACCCCAGCTGATCACCGTGACGGGTCTCCATGGTGGCGATTTGGCGCATGCAACCGGCTAAAGGCACGCACTAAGCCAAGCTAAAGTCGGTATGCCTAGGCTTGACCTTGGCACACGCAAAGGAGTTCGTCATGTCCACCACCCGTTGTTATTCGCCTTGGCTGCGCCATCTGCATTGGCTGATTGCCCTGTTTGTCACGGGCGCCTTGGTGCTTATCGAGATCAAGGGCTGGTTTCCGCGCGGTTCGGCGTCCCGCACGGCAATCAAATGGGGGCACATGCAGTTCGGCCTTGCGGTGCTGTTGTTGATGCTGCCACGGTTGTTCGTGCGTCTGCGTGCCGAGGTGCCACCGATTACGCCGCCGCTCCCGCGTTGGCAAGACGCCATCAGCAAGCTGGTGCACCTGGCCTTGTATGCGCTGGCGTTTGGGTTGCCGCTGCTTGGCGTCGCCATGATGTTCGTGGCCGGCAAGCCATGGAACCTGCTCGGCATACCGCTGCCCGTCACCGCCGTCCCGGATGCGGGGCTGGCACGCCAGCTTCATGACATCCACGAAACGGCGGGCAACGTGTTTCTTTGGGCTGCCGTTGCCCACGCGCTGGCGGCGGTGTTCCATCGCTATGTGCAGCGCGACGACACCCTGCAGCGGATGCTGCGCCCGGAGCGTGGCACGGCGCCGTAGTGTCTTGGCGATAAGGGCTCGGCGGGCGTAACCCGGGCTGCTGTCCTATGATGGACCGACCTGTCTGGCCGTCGCGCTTCGGTGCGGTGGTCCAGACGCCCGTAGAGTTTGTTGCTCCGATGCCCACCCTGTCTCCATCCCCCGGACTGTTCGGCGAGCCCGACGACCTCAAGCCCCTGGCCGAGCGCATGCGGCCCCGCACCCTGGACGAAATCGTCGGCCAGCAACGGGTGATGGCGCCCGGCAAGGCGCTGCGACGTGCGCTGGAAGCAGGGCGCGTGCATTCCATGGTGCTGTGGGGGCCGCCTGGTTGCGGCAAGACCACGCTAGCCCTGCTGGTGGCGCGTTATGCCGATGCGGATTTTCGCGCCATCTCGGCCGTGCTGTCGGGCCTGCCCGAAGTGCGCAAGGCCTTGGCCGAAGCCGAAGCCAACTTTGCCCAGGGCCGTCGCACCGTGCTGTTCGTGGACGAGGTGCATCGCTTCAACAAGGCCCAGCAGGACGCGTTTCTGCCGCATATCGAGCGCGGCATCATCATCTTCGTCGGCGCCACGACCGAAAACCCCTCGTTCGAGCTCAACTCCGCGTTGCTTTCTCGTTGCCGCGTGCACGTGCTGGAGGCAGTGACCGTCGATGACATCGTCATCGCCCTCAAGCGCGCGTTGGTTGATCGCGAGCGCGGCCTGGGCGAGATGGAGCTGCAGATTGCCGATGAATCGCTGCGCATGATCGCGCAGGCGGCCGATGGCGATGTGCGCCGCGGCCTGACCCTGCTGGAAATCGCCGCCGAGCTGGCCAACGACCACCACATCGACGAAACCACGCTTACCCAGGTGCTGGCCGATCGCACGCGCCGCTTCGACAAGGGTGGCGAGCAGTTCTACGACCAGATCTCGGCGCTGCATAAATCCGTGCGTTCATCCGATCCCGATGCGGCCGTGTACTGGCTGTGCCGCATGCTCGATGGCGGCGTCGATCCGCTTTATCTGGCCCGGCGCATGACCCGCATGGCGGTCGAGGATGTGGGCCTGGCGGAACCGCGCGCCTGGCGCATGGCGCTGGACGCGTGGGACACCTACGAGCGCCTCGGCAGTCCGGAGGGTGAGCTGGGCCTTGCGCAGCTCGCCATCTGGCTGGCCATCGCGCCCAAGAGCAACGCCGCGTACAAGGCTTATAACCAGGCCCGCGCCGTGATCCGCGATTCAGGCACGCTCGACGTGCCCATGCACCTGCGCAATGCACCGACCAAACTGATGAAGGGCCTCGGCTACGGCCAGGGCTACCAGTACGACCACGATGCCGAAGGTGGTGTCGCGCTGGATCAGCAATGCCTGCCTGATGAACTCGACGGCACCGTGTTCTACGAGCCGGTAGAGCGCGGGCTGGAGCTGAAATTGCGCGAGAAGCTGCTGAGCCTGCGCGAGGCGCGGCGCCTCGCACGTCAAAAATGATCGGGTGATGTCCCGGGGTTCGTCGCTCGTCGACGAACCGGCCCATATCAATCGAGAATGTGCCATGTCGATCGTCTGGTATTTCGACTTCATCTCTCCGTTCGCCTGGTTGCAATGGCCCAAGGTGAAAGTGCTGGCCGCGACACACGCGGTGACATTACGGCCGATCGTGTTCGCCGGTGTACTCGACAAGGTGGGGCAAAAAGGCCCAGCGGAAATTCCGAACAAACGCGAATTCACCTACCGCTATGTCGTGTGGCGTGCCCAGCAAACGCATCAACCACTGCGCTTTCCTCCCGCGCATCCGTTTAACCCGTTGGCCGCGCTGCGGCTGTGCATCGCGGCGGGCAGCAGTGTCGAGGCGACCGAGGCGATCTTCGATTGGATCTGGGGGCAGGGCCATGCGGGCGACAGCATCGATGCCTTGGCCCCGGTGGCGGCTCGTTTGGGTATAGCCGACCCCGCGGCCGCCATTGCGGACCCCGCAGTCAAGGCACAACTGAGGGCCAACTTCGACGCCGCCATCGCCGAAGGAATTTTTGGCGTGCCGACACTCTCACTGGATGGCTGTCTGTTCTGGGGCGACGACGCGCACGACTTCGCCGTGGCCTGCCTGCACGATCCCTCGCTATGGGATAGCCCCGAGATGCAGCGCGTGGCCTCGCTACCGGTGGCGGTGTCGCGCGCCGGCTAGCCACTTGTTGCAGCACGGCTTGCGACTCTTCACACCACAGGCATAGATTCGCCACACCGAAGGCCACGTGGGGAGCGTGCCATGCGAGTACTCGTAGCAGCGCTGATGGGCGGCATCGTGATGTTTCTGTGGGGCGCGGTGGCGCATATGGCCCTGGGCCTGGGCAATCCGGGCATACACCAGCCGGTCAACGAGGATGTGGTGCTGAGCACCCTGCCTCAGGGGCTGGGGAGCGAGCCAGGCGTCTACATCCTGCCCTCGATCGATCCCGCCAAGATGCACGACAAGGCGGCCATGGAGGCCTACTCCACCAAGTCCAAAGCCTCGCCATACGCTTGGGTGGTCTACCTGCCACATGGCGAAGACCTCTCCAACATGACCCAGCAACTGCCACGCCAATGGGCCTCGGACACCCTGGCCTCGCTCGCGCTGGCCTTCATCATGGGGCTGGCCACCTTCAGTTTCGCCAAACGGCTGGGCATCGCCATGGCGGCCGCCGTGTTTGCCTGGCTGAGCACCCTGGTGCCGTACTGGAATTGGTACCGTTTTCCCACCGAGCTGACCACGGCCGCGCTGATCGAACAGGTCATCGGCTGGCTGCTGGCCGGCGCCGTCATGGCCTGGTGGCTGGGGCGCAGGAAGCGCTCAACGCTCTAAAAGCTCAGTCCTCTCCCCTTCGGGGAGAGGACTGAGCTGAGGGCGGGTGCTTGCGGTGGCGTCCGCCATGATCATAGAGCCGGCTTGTAGCCCCGCCGGGACCCACAACATTGCGGCCATCACAGCCACCCAGCGATAATCCCGGGCTCTGAGTCAATCCCTGGATCGATCATGCTGGACCCTGCACTGCTGCGCTCGCGCTTGGCCGAAACCGCCGAGCGTCTCAAGGAGACCCGTGGCTACACGCTCGACGTAGTCGCCATCGAGGCGCTGGAAACCCAGCGTAAGCAGCTGTCCACCGAGACCCAGGAGCTGCAGAACCTGCGCAACACGCGGTCCAAGGCCATTGGCCAGGCCAAGGGCAAGGGCGAAGACGTCGCACCGCTGATGGCCGAGGTCGCCGGCATCGGCGACAAGCTCAAGGCCAACGAGGCCGCACTGGCTGACGTGCAGGCCAAGCTCGCCGATGTGGCGCTGGGCCTGCCCAATATTCCGCATGCCTCCGTGCCGCTGGGCAAGGACGAGAACGACAACCAGGAAATCCTGCGCTGGGGCACGCCGCGCCAGTTCGATTTCCCGGTGAAGGATCACGTCGACCTAGGCGAGCGTCGCGGCTGGCTCGACGGCGAGGCTGGCGCCAAGCTCTCCGGCTCACGCTTCACGGTAATGCGTGGCCAGTTGGCGCAGCTGCATCGTGCGCTCGGCCAGTTCATGCTCGACCTGCAGACCGCCGAACACGGCTATCTTGAATGCAATGTGCCGGTGCTGGTCAACGCCGACAGCATGCTCGGCACCGGCCAGCTGCCGAAGTTCGAAGAAGACCTGTTCGCCACGCAGGTGGGCGATACCAAGCGCTACCTCATTCCCACTGCAGAAGTGCCGCTCACCAACCTGGTGCGCGACACCATCCAGGAAGCCGATGCGCTGCCGCTGCGTATGACGGCGCATACGCTGTGCTTCCGTGCAGAGGCCGGCAGCTATGGCCGCGACGTGCGCGGCATGATCCGCCAGCATCAGTTCGAGAAGATCGAGATGGTGCAGATCGCGCGCGCCGGCGACTCCTATGCGCAGCTGGAGGAAATGGTCGGCCATGCCGAGGCCGTGCTGCAGCGGCTCGGCCTGCCATACCGCAAGGTGCTGCTGTGCACCGGCGACATGGGTTTCGGTTCGGCCAAGACCTACGACCTGGAAGTGTGGCTGCCCAGCCAGAATACCTATCGCGAAATCTCCAGCTGCTCCAACTTCGAAGACTTCCAGGCACGCCGCCTGCAGGCGCGCGTGCGCAACCCGGAAACCGGCAAGCCGGAGCTGGTGCACACGCTCAACGGCTCCGGCCTCGCCGTTGGCCGCACCCTGGTCGCCGTGATGGAGAACTATCAGAACGCGGACGGCTCCATCACCGTGCCCGAGGCATTGCGCCCATACCTGCGCAACCTCGATCAGATCGCCTGAGGCCATCCACACCATGCGCACCCAGCGTTGGGACAAGGTTGAACTCACCGCCAGCTACACACTGCTGACGATCCTGGCCACCGAACTGCTGACCCGCCTGGGCCTGTTCACCATGTTCCCGCTACCCCCGGTGGACATGGTGCTGTCCCTCATCGCCACCGTGCTGGTCATCGGCGCCTTCTGGTTCGCCCGCCACAGCCGCAAGCTCCGCTTCTGGATCATCGGCTTCGCCACCGCCACCCAGCTGGTGCCCATGGTGGTCCGCCAACCGGTGCTGCTGCTGCCGCTGGTCGGCGCCGCAATCCCGATAGGCATCATGCTGTGGGCTATGTTCGCCCTGGCCAAGAAAGGGCAGGGAACCGCACCGCATTCCTGATAAGATCTCGACCCTGCGTGGCGAGTCCGGTAGCCCCTCAGCACCCGCGCCCGTCATTCCCGCGAAAGCGGGAATCCAGAGCCTTCACCGCACGGGATGCCCAGATTCAAACTGCCCTGGCGACGTCCACAAGACGCAAGCACGCAGCAACAAATCGGAGAGATGGCCGAGTGGTTTAAGGCAGCAGTCTTGAAAACTGCCGTAGGTGTAAGCCTACCGTGGGTTCGAATCCCAC
>OUWB010002623.1_pt1 | contig 14260 bp, 9 predicted proteins | sample 1779821 | NCBI WGS metagenome assembly OUWB01 (sample SAMEA3914806, study PRJEB12502) | metagenome | biome: forest; material: soil | place: Canada | collected 2011-08-03 | depth 0.1 m
GGCCGCCGGGTTGCTGATCTTTAGCTGTTCGATCTGCCAGATCGGATCGCCGTCGCGCTGCAGGTTATGCGCCTGCAGTTCGAACTTGCCGAGCGTGCGCGTGCCGACGGTGAAATCGTCGATCGCAATATCGAGCGCGGGGAAGCGTCGCGGCTCGCGGTACACATCCTGGGCCAGCGGGTCGCTGGCATGGGCATCCGGAATCATCAGCTTGTTCAGGCGGGCATCGATTTCGCCGGCCGTGCTCAAGGCGCTCCGCGGATGCCAGGCCAGATGACCATTGACCTGATCGGCACTGATGTCGCCTTGCCAGGCGCCGTTGTTGTGGGTGCCACTCACAGCGAAATTGGTCCACGTACGTGCGAGCAAGCTCAGCGTGCCGACGTGGGCCGAAAACTGGGTCGGCCAGAAGGCTTGCCAGCGATCCGCCGGGGCGTGGGCGTTGCCCTCTGCGTTGTCTTTCGCGCCCCCGTCCCCGCCGGCCGCCGTAGCGGCGGGATCGATCTGGGTCAGGGCGCTTCGCCACGCATCCACGTCGAGCTGGTCCAGGTTCAGGTTCGCGCTGACGCCGCGCGCCGGGAGCGCCGCCGGGTGGTTGATGCCGATCGCGCCCCGTACGACCTGCGGTTGTCCCCAACTGGGTGTGCCATCGGCCCCGGTGCCGCCGGGCCGCACCACATAGGCGACCGACATCGGGCCGTATTGCGCATCGATCTCGGCGGTGTCTGGTGCATCGGCGTGTTCGTTCGCATGATCGTTCGCCCGCTCGGAGTCATGCTCCGGCACCGTTGCCGCGACCGTGCTACCGGGACTGCGCGCAGTTCGCGCCGCGCGGGTACCAGCGTGGCTGTCGATGGGCTCCGCGGCGATGGGTGCGGCGACCGCGCTGTCCGACGGATGAATCTCGAAGTGCAGCGGCGCAGCCGAGCCTGCCCTCTTGCCCAGCGGTGCCGGCAGATCGATCGCCACATCGGTGAGGTCGACGCTGCCGGTGACTTCCGGCGTGCCGGGATGATTGGCGCGCAAGCTGACCGAATAGCTTGCACCGCCGCTCAGGTGGTGCATGAAATTGGCCAATACGCCGTTATCGGCTTGGTTGTGCAGAGCCCCCGCGTCGAGATGACCCGAGATGGTCGTCGCGACCGTGCCGTCCGGATTGATGCCGCCCTGCGCATTCAGCGTGCCGCCAAGGAATTGGCCGCTGACACGTTGCAAGGTGGCGCTTTGGTCGGTGAACTGCACGTCGCCCGCAGCCTGCGTCATCGCGGGCAGTCCGGGATAGGCCAGCGCATCGTCGCGCAGGCCAACCGTGCCGCTGACCGTGGTCTTGCCGTTTTCCTTGCGCGGCAAGGCAAGCTTCAGTGCGAGCGTTGCGGGACCGTGCGCTTGCAGGGTATCGAGGGCGTGCCCGGTCCAGACCGAGACAGGGCTGGCGGCAATGTAGTCGAGCAGGTCGGCCAGCGGTCCGCTGGCGTTGCCTTCGATCACAAAATCGTCATCACGGGTCGACAGGTCGGCGATGTGGCCGTGGACTTGACCGAGTGCCATCTTGCGATAGCTGCCATGGTTGACCGTGAAGTTCAGTTGCTGTCGATCCAGATCGAAGTTGCCGTTAATCTGGTCCACCTCCGGCCACTGCTGCGCGTGGCCGGTGCTCATCATCTGCGGGGGCACCGGGGTTGGATCGAAACGGCCGTCATGGAAAGGTGCGCTGATGTGGAAGGTACCTGGCTTGTTTTCCTTATCGAACGGGAAGTCGGCAAGTCGGCCCTGGATTGCGATCACCGCGTTCTCGGAACTGCCGCCGCGCAATGCATGCGCGAGATAGGCACGCAGATTCTGATCCAGGTTACTTGGAAGATAGCGCGGTACGCTGGCCAGATTGACGCGGTCGAAATGCGAGGTCAGGTCGAGCGAACCGGGGCCGTTGCCGTCGTTCCGATAGTCGACCGCGGTGACGGCAGCCGCATCCGGATTGCTGAATGTCAGATCCGAACTGCGGATTTCGAATTTGCGCTGCGCGCCGTTGTGCTCGATGTCCCAGATCAGATGGCCGCCGATGCGGTCGAATTCGACGCGCGGCTGGTCCAGCAATCCCTCTATGGTAACCGCGGCCTGCTGCGACGCCAGCGTCAGCGCGCCGTGCTGTTCAGTCGTATCGATATGGCCGCTGAGATTGTCGAAGCCCGGCAAGCCGATGCGTATCTGGCCCGGGGGCGCGGAGCCGGCCGGCGCCGGTTGCGCGGCCACGCTGAGATTGTCGAGGTCGGCCTTGAGCCGGTAGTGCAGGATGGGCGCGCTGCCGCTGGCTTCGCCGGCGGCGGCAATGCCGGATGCAGCGGGAGGCGCGGCAGAGGATAGGGTCTTGGACGTCGCATCAAGCGGCGCGCGCTCCCAGGACACCGTGTAGTTGCGCAATACGCCGCGCGGATCGAATTTGGTCAGTTGCTCGACCAGCGCTCGCGGCAGCGGCAATTTACGCGAGAAATTCGCCAGCAGGCCGACATCGATCAGATCGCCGGCAATGCTGAATCCCTGGCCATGACCCGGCAGCGGCTGCCGGTAGGCGGCGTCGAGCCGGTGTATCGTCAACAGGCGGTCGACCGGCGTGCCGTCCGACAACGGCGCTCCGTCGGCCAGCGTGATCGACAGATTGCGCAGACCCAGCTCGAATACGTTGTCGATATGCTCGAGCTTGATGTGGGCGGAGAGCGCCGGGGCATCGATGATGGCCAGTTGCGGGTTGGCGCGTATCGCGAGGGCATCCCCGGTGAGCTCGCCTTCGACCGACTGCAGCTTCATTTGGGAGAAGGCGAGGGTCATCCGTGCGCTGACGCTGCCGCTGTATGCCTCGACCGGCAGATCGATATAGCGGGCAAGCGTCGGCAGGTCGAGGGCCTGTGCGTTCAGATAGGCGCGCCCAAGCCAGCTTTCCGGTACACCAGGATCGGTCAGCACGCCGTTACGGAAATTCGCCCGGAAGTCGATCGGCCCGTGCAGCACGTCGCCGTCGCCGTCGGCTTGCAGGCCTACCCGGTGGGCGTGGCCGGAATTGAAGATGGCCAGTTTGATATTGCGCATGGCCAGGTCGGGCACATGGCGGGTTTCATCGTGCCAATGCAAGGTACCGTCACGCAGCACGATGGTGTCCTGGCTGAACAGCCAATGAGCCAACTGGTTTTTGTTGTCGCCGCCTTGCTTGAGCGGTACGCCCGCGACCTCGAAGCTGCCGTCGGCATGCCTCATGGCCAGCACGTCGGGATGTTCGACCAGCAAGCTGACCAGGGTCGGTTCGAAGTGCAGCAGCGAGCGCCAGGCGACGACGGCGGAAGCGTGCGGTACTGACAGCGCGATCGCGCCGTCCCGGTCGCGTATGGTGAGGCCGAAGATCTCGACGTCGGGCGACAGGCCTTGCCAATGCGCGGACAGGGCGGCGATGGATACATGCGCACCCAGTGCCGCGGAGGCGGCGGTTTCGATGCGGGGGCGAAAGGAATCGATGCGCGGCAGGACGACCACGCGCAGGATCAGGGCGGTGGCACCGACGCAGAAATAGAGTATTACCGCGAGGATGATCATCGCGGTCAGTGCGCCGCGCAGAAAGCGCAGATTGAATACGCGCCACAGTGTCTGCGAGACCGGTTCCTCGCGAGCGGCTCCGTCGCCTTCGACGTCTTCGACCAACACATCGGCGGCGGCTTTGCTGTCGGCCGCGTCTGGTTTGCGCGGGTCGGGTGTTGCTGCCGTAATGGGTGGGTCCAGAGGATCAGGCATGCTGCTTGGCCATGGCGCAAAAGTCGGTGCCGGCGGGCGCCAGCGCAATCGGGGTCTGGCAGGCGCCAGCGCAATCAATGCTGGCGACGCCAGCGTTTAACCCAGCGAATGTAACACAGGCCAGAGTAGCGCCAAATGGTACTCTGATGGAGGCAGACTGTTTCCGTGTATTACATTTGCGAAGTGTGTAATACACGGCCAGCGTATGAACATCGATAGTGTGGCGGAGGAATAGCATCAAGATGACGGATCGTGCACCTGAAAGTCCGGCTTTGAGTTCGGCGTATTCCCGGTTTGCGCGGCACCGCTACGAGGCGGACGCGGCACTGGCCGCGCAAGTAGCCCAGCTGGCGAGTCGGCCTTTGACGCAGGCCTGGATGCGCGAGCGCGCATCGGAATTGGGGCTGGTGCAACGGGGCAGCGACGAGGCGACGCTGCGCAGGGCGCTGCGGCAACTGCGCAATGAAGTGTTCTGCACGTTGATCGAACGCGATTTGGCAGGTCACGCGGATCTGGCCGAAGTCACCGCGGCGATGAGCGATCTGGCCGAGCTTGCGGTCCAGCTCGCGCTTGCCGTGTTAGGTGCCGAACTCGAAGCGCAGTTTGGCGCGCCGCTGGTTGCCACCGAAAGTGGGGGGGCGCCGCAGCGGGCGACGCTGGGCGTGGTCGGCATGGGCAAGCTGGGCGGATGCGAACTGAACGTGTCATCCGATATCGACCTGATTTTCGTCTACGAAGACGAGGGGGAAACAGCCGGTGCGAGCCGGGCACCAATCTCCAACCACGAGTATTTCACCCGGCTCGGGCGCCGGCTGATCGGCGCGCTGGCCGACATCACGCCGGACGGCTATGTGTTTCGGGTTGATATGCGCTTGCGTCCGAACGGCGATGCCGGGCCGTTGGTGTGCAGCGTGGCCATGTTGGAAGAGTATTTCTATGTGCAGGGACGGGAATGGGAACGCTATGCGTGGATTAAGGGACGCATGGTGTCCGAATGCGAAACCCCGGCGGCCCGACGTTTGGCAGAACAGCTGGAGACCCGCGTTACCCCGTTCGTGTACCGCCGCTACCTCGACTACGGCGTGATCGGCGCGATCCGTTCGCTGCATGCGCAGATACGCCAGGAAGCGGCCCGGCGTGCGCTGATGCGTCCGGAAAAAGCCGACGACGTGAAGCTGGGGCGCGGCGGCATCCGCGAAATCGAATTCAGCGCCCAGGTGTTTCAGTTGATCCGGGGTGGGCAGGACGCCGCGTTCCGGGTCCGGCCGACGCTGCAGGTCCTGCGCCTTGCGGCAGAGCGCGGACTGCTGGCGCCTTCAGTCTGCGAGCAATTGAGCGTCGCCTACGGTTTTTTGCGCCGCATCGAGCATAGGCTGCAGTATCTGGATGACGCCCAGACCCATGCGTTGCCGGTCGATCTCGCGCTGCGCCTGCAGTTGGCACAGGCGATGGGATATGGCGATTACGAGACCTTCCATCAGGCCCTGGAGGCGCATCGACAAAACGTCGAACAGGAGTTCGACCAGATCTTTGCCGACAAGACCGGCCAGGGTTCGAGCGAGACGCAGGCCGGCAGCGAGGCTGCGGATTTCGACTGGATCTGGTGCGATGCATTGAGCGATGTCGACGTACCTGATCCCGAGCCGAATCCGGCCCATATTGCGACCCATTTGGCGGCCCGGGCAGATCTGGCAAGCGCATCCGGCGATGCGGCACGCATACAGCGCGAGGAAGATGCGGTGTGCAGCGAATTCAACGCGCGGCTCGACGCGCAACTGGTGCAGCTCGGCATCGCCGATCCGGTCGCCCTGCGCGAGCGTCTGCGCGCGACGCGGGCGTCGTCCCGCTATCAAGGATTGCCGGCCTTGAGCAAACAGCGCTTCAATACGCTGGTGCAGCGCGCGCTGGTGATCGCCGCCCAGCGTGTTCCGGCCGACGAGGTACAGCCCGCGCGCGCGGCACCCGACACCATCCTCGTCCGTTTTCTCGACCTGCTGGAAGCCATCAGCCGGCGCGGCGCTTACTTGGCGCTGCTGACCGAATTTCCGGCCGCGCTGACCCGGGTGCTTGCCGTGCTGGGTGCTTCGCGTTGGGCGGCGGGCTATCTGAACCGTCATCCGCAATTGCTGGATGAACTGCTGGACGAGGAAGCCTTGGCCAGTCCGTTCGACTGGGATGCGTTCCGCAGCCTGCTGCGTAGCCGGATCGCGGCGGCGGACGGCGTCGAGCAGCAGATGGATTTGCTGCGCCATGCGCACCACGCGGAAGTGTTCCGCATCCTGCTGCTGGACCTGGCCGGCCGGCTGACAGTCGAAGTGATCAGCGACCGCCTGTCGGAACTGGCCGATGCAATGTTGGACGTGACGCTGGAGACGGTCTGGGCCACCTTGCCGCGCCGTCACCGCGAAATGCCGCGCTTTGCCGTGATCGCCTACGGCAAGTTGGGTGGTAAGGAGCTCGGTTATGCATCGGATCTCGACATCATTTTCCTGTATGACGATCCGGACGATGCCGCAGCCGAGGTCTACGCAACCTTTGCTCGGCGTCTGGTGATGTGGCTGACCACTGCGACCGGCGCCGGCACCTTGTTCGACATCGATCTGCGCTTGCGCCCCAACGGTGCATCCGGTCTGCTGGTGACGCCGCTCGAGGCGTTTCGCAGCTATCAGCTGCGCGAAGGGGACGCGGCCAATACGGCCTGGGTTTGGGAGCATCAGGCGCTGTCGCGGGCCCGTTTCAGTGCAGGCGACAGTGCAATCGGCGCGGACTTCGAGGCCATCCGTACCCAGGTGCTTGCGCTGCCGCGCAATGCCGCGGCCTTGGCGGCGGAAATCGTCGCGATGCGTACGCGCGTGACCGACGGGCATCCGAACCGGACCGAGTTGTTCGATCTGAAGCACGATCGCGGCGGCATGGTCGATATCGAATTCACGGTCCAGTTTCTGGTGCTGCTGCACGCCGGCGAGCACCCGTCCCTGCTGCGCAACGCGGGCAACATCACGCTATTGCGCGAATGCGCGGCACTGGGTTTGATCGATGCGTCGCAGGCCGATGCGGCCGGCGACGCCTATCGATACTATCGCAAGCTCCAGCATCAATTGCGGCTGGACGGGATCGAGGCGGCACGGGTCGAACCGGAAACGGTCGGGGGCCAGCGCACGGCTGTGGCGGCCTTATGGGAGGCGACCCTGGCGCGCGCCGTCAGGTCGACTTGATCGGCTGAATCGGCCTAAGGCAGGCAAGCCGACGTGCCGAACCGCAGGGCCGTGGGCCCAGCCCACGCGGTTCAAGCGCTCAGCATTTCCTTAGCGTGCTTGCGCGTGGTCTGGGTAATTTCCAGTCCGCCCAGCATGCGCGCAATTTCCTCGACCCGCAGCGTGCGGTCTAGCGGCTGCACGCTGGAGATGGTGTGACCGTTCTGCTGAGCCTTGGCGACGCTGAAATGATGGTCGCCGCGGGCGGCAACCTGGGGCAAGTGGGTCACGCACAAGACCTGGCGCAGACCACCCAGTTGCAACAGCAGTCGGCCGACCACTTCGGCCACGCCGCCGCCGATGCCGCTGTCGACCTCATCGAAGATCAGGGTGGGAGTCGGGCTGGCACTGCTGGCGATTACCGACAGGGCCAGGCTGATGCGTGCCAGTTCGCCGCCGGAGGCGGTCTTGGCCAAAGGCCGCAAAGGCACACCTGGGTGGGCGGCGACGCGGAACTCGATTTGTTCCAGACCGTGCATGCCGCCTTGTTCGAGCGGCAACAGCGCCACTTCGAAACTGCCGCCCGCCATTGCCAATTCCTGCATGCCGACCGTGACCGCCTGTCCCAGCGGGGCTGCGGCCGCATGACGGGCTTGCGAGAGCGCCTGCGCGCGCTGCTTGTAGGCCGCCAGCGCGCGGGCCTCGGCCGCTTGCAGGGCGGCCGGATCGGCAGTGGCGTCGAGCGCCGCCAGCTGGCTGCGGCGCGCGGCGGCCTCATCGGGCAGACTCTCGGGGGCGAGGCGCAATTTGCGCGCCATCGAATGCAGCGCGTCCAGCCGCTGCTCGACCTCGGTCAGGCGCGCCGGATCGAGATCCAGCTTTTGCGCGTAGTGCGCGAGCGAATAGGCGGCTTCCTGCAGCTGGATTTCGGCCGGTTCCAGCGCGGCCAGGGTGTCGTTCAGGCCTGGGTCGATCTCCGCCAGATCGCGCAGGCGGCTGATCATGCCGGCCACCACGCCGATCACAGCATCGTCGCTCTCGCTTAAGCCGGTGAGCGTGCCCTGCACACCGTCTATCAGTTTCGCCGCATGCGACAAGCGCCGGTGCTCGGCGTTGATCTCTTCCCATTCGCCGGGCTGCGGCGCCAGCTTGTCGAACTCGGCGATCTGCCAGGCCAGGCGTTCGCGTTCGAGTTGCAGTTCGCGTTCGCGGCTTTGCGCCGACAAGCAGGCGGCGCTTGCGTCGCGCCAGGCGCGCCACGCCTGTGCGACTGCGGCGGCGCGTTCCTGCAGGCCGGCATGGGTGTCGAACAGATCGCGCTGGGCGTCGCCGCGCATCAGCAATTGGTGGGCGTGCTGGCCGTGGATGTCGACCAGCATCTCGCCCAGTTCGCGCAATTGCGCGAGTGTCGCGGGCGTGCCGTTGATAAAGGCGCGGGAGCGGCCGCCGCTGTCGCTGCGGTCGATTACCCGGCGCAGCATCACGCTATGTTCGGCGCCGTCGGCATCGAGCGCCTGCTCGACGAGCCATGCCTGGGCCTGGGCGTGAGCGGAAAAGGTCGCGGTGATGTCGGCGCGGCCCTGGCCGGTACGGATCACGCTGGCGTCGGCGCGGGCGCCGAGCGTCAGCGCCAGCGCGTCGATCAGGATCGATTTGCCGGCACCGGTCTCGCCGGAGAAGACGGTAAAGCCGCCGTCGAACTCGATGTCGAGCGCGGCGACGATGACGAAATCGCGTATCGAGAGGTGTCTTAGCATCTTCTATGGGAAGTCATGCGGGGCACGGCAGGCGCAACGAATCGAATGTACTGCACGGCTGCACTGCGCCGGGTGCGTCCGTCTACAGCGGCGGATCGTCTTCGTGCGACGGATGTTCGTTCCAGTGCATTTTATTGCGCAGCGTCGCGAAGTAACTATATCCGACCGGATGCAGGAACGGTATCGTATAGCGCGAACGTTGCACTTCGATGATGTCGTTCAGTTCAAGCGAGGTAAACGACTGCATGTCGAAATTGACATTGACGTCCCGGCCGCTGACGATCTGGATGCTGCAGCGGGAATCCTCGGGCAGCACGATGGGGCGATTGGACAGCGAGTGTGGCGCGATCGGCACCAGCACGAAGCCCTTCAACTGCGGATCCAGGATCGGCCCTTGCGACGACAGCGCATACGCGGTCGAGCCAGTCGGCGTGGCCACGATCAAGCCATCCGAGCGCTGGTTGTACATGAAGCGCCCGTCGACGCGCACGCGCAGTTCCGCCATGCCGGAAAAGCCGCTGCGGTTGACCACCACGTCGTTCAGCGCCAGGGCTTCGTAGATGGTCGCGCCCTGCCGCACGATGCGTGCTTCGAGCAACGAGCGTTCCTCGCGCTCGAATTCGCCGGCCAACATCGCCGGCACCAGCTGCTGCATCTCGCTGACCGGGATGTCGGTGATGAAACCCAGCCGGCCGTGGTTGATCCCGATCAGCGGCGTGCTGTACGGCGCGAGTTGCCGGCCCAGGCCCAACATCGTGCCGTCGCCCCCGAGCACCACCGCGACGTCGGCGCGCTCGCCGATCTCGATCGGGGTGAGCGCCGGGTAGCCGGTCAAGCCTATGCCCTGTGCGGTTTCGGCCTCGAACACCACCTCGAAGCCGCGCTTGGCCACGCAGGCAGCCAGGGTCAGGAGCGGCTCGCGCACGCCCGGCGTGTTGTAGCGGCCGACCAGGGCGACCGTCTTGAAATGGTGAACTGTTTCCATGCACGCATTACACCATAGCTGGGCCAATTATAGTAACGCGGGGGACCTAAATCGCCAGGACGCCTTGCCCAGCGCTGCGGCCCAATCGGCCGCGGCAGAAGTGCCGCCCGCCGATCCGGGTGGTGCGGCAGCGCGGCCGTGCACATCGCCTGCCCGTGTTGGCGCGATTTCTCGGTAGAATAGGACTTGGGCCGGGGCGCACGCGCCAGTTTGTCAAGATCCCGGATCATCCGACCCGATGACCGCAACCATTTAGCCAGGCAAGCATGCTAGACCCTCGTGCCCAGACATTGCTGAAGACGCTGATCGAACGCTATATCGCGGAAGGTCAGCCGGTCGGTTCGCGTACGCTGTCCAAGTACTCCGGTCTGGAATTGAGTCCGGCCACGATCCGCAACGTGATGTCGGACCTGGAGGAAATGGGCCTGGTGGCGAGTCCGCATACCTCGGCCGGACGGGTGCCGACTCCTCGCGGCTACCGTCTCTTCGTCGACACCATGTTGACGATACAGCCGCTGGATGACGACCAGCAGGTCGAGCGCAATGTGGCGCGCCAATTGCAGCCCGGCGAGCCGCAAAAGCTGGTGGCCGCGGCCGCCAGCGTATTGTCCAGCCTGTCCCAGTTCGCCGGCGTGGTGTTGACCCCGCGTCGCAGCCATGTGTTCAAGCAGATCGAATTCATGCGCCTGTCGGAAAGCCGTATCCTGCTTATCATCGTCACGCCGGAAGGTGACGTGCAGAACCGGATCATGGCGACCCAGCGCGAATATACGTCGGCCCAGCTGATCGAGGCGTCGAACTATATCAATGCCAATTTCGCGGGTCTGTCGTTCGACGAGGTGCGCAAACGCCTGCTCGAGGAAATCGACGCGCTGCGCGGCGACATGACCCAACTGATGCACGCGGCCGTGGTCGCCAGCACCGAAGACACCGACACCGGCGAGACCGTCCTCATTTCCGGCGAGCGCAATCTGCTCGAAGTGGCCGACCTGTCGTCGAATATGGGCCGTCTGCGCAAGCTGTTCGACGTCTTCGATCAGAAGACCAGCCTGCTGCAGCTGCTCGACGTGTCGAGCCACGCGCAGGGTGTGCAAATCTTCATTGGCGGCGAATCGACACTGGTGCCGATCGAGGAGATGAGCGTGGTCACCGCGCCGTACATGGTCGACGGACAGATCGTCGGCACCCTGGGCGTGATCGGCCCGACACGGATGGCCTACAATCGCGTGATCCCCATCGTCGACATTACGGCGCGGCTGTTGTCAAATGCGCTGTCGCAACACTGATTATGCGTTTCGATCGCGAACTTCCGATACAAAGCGGTAGCCCCGCACGCCACCCCGAGCGGGTTGCGGTCCTGCTGGTCAACTTGGGGACACCCGATGCGCCGACGCCTTCCGCCGTACGCCGCTATCTGGCGGAATTCCTTTCGGATCGGCGAGTCGTCGAGATTCCCCCGCTGGTGTGGCAACTGATTCTGCGCCTGTTTATCCTGCCGTTGCGTTCGCGTGCGTCGGCGAAGAAATATGCTTCCGTGTGGCTGGCCGAAGGTTCGCCGTTGCGCGTCCACACGCAGCATCAGACCGAGCAGCTGCGGCATCTGCTGAGCGCCAGCGGCTATCAGGTCACGGTCGAGTATGCGATGCGCTACGGTACGCCCAGCATTGCCGCGGTGCTGCGTCAATTCAAGCACGCCGGGATCGACAAGGTGCTGCTGGTGCCGATGTATCCGCAATATGCCGCGTCGACCACGGCGACCGCGTTCGACGCGGCGTTCGATGCGCTCAAGCGCATGCGCAATCAGCCGGCCCTGCGGCTCGTCAAGGAATACTGCAGCGACCCCCGCTATATTCACGCACTGGCCGAACAGGTGCGAACTTATTGGGTCCGGCACGGACGCCCGGACTTTGCCGGCGGCGATCGATTGTTGCTGAGTTTTCACGGTATTCCGAAACGCTCGCTCGACCTGGGTGACCCCTATCACGAGCAATGCCAGGCCACGGGAGCCTTGCTGCGCTCAGCGCTGGAGCTGAGCGCCGACGAATGCAGGGTGACCTTCCAGTCGCGCTTCGGGGCGGCCGAGTGGCTGCAGCCCTATACCGCGCCCACCCTGACCGAGCTTGGCGCGGCTGGAATCCGCCGGGTTGACGTGTTTTGTCCGGGCTTCACGGCGGATTGTCTCGAGACCGTCGAGGAAATCGGTATGGAGGGGCGCGACGTATTTCTTGCCGCGGGCGGCCAGGATTTTCACGCGATTCCCTGCCTGAACGCGGCGCCGGCGTGGATTCAAGGCCTGGGCGAGATCGTCGCGGCGAATCTGCAGGGTTGGCCTGTGCAGGGTATGCAGGCGGTCGGCGCGGCAGCTTGAAATGCAGGGAGTGGAATAGCACACATGCAGTATCCGATCACGACCGACGCCGGTGCTCGCCAGCGCATCGACAAATGGCTCTGGGCCGCGCGTTTTTTCAAGACTCGCTCGCTGGCGGGCAACGCGTTGGCACTAAGCAGGGTTCATCTGAACGGCGACGTCGCCAAGCCCTCACGTGAGGTGCGTGTCGGCGATCAGATCCGAATCGAAATCGAACAGGTCGCTTGGGAGATCGAGGTGCTGGGTCTGTGCGAAACGCGCGGTCCGGCCAGCGTGGCACAAACGTTGTATCGCGAAAGCGAGGCCAGCCGGGCGGCCCGCGCCGCCGAACAGGCGCGCCGGCAGTTGTTCAAGGAACCGGCGGCCAATTTGCAGGGGCGGCCGACCAAGCGCGACCGTCGCGCGCTAGGCAAGTTGGGCCGGCCATAAGCGCTTATTCGTGGCTGTGGCAGGCCACCGAACCACTTTCCAGCCAGTGGCTGATGACGCACGCGAACCCATATTCGGTGGTGCGGTCGGTCACGGCCCCGGACATGCAGATCGTGGTGGTGCCCGCGATCAGTACCAGTCCGACCAGCGCGATGGCAAAGGTCAATTTCACGGTACATCCTTGACGGGAAAGAGAAAATCAAGAGTTCAGAGGAGCGGTTCGAACCGCTAGAATAAGTGTAGGCCTTTACATATTTACCCTCAATACGAATCTGAGACCGACGCACGCGAATTATGTAACGGTGTATTGCTGCTGTCGGCCCACAGATTTGGCGATGGCCCGCGACGCCTTGAAAAGCCAGGGGCTCGCCCCCATTTAGGCTTTTGTTGCGGATTATTTCCGCGACAGGTGGGGATGTTGTGTTGCCGCAAATGTTTGCAGGCGCGGCCGCGTGGCGCTGCTGAAATGAGGCGCGTCGCGATTAAACTTGCCCCTTTTCGTTGCACCGTTTATCTTCGGGGCCGCCGCAAAAGCTATACACGGCCCCTTATTCGTAGATCAGGAACCCGGAAATCATGGAAGAAACGCAAGCTAGCCAACAACCCGAGCAGCAGCCGAAGGCAGCCGAGACCGGCGGCGAAACCCAAGGGGTGGAGTCGGTACTGGACGCGGCTGCGGTGGACGCGTCCGGTGTGAGCGCCGCGCTGGCCGATGCCGAAGCCAAGGTGGCCGCGTTGCAGGAAGAATTTTTGCGTGCCAAGGCGGAAACGGAGAACATGCGTCGCCGTGCCGCCGAGGATGTACAAAAAGCGCATAAATTCGCCATCGAAAGCTTTGCCGAGCATCTACTACCGGTGATCGACAGCCTGGAAGCCGCGCTTGCGCACAACACCGATGATCTGGACAAGGTTAAGGAAGGCATCCAACTCACGCTGCGCCAGCTGACGGCGGCGCTCGAGAAGGGCCGCGTGGTCGCGATCAATCCGGTCGGCGAAAAATTCGACCCGCATCGCCATCAGGCGATTTCGATGGTGCCGGCCGAGCAGGAGCCGAATACGGTAGTGGCGGTCCTGCAAAAAGGTTTCCTGATCGCCGACCGGGTTCTGCGCCCGGCGCTGGTGACGGTAGCCCAGGGCAAGTAAGCGCTGAGCGCGGCCAAATTGGGCAAAAAGCGCAATAAATGCTGCCGTGGGGTCTTGAAATAAACGAAGCGGCGCCCATGTTGTGAACATGGTTTTAACACTTTTTTTCAGCGCGGCCCGCGGCTGCGCTGAACGGACAGGAATCGTCGATAATTCGGCGGTAATTCGGCGGTAATTGAGCGGAAGCGCCCCGGCAACGATCCAACACATTCGGTTAGGAGATTAAGAAAATGGGCAAAATCATCGGGATCGACCTCGGCACGACGAACTCGTGCGTCGCGATCATGGAAGGCAATCAGGTCCGCGTGATCGAGAACGCCGAAGGGGCGCGCACGACGCCATCCATCATCGCCTACATGGAAGACGGTGAAATCCTGGTCGGCGCGCCGGCCAAGCGTCAGGCTGTGACCAATCCGCGCAACACGCTGTATGCGGTGAAGCGCCTGATCGGCCGTCGCTTCGAGGAAAAGGAAGTGCAGAAGGACATCGGCCTGATGCCCTACACCATCATGAAGGCCGATAACGGCGACGCATGGATCAGCGTGCGCGAGCAAAAACTCGCTCCGCCGCAGATCTCCGCCGAAATCCTGCGCAAGATGAAGAAGACCGC
>OUWB011178877.1_pt1 | contig 14258 bp, 7 predicted proteins | sample 1779821 | NCBI WGS metagenome assembly OUWB01 (sample SAMEA3914806, study PRJEB12502) | metagenome | biome: forest; material: soil | place: Canada | collected 2011-08-03 | depth 0.1 m
GGGCAAGGGTATGAATGAATCGCGAGCGCGCCCGTGCGGTGGCACAATCGAAACCGAACACATCGAATCACGATGGAGGGGACGATGACGCAGAATCAGAGGGCGGCGGATGCGCCAGCCATCATCGCACCGCGCGATGGACTATCTTACGTGCGCGGTACGACCGAGATACCGCTGAGCGAGCGCACCATTCCCCAATTTCTCGGCGATACCCTCGCACGCTGGCCGGACCATCCCGCCGTCGTGTTTCGCGAGCAGGCGGTGCAATGGAGCTGGCGCGAATTCGCCGCGGAGGTCGACGCGCTGGCCGCCGGCTTGCTGGCGCTCGGCATCGTCAAGGGCGATCGGGTCGGCATCTGGTCGCCCAACCGCGCCGAATGGCTGGTCACCCAGTTCGCTACAGCACGCATCGGTGCCATCCTGGTCAATATCAACCCGGCCTATCGCCTCGCTGAACTTGAATATGCCTTGAACAAGGTGGGCTGCCGCGCGTTGATCGCGGCCGAGCAATTCAAGACCTCCCGCTATCTCGAGATGCTGGCATCGATCGCGCCGGAACTGGCTGACGCGCAGCCCGGCGCGTTGCAGGCCGCGCGCCTGCCGCAGTTGCAGATCGTGATCCGCCTGGGCGACGTGCAAAGTCCCGGGATGCTGAACTACAGCGCGGTCGTCGCAGGCGGGGGCACTGCCGACTACGCGCGCTTGGCGCAGATCGATGCAACCCTGGATTGCCACGATCCGATCAATATTCAGTTCACCAGCGGCACCACGGGCCAACCCAAGGGCGCGACGCTGACGCATCACAACATCGTCAACAACGGTCGCTTTATCGCCCAGGCGATGCGCTTGAGCGAACGAGATTCCCTGTGCATCCCGGTGCCGCTGTATCACTGCTTCGGCATGGTGCTGGCGGTACTTGCCTGTGTCGCCGAAGGTGCGGCCATGGTGTTTCCGTCGGAAGCCTTCGATCCCGCCGCGACGCTGCGCGCCGTGTCGGAAGAGGAATGCACCGCCTTGCACGGCGTGCCCACCATGTTCATCGCCGAACTCGATCATCCCGACTTCGCGAGCTTCGACCTGTCGCATCTGCGCACCGGCATCATGGCAGGCTCCCCTTGCCCGATCGAGACCATGAAGCGCGTAGTCTCGGCGATGCATATGAAGGAAGTCACGATCGCTTACGGCATGACGGAAACCAGCCCGGTGTCGTTCCAGAGCTCGACCACCGACCCGCTCGAAAAGCGCGTCACCACGGTGGGCCGGATCCAGCCGCATCTGGAGGTCAAGCTGATCGACGCGATCGGCCAGATCGTGCCTGTCGGCGAGAAGGGCGAACTGTGCACGCGCGGCTATTCCGTGATGCAGGGCTATTGGGGCGACCAAGAACAGACCCGCATGGCCATCGTCGACGGCTGGATGCATACCGGCGACCTGGCGACGCTCGACGAGGAGGGCTATTGCAATATCGTCGGTCGGGTCAAGGACATGCTGATACGTGGCGGCGAAAACGTCTATCCGCGCGAAATCGAGGAGTTTCTGTTCCGTCACCCCAAGGTACAGTCGGTGCAAGTGTTCGGCGTACCCGACGCTAAATACGGCGAAGAGGTCTGCGCGTGGATCGTACTCAAGCCCGGCATGAGCGCGACGGAGCAGGAGATCCGCCAGTTCTGCGAAGGCCAGATCGCGCACTACAAGATTCCGCGCTACGTCCGCTTTGTCGAGGAATTGCCGATGACGGTCACCGGCAAGGCGCAAAAATTCGTGATGCGTGCGAAGATGATAGCCGAGCTGAAGCTCGACGTCGGCAAGACTGCCTGAGCCGCCTGAGCCGCCTGAGCTGTCTGAGACGCCGGCCCGCGCTTTGCTCCAGCCAACGCACATACGGATAGGATTCCCTCGATGACGATAGACTCAAACCTGCTGCGCTTTTACCAGACCCTCGCACAAGACTTCCCCATGCTGCCGAATGCGGACGGCTTGGCTCGCCGCCGCCGCTTCGCCGAGATCGGGGCGCGCTACGGACATGCTCGCCCGGAAGGCCTGCAGGTCGAAGACATCACGCTGCCGCTGGCCGGACGTACGCTCGCGGCGCGCATCTATCGGCCGCAAGCGCCGTCAGGCAGCGCGCGCTTGCCCCTGATGGTCTACTTCCACGGTGGCGGTTGGGTGGTAGGCGATCTCGATACGCATGATGGCGCAGTCGCCCAACTGGCACTCGACACCGGTGCCGCGATCTGCAGCGTCGACTACAGACTCGCACCCGAGCATCCGTATCCGGCGGCGGCACAAGACGCGCTCGACGCCATCATGTGGCTGGCCGAGCATCGCGCGCGCCTGGGCTTTGCGTCCGACACGCTGGCAGTCGGCGGCGACAGCGCCGGTGCGCATCTGGCCGCGGGTGCCGCGCAGGTGGCGAATACCCAGGTGCCCGGCATCGTCAAGGCGCAATGCCTGCTTTATCCGGTGGTGTCGCCGCGCATGGATACCGACAGCTATCGCCAGCTTACGAGTGAACCCGGTTTGATCCCGGCCGACATGGCGTATTACTGGGGCGAATTTCTGGCCGGCCAGACCATAGCCGCCGACGATAGCTGCGTCGATCTGATGGCCACGCCGCCCGCGCGTCAGCCGGCCGATGCGGTGGTGATCGTGGCCGGCCACGACCCGCTGCGCGACGAAGGCGACGATTATGCGCGTTTCCTGGCCCTGCATGGTGCACAGGTCGAGCTGATCGAGGCCCCCGACATGACGCACGGCTTCGCGCGTCTGCAGCAAGAGTCGCCGGCGGCGCGGGCCTGGATGGTGCGCGCAGCGCAGGCCCTCAAGGCGATCTGGCTGTAAGGCTTGAATGCCTTAACGCCTTGACACCTTGGCGCCTTGACATCCTAACGCCGCAAAATGGAAACCGGCTGGCCGCGCGGCAACTACCGCGGCGCGGCCAAGATCGGCTGAGTGCTACTACAGCCACTTGTCGAGCACGGCCTGGAACTCGCCGGTGGCCTTGTACAGATGCAGCCACTGATCGACGTATTGGCGGAACACCACGTCGCCGCGCGGCAGCAGAAAGGCTTTTTCGCCGTATTGGAATGGGTGGTCGAGATGGACCGAACAGAGCCCCGGGGTCAGCTTTTGCTGCAACATGGTTTCCGAGGTATCAGTCACCATCACGTCGGCGCGGCCGTCGGCGATCTGCTTGAAGATCGTCACGTTGTCCGGGTACACCACCAGATTCGCGTGCGTCAGGTATTGCCGCGCGAACTTCTCGTTGGTGCCGCCCGGATTCGTGATCACACGCACGTTGGGCTGGTCGATCGCCGCGATCGAGGTATAACGCTGCGCATCGGCGCAACGCGTGATCGGCGACTTGCCGTCGACCATATAAGGGGTACTGAAAAAGGCGCGCTTTTGCCGCTCCAGGCTGGTCGAAACGCCGCCGACGGCGATATCGCACTGGCTGGTGAAATCGTCCATCAGCTTGGACCAGGTGGTCTTCACAAAGGCGACCTTGACGTTCAGGCTTTGTGCCATGGCTTCGACCAGGTCGATGTCAATGCCTTCGAAATGGCCGTCGGTCCGCAAAAAGGAGTAGGGCTTGTAGTCGCCGGTGGTACATACGCGCAGCGTGCCGCGCGCGATCACCGTGTCCAGATGCGAGGGGGGTACGTCCTGCGCGCGGGCTTGCGGCATGCCGATGGTGGATAGCGCGAGCACGGCCGACGCGGCGGCGGCCAGACTCATCAAGCGGGCGAAGAAGGGCATGGGGTCTCCTGTATAGTATTTAGTGTCTGGAATCTCGGCACTTATCGATGCCGAGGGACCGATCATAGCGGAGCAGGCGCGCCGCACGTAGTCGGGCTTTGCCTGAGGTTCGGGCGTATGCTGAAGGCGGCTCCGGTAAAATGACGTTTTGCTATCGAGTAACCCGCGACGTGGCCCAGACCAATCTGCTCAATGACACCTTCCTGCGCGCGCTGATGCGCGAGCCGACCGACTACACTCCGGTCTGGCTGATGCGGCAGGCGGGCCGCTATCTGCCCGAATACCGCGCCACGCGCGCGCGCGCGGGCAGTTTCATGGGGCTGGCCACCGATCCGGAATACGCGACAGAAGTGACTTTGCAGCCGCTCGAACGTTATCCGCTCGATGCCGCGATCCTGTTTTCCGACATCCTGACGATACCCGACGCGATGGGGCTCGGCCTCGAGTTCGTCGCCGGCGAAGGGCCGCGCTTCCAGCGCCCGGTGCGTACCGAGGCCGATGTGGCCCAGCTTGCTGTACCGGCTGTCGACACCTCGTTGCGTTACGTGACCGACGCGGTCAGCCATATCCGGCGCGCGCTGGTCGACGGCTCGGGCCGTCAGCGTGTACCGCTGATCGGATTTTCGGGCAGCCCGTGGACGCTCGCCTGCTATATGGTCGAAGGCGGCGGCTCGGCCGACTTCCACACCGTGAAGGCGATGCTCTACGGTCGGCCAGACCTGATGCAGCGCATCCTCGAGATCAACGCGCAGGCGGTGGCGGCCTATCTGAACGCGCAGATCGAAGCCGGCGCCCAGGCCGTGATGATCTTCGACAGTTGGGGCGGCGCCTTGGCCGACGGCGCGTTTCAGCGCTTTTCGCTGGCCTATCTCGCGCGCGTGGTGGCGCAATTGAAGCGCACGCATGACGGCGCCAAGGTGCCCGTCATCACCTTCACCAAGGGCGGCGGTGCCTGGCTCGAAGAGATTGCCGCCAGCGGCGTCGATGCAATCGGCCTGGACTGGACCACCGATCTCGGCCGTGCGCGCGAGCGCGTCGGCCACCGCGTCGCGCTGCAGGGCAATCTCGATCCGGCGGTGCTGTTCGCGCCGCCCGCGGCCATCCGCGGCGAGGCGCGCAGCCTGCTCGATCGCTACGGCAATCATCCGGGCCATATCTTCAACCTGGGGCATGGCATTTCGCAGTTCACGCCGCCTGACCATGTCGCTGAACTGGTCGACGAGGTGCACGCATACAGCCGGGCGACACGGACGCAGGCAGGCCCTGCGAGCGCCTGATGTGTCGCGTGGCAATGAAGGGCACGATGTTCCGGCAGATAAATTTTGCGCCGCAGCAACTGGCAGGACCAAACCCCCTGCCAATGTGACCCTTTGCCTCGGATATGCCCGTCGCTGTGGCCTTCCAGGGTTGTCAAGAACACACTTATTCACATTACTTCGCTGCGGTGCGGCATACATGCCCAGTCGTTTCGTGCGCGGTGTATTTTTAGGGCATTTTTCGCAAGTTTTTGATTAAAAAAGAGATTATTTCGTTGCCGCGAATCTAGGCAAAATAAGGAAAGGCAGTCAGATAGCCGATCTTGGGCTTCCGACCCTGGTTTTTCAACAGAGTTATCCACAGAAGTTGTGGACAGTTCTAAAAGCACAAACGAATCTTCAACTTAGCGGCGAACTTGATGCGTTACTTTAACTCCGCCCCGAATTTCTCGAATTACCCGAATCGCGCCAACGCGACGGCGGCCGGCCAGGCGCGCGCGTGATGCAGGAAAGGTTCGGCAGCGCGCAAGCGACGCCATCCGGCGCGGTCGACGGCAACGCCGACCATGCCGATGGCTCGCATCGCACCGACAGTGCAGGGGCCACAGTGCCGGCGGCGGACGTCGCGCAGCGCGTTGCGGGCCGGGTTGAGGCTCGGGTTGAGGCTCTTTACGTGCGGGTGGCGCTTGATCAGCCGATTCCGACCTTGTTCGATTACCGTTATGCGTTGCCGCGACAACCCGAAATCGGTCAGTTGGTGCAAGTCCCGTTCGGGCGCCGCAGCGTGGTGGGCCTGATCTGCGATATCGCCGCCCACACCGATGTGCCGCCCCAACGACTGCGCGATGTCGAGGCCATTTGCGCCGATTGCGCACCACTGTCCGCTACTTGGGTCGCGTTGGCGAGCTTTGCCGCCAACTACTATCAACGTCCGCTGGGCGAGGTGGCGTTGCCGGCCTTGCCGCAACCGCTGCGCGACGCATCGCGCTGGGGCCGCCTGCTGGCGGTCGAGCCGCATTACAGCTTGACCGACGATGGCAGACAAGTCTTGCCCGCGGCCTTGCCGACGCGCGCGCATGCATTGCGGGGCCTGGCCGAGGCGCTGGCCGAACACGTGCTGTCGGCGACACAGACGCGTGCGCTGCACCCCAAGGCAAGTGCCACGCTTGAACAATGGTGCGTCGCAGGGTGGGCCACCATCGTGCCGGCGGCTCATGCGGCCTCTGATGCGGCCTCGCCCGGTAACGCGCTGCTGACCGCCGAGAAAGTCGAGTCTGTCGAGACCGGCGCACCGATCCTGACCGATGAGCAGAGCGCCGCGCTCGACGCGCTGGAGCACGCCCAGGGTTTCACCCCCTTATTGCTGTATGGCGTGACCGGCAGCGGCAAGACGGAGGTCTATCTGCGCGGTCTGGCTGCGCTGCTGGCGCGCGATACCCAGGCCCAGGGTCTGGTGCTGGTGCCGGAAATCAATCTGACGCCGCAGTTCGAAGCGGCCTTCCGTACGCGCTTTGCGCATTTGCCGGCCGACACCATCGTCACGCTGCACAGTGGACTGGCCGAGGGCGAGCGCGCCCGCAACTGGCTCGCGGCACATCAAGGCCGCGCGCGCATCGTGCTCGGCACTCGTCTCGCAATCCTCGCTTCGCTGCCGGGCCTTGCGCTCATCATCGTCGACGAGGAGCACGAGGCGGCCTACAAGCAGCAAGAGGGCTTGCGCTATTCGGCGCGAGATCTCGCCGTGTGGCGCGCCAAGCAGCTCGAGATACCGGTGCTGCTGGGATCGGCCACCCCGTCGCTCGAAAGCTGGTGGCAGGCCGAGCAGGGCCGCTATCGCCGTCTCTCCCTGACGCGACGGGCGGTGCCCGATGCGGTATTGCCCAGCGTCAAGTTGATCGACCTGGAGCAGGAAAAGCGCCGCGGGCGGCCCACTGAGGACGGTCTTGCGCAGCCGCTACTCGCGGCCTTGCGCGAGCGTCTGGCGCGCGGCGAGCAAAGCCTGGTTTTTCTCAATCGGCGCGGCTATGCGCCGGCTCTGTCGTGCGATGCCTGCGGCTGGGTGGCAGGCTGCCCGCGCTGTTCGGCCTATGTGGTGCTGCACAAGCCCGAGCGCGCGCTGCGCTGCCATCACTGCGGCTGGGAGCAGCGCATTCCGCATGCCTGCCCGGAATGCGGCAACGTCGATATCGCGCCGCTCGGTCGCGGCACGCAGCGGGTCGAGGAAGCGCTGGCGGCGGCGCTGCCGCAGGCCAGGATCGCGCGCATCGATGCCGACAGCACGCGGCGCAAGGGCAGCGCACAGGCGCTTTTCTCTGATGTGCACGCGGGCGAGATCGATGTGTTGGTCGGCACCCAGATGATTGCCAAGGGACACGATTTTCAACGCGTCACGCTGGTCGGCGTGCTGAATGCCGACAATGCGTTGTTCTCGCACGATTTCCGCGCCAGCGAGCGGCTCTTCGCCCAGTTGATGCAGGTCAGCGGCCGCGCCGGCCGCGGCGGGCTGGCGGGCGAAGTGCTGATCCAGACGCGCTATGCGCGGCACTCGCTGTACGAGGCATTGACCCGCCACGACTACCCTGGCTTCGCCCGCGCGACGCTAGAAGAGAGGCGTCAGGCGCATCTACCACCCTTCGTCTACCAGGCCTTGCTGCGGGCGGAAGCGCGCACCCTCGAACAGGCGCAGGGATTTTTGCACGACGCGGCAGCGGCCCTCACTGCCTTGCCCGATGCCGGGCGCATCACGTGCTACGACCCAGTGCCGCTGACCATCGTCAAGGTCATGCATGTGCACCGCGCGCAATTGCTGCTCGAATGCGCGTCGCGAGCCGCGCTGCAGCAAGCGTTGCATGCCTGGCAGCCGCACTTGCGCACACTGAAGGGCGTGCTGCGCTGGAATCTCGAGGTCGATCCGCTCGACATCTGACGATATGAACATGAACGTGTCGGGCTCCTGAATTCCTGTCCTGCGCATATCGATAGTCGAAACAATTCGTTCAAAGTCCATGTGACCCCGTTCAATAATTATTGACGCGGGTCCGGCGTGTCGGCGTGTCGGTGCGATACGCCAGTGCGACCCGCATTGACATGGATGCAGGAGGACGCAATGAGCGAAACCCATCACACGCTGGAGCCGATCGTAAGCTCCGATGCCAAAGCCGAGGCACAGCCGCAGGCATCGGGCTGGCGCGCGCTGTTTGCCAAGGAAGACTGGTGGTCGATCTGGTTGGCGCTGTTGCTGGTGGCGCTGGCCTACGGCCTGTTTGCGAGCGGTACCTCGATCAAATGGCTGGCGGTCGCGCCGGCAAAATGGACCACCCTGGGCGGTGCAGCGCAGGATCTGCTGGCCCATGCACCGGCATATCTGGCGCTTTACGTGGTATGGGCCGCACTGCTGAGCATCAGCGTCGGTATCATCGGCCAGCGCGTGGGCGACTTTCTGCGTGCCTTCACCGTGCTGTTTGTCGCCGCCATCGTGATCTTCGAAATCGGTGCCTGGGCCAGCGCTACAAAATACAATCTCGAGCCGCCGCTGGTCGCGCTGGTACTGGGGCTCTTGATCGCCAACCTGACGCCATTGCCAGCCTGGTTCCAGGCCGGCCTGCGGGTCGAGTACTACATCAAGATCGGCATCATCCTGCTCGGCGCGACCCTGCCGTTCACGCTGCTGGAGTGGGCCGGACCGGTGGCGGTGGTGCAGGCATCCATCGTCTCGCTGGTGACCTTCTTCGTGATTTATTTCGTCGGCCGGCGGCTCGGCGTCGAACCGCGCTTTGCCGCGGTGCTCGGTGTCGGCGGCGCCGTGTGCGGGGTCTCGGCGGCGATCGCGATTGCCGGTGCGGTGCGCGCTAAACGCGAGCATGCGTCGGCGGCAATCACGCTGGTGATAGGCTGGGCCATCGTGATGATCTTCCTGCTGCCGTTCGTGTCGCAGGCGCTGGGTTTGCCGACCGGCATCGCAGGCGCCTGGATCGGTACCTCGGAATTTGCCGATGCGGCCGGGGTGGCCGCGGCGCAGGCCTACGGCGACCTGGCGCGCCAGGCGCATGGGGCGATCGCCGGTGCGCCCGAAGCGTCGGTGCAGGCCTTCACCCTGATGAAAGTGGTCGGCCGCGATATCTGGATCGGCATCTGGGCCGTGGTGTTGGCAATCGTCGCCACCACACGCTGGAAGGAGAGCGATGCCGACGCAGATGGACAGCCGTCGCTCCAGGCCCAAACAGGCGCAGCAGAAATCTGGGCGCGCTTTCCGAAATTCGTGCTCGGCTTCGTGATCGCCTCGGCATTCGTGACCTGGGTTGCGGGCCACTATGCGCTGGCCGATTACCGCAAGGTCGTGGTGCCCGAATTGATCGCCCCTATCACTTCATTGCGCATCTGGGCTTTTATCTTTTGTTTCCTCAGCATAGGCTTGAGCACGCGGCTGCGCGACTTGACCCGCACCAGCCTGAAGCCGTTCCTGGCGTTCACGGCGGGCGTCGTGATCAATGTGTTGATCGGCTATGTACTGTCGGTACATGTGTTTGCCTCGTATTGGAGGGCGCTCGGCTGATGCTTGCATGGATAGGCATTCGAATTTCGGCGGCTTCAGCGGCGGCTGCCGTTGCCACGTCAAAGTCCGCCCACTGCGCGCAATGCCGGCAATGCCGACATGCGCGCGGCGGCGGCGCGCTGCTCGAACAGGCAATACCGGGCCTCGCGGTTTTCGGCTCGGGATACGGCGCGAGCATTGCCGACAGCCTGTTGTGCCGCCGTCTGGATCGTCTGGTCGGCCCTGTGGACGCCTGCAGCGCGTATGAGGCTTGCGACGCGTGATTGAAGCCGAATCCGAATCGAATCAGAAAGCGGTCCAATCCTCCGGTGCCGCGGCGTTCGATGCACTCGCCACCCGCGCGCGACTGGCGCCACCGTGCGGCAGGGCCGGCGCATCGTTTGTGGCGGCGTCCGGCTTGGCTACGCTGCGTCGAGTCTCGCCGCGCTTTATCGCCGGACGCTTCAGTTCGGGGCGCTTGAGCGGGGCGTGTGCACTGCTGGCCGCTCGCTCTTGTTCGTGCGCGGACCCGCCGCGCAGACGAAACACGGATACGGCTTCGCTCAGATGATGGCCTTGCTCTTCCATCGACGCCGCGGCGGCCGCCGCTTGTTCGACCAAGGCGGCATTTTGCTGGGTGATTTGATCCATCTGGGTGATCGCCTGATTCACCTGCTCGATGCCGGTGCTCTGTTCGTTCGACGCCGCAGAGATCTCGCTCATCACATCGGTCACGCGCTGCACCGCGGTGACGATGTCGGTCATGGTCTCGCCGGCGCGGCCCACCAGATCCGAACCCACCGAGACCTTGTTGACGGAAGTCTCGATCAAACCTTTGATCTCCTTGGCGGCCGCGGCGGCGCGCTGGGCCAGCGTACGCACTTCGCCTGCCACCACCGCGAAGCCGCGGCCTTGCTCGCCGGCACGCGCGGCTTCGACGGCCGCGTTCAAGGCGAGGATGTTGGTCTGGAAGGCGATGCCTTCGATCACGCTGATGATCTCGACGATGCTGCGTGAACTGCTGGAGATGTCCTCCATCGTGACGATCACTTCGTTGACTACCTCGCCGCCCTTGACCGCGGTTTGCGTCGCGCTGATCGCGAGTTGGGCCGCTTGACGCGCATTCTCGGTGTTCTGACGCACGGTCGAGGTGAGTTGTTCCATGCTGGCGGCCGTTTCTTCCAAAGACGAAGCCTGCATTTCGGTGCGTTGCGACAGATCCTGATTGCCCTGTGCGATTTCGCTCGACGCGTTGGAAATCGATTCTGTCGCGCCCTTGATGTCGCGCACCGTTTTTGACAGCGCCACATCCATGCGCTGCAGCGAGCTCAACAGCTCGCCGAACTCGTCGCCTTCGGTGATGCGGATTTCATTTTCCAACCGGCCGCTGGCGATTTCGTTGGCCACCAACAAGGCCTTGCCCAGCGGGGTCGAAATGGCGCGCACCAGCACATACAGGATGCCGATGCCCAGGGCGACGCCGCACGCGAGCAGGATGCCCAGCATCCACAATGTGCGGCCATACGCTGCCTGGGCATCGTTGTTCGCATCGAGGGCTTCGTCGGTGTTGATCTTGACGTCGTCGCGCAGGTTTTTGGTGAGCTGGTCGAAGCCTTCGCGCATCTTGCCGGTGGCCACGTCCTCGAAGGTTTCGGGATGCGCGATGACGCCGACGACGTCGTTCCGCGTCTGTACGAGCAACTGATCGATGCGATCGGCCACGGTCTTTTCCTGCGGTGTCGTCACGTCGGCCGGATAGTAGTGCTTCCAATGCTGGTTCGCGTCCTGCTCATCCGCCTTGATTTTGTCGACCAGCGCGGCGGCCTTGGCCGGGTCCTTCTCGACAGCCAGATTGCGGATACGGATGCGGATGTCGTACGCATCGTCTTGCACCGATGCGATATCCTGGATCGGAATCACGTTGTTTTCGTACACGTCGTTCAGCTTGGCGTTGGAACGGGACAGGCTCGCGATACCGGCACCGCCGATCGCGAACATGATCAGGATGCACAGGGCGAAGGCTACGAAAATCTTGAATTTGATCGACTTGTAGAAGCGACTATTCATGGCATCCTCACTGGTGGGTGGTCGGACGTGGAGCGCCATGCTAACGAGCGAGCGCAGACGTCGTCAGAACATGAAGGCGAGATTCTTACAACTCAGGGTGCGGCAAACTTTCTAATTGCTTTCTGTATTTATATGCCTTCGCTGTACTAAGGAAAAGAATTTCCGAAAAACTGTGGTTTCGCTTCGAAAACGCAACGCCAGCAGCCTCTGATCAGGAACGGACGCCCTCATGCAAGTCAACCCAACCAGGGAAAACCCCTAGTTCGGCGAACTAGGGGCATAGCCAATGAATGATAATAATCATTAAGAATCAATGCATTATTTCGGTGCAACCCGGGTGCAACCTAGGTTGTGCCCGGGTTGCACCTTTTTATTGAGTGCAGTACGATCCGAGAAAAATCCAGTCATCCGCGCGCTCTTGGGCGCCGCAAAGGAATCATGGCGAATACCACTCTAGGCGTGAAAGTCGACGACCTGCTGCGCGCCCGCCTCAAGGATGCGGCCCAACGCATCGAGCGCACCCCCCACTGGTTGATCAAGCAGGCGATCTTCGCCTATCTGGAGAAGATCGAGCATGGCCAGCTTCCGCCGGAACTGGGTGTGCTGGATGGCGCACCGGCCGGCGTGACGGATGTGTCCGAAGCGACGGAAGCGGGCGAGGCGAGCGAGTCCGGCGCGCCGCACCCATTTCTCGAATTTGCACAGAACGTGCAGCCGCAATCGGTCCTGCGCGCGGCGATCACGGCGGCTTACCGCCGTCCCGAGCCGGAGTGCGTGCCTTTCCTGATCGGCCAGGCCCGCTTGCCGGCCCAGCAGGCGGCCGACGCCCAGGTTCTGGCGACGCGCCTGGTCCAAGCGTTGCGCGCCAAGAGTACCGGCAGCGGTGTTGAAGGCCTGATTCACGAATTCTCGCTGTCCAGCCAGGAAGGCGTGGCCTTGATGTGTCTTGCCGAAGCGCTGCTGCGCATTCCCGACCGGGCCACGCGCGATGCGCTGATCCGAGACAAGGTCAGCCAAGGCGATTGGCGCTCCCATCTGGGTAGCGGTGCGTCGCTCTTCGTCAACGCCGCCACCTGGGGCTTGATGATCACCGGTCGCCTGGTCGCGACCACCAGCGAAACCGGCCTGTCCTCGGCGTTGACGCGCCTCATCGGCCGCGGCGGCGAGCCGCTGATCCGCAAGGGCGTGGACATGGCGATGCGCCTCATGGGCGAACAGTTCGTCAGCGGCGAAACGATTTCGGAGGCGCTCGCCAACAGCCGCAAGTTCGAGGCGCGCGGGTTTCGCTATTCGTACGACATGCTGGGCGAAGCGGCGACCACCGAGGAGGATGCGCAGTTCTACTATGCCGCCTACGAGCAGGCCATCCATGCGATCGGCAACGCCTCCGGCGGGCGCGGCATTTATGAGGGACCGGGCATTTCGATCAAGCTGTCGGCGCTGCACCCGCGTTATGCGCGCGCGCAGCAAGACCGTGCGCTGAGCGAGCTGCTGCCGCGCGTGCGCGCGCTGGCGGTGCTCGCGCGCCGCTACGACATCGGCTTGAATATCGATGCGGAAGAGGCCGACCGCCTGGAGCTGTCGCTGGATTTGCTTGAAGCGCTGTGCTTCGACGCCGAGCTGGCCGGCTGGAACGGCATCGGCTTCGTGGTGCAGGGGTATCAGAAGCGTTGCCCCTTCGTGATCGACTACCTGATCGATCTGGCGCGCCGCAGCCGCCATCGCCTGATGGTGCGCCTGGTCAAGGGCGCCTACTGGGACAGCGAAATCAAACGCGCGCAGGTCGACGGGCTGGAAGGCTATCCGGTCTACACGCGCAAGATCTATACCGACGTGTCCTATCTGGCCTGCGCGAAAAAGCTGCTGGCAGCACCCGATGCGGTGTACCCGCAGTTCGCCACGCACAATGCGCTGACGATGTCGACCATCTATCATCTGGCCGGCCAGAACTACTACCCGGGCCAGTATGAGTTCCAGTGCCTGCATGGCATGGGCGAGCCGCTGTACGAGGAAGTCACCGGCCGCGACAAGCTGAATCGCCCGTGCCGCGTGTATGCGCCGGTCGGCACCCATGAAACCCTGCTGGCTTATCTGGTGCGGCGCCTGCTCGAAAACGGCGCGAACACTTCGTTCGTGAACCAGATCGCCGACGAGACGATCGCGATCAAGGATTTGATCACCGACCCGGTCGAAGCGGCTTCCAGTATCGTGCCGCTTGGCGCGCCGCACGCGAAAATTCCATTGCCGCGTCAATTGTATGGCGCCGAGCGTCCCAACTCCATGGGCCTGGACCTGTCCAACGAACACCGGCTCGCATCGCTGTCGTCCGCGCTGCTGGCGAGTGCCAATACGCCATGGACGGCGGGCCCGATGCTGGCTGAAGCGGACACGGCGCACAAAGCCGGCGCCACGCTCCAAGTGCGCAACCCGGCCGATGCGCGCGATCTGGTCGGCACCGTGACCGAGGCCACGCCCGAGCTGGTCGCCGTGGCCTTGCAGCACGCACTGACGGCAGCGCCGATCTGGCAGGCGACGCCGGTCGAAGCCCGCGCCGATTGCCTGACGCGCGCAGCTGATCTGCTCGAAGCACAGATGCCTACGCTGATGGGCCTGGTGATCCGCGAAGCCGGCAAGTCGCTGCCGAA
>OUWB010030889.1_pt1 | contig 14257 bp, 11 predicted proteins | sample 1779821 | NCBI WGS metagenome assembly OUWB01 (sample SAMEA3914806, study PRJEB12502) | metagenome | biome: forest; material: soil | place: Canada | collected 2011-08-03 | depth 0.1 m
CGGCCAGGGCTTCCTGTTCGCGACGCCGAAGATGGCCGAGGTATGGCTGCAGCGCGAACACAATTTCGCGCTGCCCTGAGACGATGCGGCCCGCACAAGGCGGGCCACATGCTCACACTGATTGAGCAGTTATTGCGCTGTCGTTGACGCGTTCGCCGCCGGGCTGACACTCAGCAAATGCTCGGCGTCCACGCGATCGAAGGTATAGCGCTGGGCGCAGAACTCGCAGATCACTTCGATCTCGCCGTCACGCGCCTCCAGCGCTGCCTCGACCTCATCGCGGCCGAGCGAACGCAGTACCGACTCCACCCGCTCGCGCGTGCAGCTGCAGCCGAACGCCAGCGGGCGCGGCTCGAACAGGCGTACCGACTCTTCGTGATAGAGGCGATAGAGCAACTGCTCCGGCGAGGTGCTCAACAGCTCCTCGTCGCCGAGCGTGGCGGTGAGATGCTGGATGCGTGTCCAGGCATCCTCGTCCTGCGCCGCGTCGATGCCGCCTTCGTCGGGCATTTTCTGCAGCATCAGGCCCACCGCGTGCTCACCATCGGCGGCCAGCACGATGCGCGCCGGCAACTGTTCGGACTGGCTGAAATAGTTTTCCAGCGCCGGGGCCAGCGCGGGATGCTGCAAGTCCACCAGGCCCTGGTAGCGCTGGCCGCGCTCGGCATGGCCGATGGTGATGGCCATGATCGCGTTCGGCAGGGCAGCCAGATCCAGCGGCTCGGGCAGCGGATCACTCCAGCGCGCCAGGCCGCGCAGGCGGCCTTGCTCCGTGCATTCGGCAAACAACAGACGCAGCGGGCCGCTGCTCTTCAGTTCCACCGACAGCGCACCCTCGAACTTGATATTGCCGGTGAGCAGCGCGCTGGCGGCCAGGGTCTGGCCCAGCACGGAACGCAGCGCGGCGGGATACGCCGAGCGGCCGGCCACCTCGCGCCAGGCCGGCCCCAGCCGGACCAACACGCCGCGCACACCGGCACGTTCAAGCATGAAGCGATGCAACACATCTTCGACGAGCACGGTTTCCACAGCCTTGGACCTCTCAAAAGCAATTCCACTACATGGGGTCGCCTGCGCCGGGGCGCAACGACCACCGGCGAGGCACGGATCCACGACCTACTTCCCCCGCGCCACCGCGCACAGTGGGAACAGGTCCTGGCCCTTATACTGCCGCGGTCCCTGTCTTCGCGCCGCCAATGACCCTACGACGCCCGCCGTTCATCCGTCTGCTTCGCCTGCTCGCCCTGCTCCTGGTGTCCTGGCTGGCCCTCAGCTGGCTGGCGGTGCTGATATTGCGTTTCGTGCCGCCGTGGACTTCGGCGGTGATGATGGAGCGTCGCGCCGGCGCACTGATTCACGGTGAGCAGGGTTTCCGGCTGCAGCATCGCTGGGTGCCGTGGAACCAGGTGTCGTCCTATGTCCCACTGGCGATGGTGGCGGGTGAGGATCAGAAATTCCCGTTCCACCACGGCTTCGACTTCGACCAGATCCAGAACGCCATGGATGCCGCCGACGAGGGCCGTCGCCTGCGCGGCGCCAGCACGATTAGCCAGCAGACGGCCAAGAACCTGTTCCTGTGGAATGGCCGCAGCTTCATACGCAAGGGGCTGGAGGCGTATTTCACGGTGCTGATCGAGCTGACCTGGCCCAAGCAGCGCATTCTCGAGGTCTACATGAATATCGCCGAGCTCGGCGATGGCATCTATGGCGTCGGCGCGGCCAGCGATGCGTTCTTCCATCAGGCGCCGTCGCAGCTGGGCGCAGCCCAGGCGGCGCGGCTGGCAGCCGTGTTGCCGAATCCCCGCCGATTGCACGCCGACCACCCTTCGGCCTACGTGCAGGGTCGCGCCAACTGGATCCAGCAGCAGATGGCCCGGCTGGGCGGTCCCGGCTATCTGCACAGCAACCAGCCTCCGCGAGAGACTCGACGCCGCTGACGCTCGCCGGAAGCAACCCGGTGCACTAGCATTCGGCGACTGCCCAGGGACGCCCGCATCGCTTATGCCTAGCCTTACCGTTGTCGTGCCCGCCTACAACGAAGCTGCCGTACTGGAGACTTTCCACGATCGGCTCGGCCGCGTGCTCGACGATCTGCCGCTGGACGGCAATGTGCTGTACGTGGACGACGGCAGCAGCGATGCGACTTGGCAGATCATCGAAGGATTAATGGCCCGCGACGCGCGCACCGGAGCGATCCGCCTGTCACGCAACTTCGGCAAGGAGGCCGCGCTGACCGCGGGCCTCGATCATGTCGATGCCGACGCGGCTGTGGTGATCGATGCCGACCTGCAGGATCCGCCGGAACTGATTCCCGCGCTGGTGGAGCAGTGGCGCGCCGGATTCGATGTGGTCTACGCCACGCGCACAGCACGCGCCGGCGAAACCGGCTTCAAACGACTCACCGCCGCGCTGTTCTACCGAAGCATGGAGCGCTTGTCGGACACGCGCGTGCCCCGCGACACCGGTGACTTCCGTTTGCTCTCGCGCCGCGCGCTGGATGCATTGCAACAGTTGCGCGAACGCCAGCGCTTCATGAAGGGTCTGTTCACCTGGATCGGCTTCCGCCAGACCGCGGTGTACTACCTGCGCGAACCGCGCCAGGCCGGCAATACCAAGTGGAACTACTGGCGCCTGCTGAACCTGGCTATCGAGGGTATTACCTCGTTTTCCACCGTGCCGCTGCGGCTGGCCACCTGGGTCGGCGTGGTTTCATCGCTGCTGGCCTTCCTCTACGGGCTGTGGGTGTTCGGCAAGGCGCTGGTGCTGGGCGACCCGGTGCATGGTTATCCCTCGCTGATGGTGGCCATCCTGTTCCTGGGCGGCGTGCAGCTGCTGGCGCTGGGAGTCATTGGCGAATACCTCGGTCGCAACTACGCGGAGAGCAAACAGCGGCCGTTGTATTTCATTGACCAGGAGCACCCGCCGCGGGTGCGACCCGAGCGCGGTCGCCGATAACGGCGGCCTGCTTCACATCCCCCCAACACCACGGCCGCGCGGCGGCGCTAGACTCTTCGCATGCGGCCCCGTCTGCGGCCACGTGGGAGGTTCAAGCATGCGCCAGGTCAAGCATTTGCTGGAAGGCAAGGGCAACGACATCTTCAGCATCGCGCCGGACGCGCCCGTACTCGAAGCGATCAAGCACATGGCAGAGCGCCGCGTCGGCGCGCTGCTGGTGATGCGCGACGACCGGTTGGTAGGCATCCTTTCCGAGCGTGACTACGCCCGCAAAGTGATTTTGCAGGGGCGCTCGTCGGCACAAACCGCTGTCTCTGAAATCATGAGCAGCCCGGCCCTTACCGTAGGCCCGGATACCGACGTGTTCGATTGCATGCGGCTTTGCACCGACAGTCGCATCCGTCACTTACCCGTCGTGAGCGGTGAGCGAGTCATCGGTGTCATCTCGATCGGTGACCTGGTGAAGGAAGTGATCGACGCCCAGGCCGAACAGATCGAACAGTTGCAGCGTTACATCACGAGCTGATCGGGCAACCCTCAGACCTTTGCGGGGCGCGCCGGAGCGTTCGTATCCGGCGCGATCTGCTCCTCGGGCAGCAAGTCAGGTGAGTGGCCGGCGCGCGCCGCCACCCAGGCGGCTAGTACGGACACGCCAGTGCCAATGGCCGCCATGCCACCCACCGCCATGCCCAGCTTGCCCAGCACGCTCACGCCACTGGTGACTATCACATCGCCAAAGCGCCAGATCGCGGTCTCCACGAAGTTCTTGCCCTTGTAGCGCGTCTCGCGCGGCACGCGCGTATACAGCGCGTCTACCGCAGGCTTGGTCATGCCGTAGGCGAAGCCGCGCGAACTCGCCATCATCACCGCCAGCAGCGGGACTCCGGCTGTCAGCCAGACGGGGCCCGCGCCAAGGATGGCCACGGCCAGCAGCATCGCGACATTGACGATGGCGGGAATCACCAGCGCCCAAGTAGGACCTCGACGCACCATCAGCCAGCGCGTCACCGTCAGCTGCAACGCCACGACGAGAATGTTGGTGTACTTGTCCAGATCACTGAGAAAGCGCACGCGCTCCACCGCGTCGGGATAGTGAAGCTTCATGTAGTCGGACATGAGCGCATAGGCCAGGGTGCCAATGCCATCACCAAGCAACATCAGGATGGCCATGTAACGCAGGAAAGGACGCGTCCAGAGCTGCTTGATGCCCGCCAAGAACGAACCACCGATGACTTCGTCCCGGGACTCGATCCCCACGTTTCCCACCGGCCTTGCGGACAAGAACAGCAGCAATACCAGCGCTAAGCTCAGCGCTCCTGCCGAAAACACCAGCAGCATGGGGATGCCGATCAGCCCAACCAGATCCCTGGTGATCTGCGACCCGGCGATGGTGCCAAACGCGCCACCCAGCGCAATGGTCGGAAACGCACTACGCGCTCTGACAATGTCGAAAAGGTCCGCCATGACGCTCCAGAAGAGCGACACCACGAACAGGTTGAACACGCTGACCCACACGTAGAAGGCGATGCCCAGGTTGCGCGCACCGATGCGGTCCTGCGCCGCGAACAGCGGCACGAAGGCAAACAGGCATAGCACGAAGAAGCCGTAGCTCCAGCCCAGCAGGCGTTGCCGCGAGTAGCGGGAAACCAGCGCACTGAAGGCAAGCGTCGCCAGCAGCACGCCCACCAGCACCGCTGAGTAGATGAGCGGTAATGCCGACGAGCCAGTGGCACCGCCGAGCTGGTCGCGCACGGGACGGATGATGTAGTAGGACACCATCACGAAGAAGAAGGCGAGCGCGGAAAGAGTGAGGGCGAGGCCTTCGTTCGCTGCAGCGGGTCGGGAGGCGTTCACCGGCATTTCCAGCATGGGTCCGCAACAGACTAGCATGCCGTCATGACGGTCCTGGACAGCGGGGAGAACACGTGAGCTACGACTACATCATCGTCGGCGCCGGTTCGGCCGGTTGTGTGCTTGCCAACCGCCTTAGCGCGAACGCCGGCAAACGCGTGCTGCTACTTGAAGCGGGCCCGAGTGACTGGAACCCGCTGATCCACATGCCCGCAGGCATTGCACGGCTGGCCGGCAATCGCCGTCTCAATTGGAACTACTGCACCGAACCGGAACCGCAACTGCTCGGCCGCACGCTTTGGTGGCCACGCGGCAAGACGCTGGGAGGGTCGAGCTCGATCAACGCCATGTGCTACGTGCGCGGCGTGCCCGGCGATTATGACGACTGGGCCCGAGCCACCGGCGATGCGCGCTGGTCGTGGTCGCAGGTGTTGCCGTGGTTCCTGCGCAGCGAGGACAACAGTCGCGGTGCCAGCGCGCTGCATGGCGCGGGCGGCCCGCTCAGCGTGAGCGACCTGCGCTATCACAACGAACTATCGACGACCTTCGTCGATGCGGCGGCGAGTGCCGGCTTTGCCCGCAACGATGATTTCAACGGACTTCGGCAGGAAGGCTTCGGCCTCTATCAGGTCACGCAACGAAATGGCGCGCGTTGCTCCACCGCGGTGGCCTACCTGCAACCCGCGCGGCAAAGACCGAATCTGGAAGTGCGCACCGGAGCCGCAGTGGCGCGCGTGGTCATTCGCCAGGGTCGTGCCATGGGTGTGCAGCTGCAGGGTTCCACGAATGTGCTGGAGGCCGCTGAGGTGATCCTGGCGGGCGGTGCCATCAACACACCGCAGTTGTTGATGCTGTCGGGTGTGGGGCCGGCCGATCATCTGCGCGAACACGGCATCGCGGTGGAGGCTGACCTGCCAGAGGTCGGTGGCAACCTTCAGGACCATCTGGACATCTGCACGCTCGATGGCAGCACCCAGAAGATCACCTACGACCATCTCAACGAACTGGCCGCCGGCTGGCGCTTCCTGCGTCATCGCGAAGGACCGGGCACCTCCAATGTGGCCGAAGCAGGCGGCTTCGTGCGCAGTCGGCTAGCGACGGACGAGCGCTGCGACCTGCAATTCCATTTCGTGCCGGCGCTGCTGGATGATCATGGCCGTCATCGCCTGCCCGGCTACGGCTACACCGTGCACGCGTGTTATCTGCATCCGCGCAGTCGCGGTCGGTTGTGTCTGCGTTCGGCAAACCCCGCACAGCCCATCGCTATTCACGCCAATTACCTCAGCGATCCGGAAGGCCACGACCTGCAACGCATGATCGAGGCCGCGCGGTTGTCGCGCGACATATTCTCGCAGCCAGCCTTCACACCCTTTCGTGGCGCACCGGTATTCCCCGAGCGCGCGTTGAGCAGCGATGCGGAGTACACGGACTTCATCCGACGCAAGGCGGAAACCATCTATCACCCGGTGGGCACCTGCCGCATGGGCAGCGACAGCGGCGCGCCACTGGACAGCGAACTGCGCGTGCGCGGTGTACAGGGCCTGCGCGTGGTCGACGCCTCGGTCATGCCCAGCCTGCCCAGCGGCAACACCAATGCGCCAGTGGTGATGATCGCCGAGCGAGCCAGTACGCTGATACTTAACGATAATTAGACGAATACGACGGGTCCGAATCTGGCTCCACGGGGCCATACCACTACCGTCAGCTAGAGCGACTTTCGGCCAAAGCTGCGGTACTCTCGCCGACGCGCCGTGGAAGGACCCGACTCGCAACCACGTGGCCCGGCTGCACCCGGGGCTGTCCTTGTTCCATCGGTGCCCATGGGTGCCACCAACGCGTCCGAGCAGTATGACGTTTCGTACGATTTCACTGGTGATTGCCGCGGCGCTGGCTTGTTCCAGCATCCCGCTCTGCGCCCGCGCCGCCACACCACCGTCCGCTCCCGGCACCGTCAGCACGTCCACGCCGACGCAAACGCTGCCGTCCGATCGCGTCAAGGACACGCTGGCTGCCTATCAGCAATGGCTGGACAAGCTCGATCAGCGCAATGCGGTGGCCGGCCTGGCGACCGCTGTGGTGATGGACGACAAGGTCGTATTCGAAGACACGCTGGGCTATGCCAACGCCGCCACGCGCGAACCGGTGACACCGGAAACCGTGTTTCGCCTCGCCTCGCTTTCCAAGGCGTTTGCTACCGCTTTGGCGGGCGTGCTGGTGGACGACGGCAAACTAAATTGGGATACCAAGCTGGTCTCGGTACTGCCGTTCTTCCGGCTGAAGAGCGATGGCGCGGCCGAGCAGGCCACGGTGCGCGACATTCTCGGCCAGCGCCTGGGCCTGCCGAAGAACACCTACGACAACATGCTCGAGGAAAACATTCCTTACGAGGAACTGGTGCGCAAGCTCGATGAGGTCAGCCTCACCTGCGATGTGGGCCAGTGCTACGGCTACCAGAACGTTGCCTTCAGCCTGATCGGCGATGTGGTCTACGCGCAGACGGGCCAGTTCTTTCCGCAGCAGGTCGATCGACGCATCTTTTTCCCCTTGGGCATGAAAACGGCCAGCTACGGTCGCGAAGGCCTGGAAGACAGCAAGAGCTGGGCACGACCCCACCGCGCCAGCAGCGGCGGTTGGATCCCGTTTGAGCCGAAGGAAGCCTACTACCGCGTTGCGCCTGCCGCCGGCGTCAACGCCAGCCTGCGCGACATGGAGCAGTGGCTGATCGCGCAGATGGGTGGACGCCCCGACGTACTGCCGCAGCAACTGCTGGAAACCCTGCACACCCCGGAAGTGGCCACGCCCAACGAGGAACGCTCCACGCCCTGGCGACGCGCGCGCGTGAGTGACGCCTACTACGCGCTGGGCTGGCGCGTGTTCAACTACGGTGGCGAAACGCTGGTGTTCCACGCCGGTGCCGTTGAAGGTTATCGCACCATGATTGGCTTTCTGCCCAAGTATCACGTCGGCGTGGTGACGCTATGGAACTCGGCCGGCCCGGTGCCCACCGGCTTGCTGCCGATGGTGCTCGACAGCCTGCTTGGTCTGCCGCACGTCGATTGGGCCGGCGTGGAAAGCGATGCGCCCGCCACCAAGGCAGCCACCACTGCCAAAGGCAAGGGCAAGACGCGCAACAAGGGCAAGACTGCCAGCAGCAATCCCGGCACCAACCGCTAAGCGCGACACCGGACATAAAAAAGGCGCCGCATGCGGCGCCTTTTCTTTTGTGTTGAAGGGAGCCGCGCTTGCGCGGCTCCGATCGATCAGTTGAGCTTGAACACGATGCGACGCTTGTCCTGCGAAGCGACCGGGGCGCCGTCCTGCGTGGCCGGCTGGTACTTCCAGCGACTCACCGCTTCCACGGCAGCGCGATCGAACACATGGCGCGGCTCCGCATCGACCACCTTCACATCGTCGACACTGCCATCGGGCGTGACGGTGAAGGCCACTTCCACCCAGCCTTCCTGGTTGGCACGCACGGCGGTAGCCGGGTAACGCGGATTGACGTTGCGCACCAACACCGGCCCATGCGTCGCCGCCGTACTGGTGGCTGCCGCAGTAGCCGGTGCCGCCGTCGTCGTTGGCTGGCGAGTCGCTTCGGCCTGTTGCTGCTGGGCCAGACGCGCCTGCGCCGCCCTCTGCTGCTGGTCGGCCAGCGCCTTCTGCTGTGCCTCGGCAGCCTGGCGATCGGCTTCTGCCTTGTCCGACACAGCCTTCTGGGCTGCCAGTTGCGTCTGCTTCTCCTTGTCCGACGCCAGCTGCTGCTCGCGATCCTGCAGCTTGCGCTGTGCATCGAGCTTGGAACGAAGAATGGTCAGGGTGTAGTTGGCCGGATCAGCCTTGGCCAGCAGATCGATCTGGCGCTGCGCTTCATTGAAGTCGCGCTGGTTGATGGCCTGTTCGGCGACGCTCGCGCCCACCGGGAAGGTTTCGCGCAGTGCGTCGGATGCGACCTGGTTACCCGGGTCTTTCTCCAGCACCTTGAGATAGAACTCGAACGCGTTGTTGCCGGCAGGCGCCAGCAGGCGTTGCTCGTTCACCGCCTTGCGGGCTTCGGACAGCAGCTGGTTGAGACTCATCGCCGCCACATTGGCCGGCGGCGGGGGTGCCACCACACCAGCCTTGACGGGCGTCGACGGGTGTCCGCCAGCATCCGCCTCAAGCAGGTCCTGGTGCGGCTTGATAATGAGGAACCAAGAGGCTGCCGCGAGTACCGCGACGACAGCGACTATGGCAATGGCAGCTGGCCGAACGGCCCCACGCGCACGATGACGCGCATGACGTATATATCGGGTATCCATGGTCTCTCGCTGAGTGGCATCAGATACCCGCGCTTTTTCCCCCTGTGGTCCAGGAGCGGAGAACCTCCCCAGGTCCTCCGCGGCGCGGATGTAGGAAAGGTAACCGTAATGCAGCACTACAGCAAATCGCACGTAGCTTCATCACTTGGACATGTATGTGCCGATCGCCGCAGATGTTGCGCTGGCGCGGCTGGCGCGACATCGGTGCCGGCTAAGAATTTTTCGTACCCCGGAAACGAAGCGTCCCGGCATGGGCCGGGACGAATCGCTCTTTCGAATGTTTCTCCCCGCGCTGGGCACCGCGGGGAGAAAAGTCGGTGATGCTTATTTTTACTTGTAAGCGATGCTTACTTCTTCGAGGCCTTGGTGGCCTTGACTGCCTTAGCAGCCTTGGGGGCCTTGGCAGCCTTGGTGGCCTTCACCACCTTGGCGGCGGCAGCCTTGCGAACGGTCTTCTTGGCAGCCTTCTTGGCAACCTTCTTCACAGCAACCTTCTTCACGGCAGCCTTCTTGGCAGCTGCCGGGCGCTTCTTGGCAACAGCTTTCTTGGCGACCTTCTTGACGGCGGCCTTCTTGGCGGCCGGCTTGCGGGCTACCGGCTTCTTGGCGGCGGCCTTCTTCACGGCGGTCTTCTTGGTCGCCTTCTTGGCGGCCGGCTTCTTTGCAGCGGCTTTCTTGGCAGTGGCCATAGTTCGTCTCAGCTCCTCATCAGTTGGCAGTGGTTGCCCAGTAAAAGCATGTAGGAACGCCTCCACAAGCAGATCGCTATTGGTGGCGTGCCGAAGATTGTTCACCTGACGACGGGTGCGTTCGTCAGACAAGGGCCTCAGGATGTGCAATGGAATCGAGACCGTGATCTTGCGTACTGCGCCGGCCTTTTCTCCATGCTCGATATAAGGCTTGATGAATTTCGATGTTGCCATGGCACCCGTTCTCCGTGTTCCGATGCGAAAGCTATTCCTGAAGATTTCAACTGTCAATTGATTTTAGTCATGAAATCAATCCGTTTCACCTACCCCCAGGAGGGTCCAAACCCCCGCCGGACAAGGCCTGGAGGGGGTCACGATGCATTTTCAATCAGACGTCCATACTTCCAGATTAAAATGCACTACGATTATCAATAGTTGTTAAAAACCGCATAAAACAAGGCATTTGAGACAGTCAACGCGATTACCTGTTCAGCATTGTCTCGCGCACCAAGAGCCGATATAACGCGCCTTGAGCGCGCCCAGCCACAGCCTCGTTTCATGAACGAAACACGACTGGAATTACCCGCCAGATCGACCCGTCAAAATCTTCGCCCAGCCCGCCTTGGCGGACGCCAAAAGGCCCTCTAGCGGTCCAAGAGCGAATCGACACCCGTCGGTTCGGGACTTCGTCATGGACATCTATCGGCCTATCCGGCGAGATCTACAGACGCCGATTTGCTGTCCGAATTGTCGTCGACGACCGGGTCATCGCTACTCAAAAAGACGCCGGCCGCTTGAGGCGGCCGGCGTCGGGTGAAGCATCGAACGCAGTGCTTAGTGGTCTTCGTTCTCGATCAGTTCGGCATAGGCGTCTGCGTCGAGCAGTTCGTCCAGCTCACCGCGATCGCTGACGCGAACCAGGAAGATCCAGCCGTCACCAAAGGCGTCTTCGTTGATGGTTTCCGGCTTGTCATTGAGGATCTCGTTGACTGCCACGATCTCGCCCGACACCGGGCTGTAGATGTCCGAGGCGGCCTTGACCGACTCGACCACGGCCACGCCGTGACCGGCCTGCACGCTGGCGCCGATCTCTGGCAGCTCCACGTACACCAGGTCGCCGAGCTGGCCCTGGGCATGTTCGGAAATACCCACGCGCACCAGGCCGTCATCTTCGACGCGGGCCCATTCGTGGGACTTGAGAAATTTCAGATCGCCGGGAATCTCGCTCATGATCGAATCCAGTCGTTAATGTCGGGTCGGGGTGAAGTGCCAATTCTAGCCGCTTCACCTGGATGGCAACACGGGGCTTTGATCAACCGCGTGTGCCGTGCATGTCAGATGCCTTCGCAGGGCTTGCCGTCGCGTACGAACGGGTACTTCACCAGGCGCACCGGCACCTCGCGACCGCGGATGTCGACGCGAACGTCACCCGGCTCACCCACCGGAATGCGTGCGAAGGCCACGGCCTTGTTGAGGGTGGGAGCGAAGCTGCCCGAGAGGATTTCGCCGGGACCATTGGCGGTGAGGACCGGCTGGCCGTGACGCAGCACGCCCTTGTCGTCCAGCACCAAGCCGACCATCACGCGCTTTACACCCTCAACCTTCTGCGCCTCGAGCACGTTGCGGCCGATGAAGTCGCGGCCCTCGTCGAGCGCGATGGTCCAGCCAAGGTTGGCCTCCCACGGCGACACGGTCTCGTCCATGTCCTGTCCGTAGAGATTCATGCCCGCTTCCAGACGCAGCGTGTCGCGCGCACCCAAACCGGCCGGCACGACGCCGGCGGCGGCCAGCGCCTGCCACAACGCCACGGCGTGTTCCTGCGGCACGATGATCTCGAAGCCGTCTTCGCCGGTGTAACCGGTGCGTGCCACGAACAGCGGCATGCCATGCGGGCCCTGTGCAGCAGCCGCGGCGAACTTGCCGAGCTTGCCGATGCGCTCGTGATCGATGTCGGCCAGCACGCCGATGACCTTGGCGCGGGCGCCAGGGCCTTGCACAGCGATCATGGCGAAGTCGGGACGCTCCTTCACCTGCACGTCGAACGCCTTGGCCTGCTTTTCGATCCAGGCCAGATCCTTCTCACGGGTGGAGGCATTTACCACCAGACGGAAGAATTCCTCGCCGAGGAAGTAGACGATGAGATCGTCGATCACGCCGGCCTGCTCGTTGAGCATGCACGAATACAGCGCCTTGCCCTGCACCTTCAGCTTGTCGACGCTGTTGGCCAGCAGGTGGCGCAGGAACTCGCGCGTGCGCGGGCCATGCAGGTCGACCACGGTCATGTGCGAGACGTCGAACATGCCAGCGTCGCGACGCACCGCGTGGTGCTCCTCGATCTGCGAACCGTAGTTGATCGGCATGTCCCAGCCACCGAAGTCGACCATGCGCGCGCCAAGTGCGCGGTGGGTGTCATTGAGTACGGTCTTCTCGGTCATCGCAGTCGAACTCTGGGGAAAGACGCATTATCGCCGCTGGCACCGTTACATTCCAAGTTGAACGGCCGTGGCATGCCATGCGCTGGCGTATCCAGCCGGCGTCCTGCAACGCAACATGCAAAGCGCGTCGTTATACATCGACGTCACGCTCAATCTACGCGTCACCGCTGACAAAGCAGGGAAGACAGTTCGAACGATGCGATGCAGCGGCGCTCAGCGCGCCTGATGCGGCCCCATGCCCGCCAGTAGCTGTTCCACCACCTGCTCGGCCATTTGCTCGGCACGCAGTCCCGCCGTGAGCAAATGCAGCTCGGCCCGCTCGGGTGCCTCGTAGGGCGAGTCGATACCCGTGAAGTTGAAGATTTCGCCGGCCCGGGCTTTCCGGTATAGCCCCTTGGGGTCGCGCCGCTCGCATTCTTCCAGGGTGGTGTCGACGAACACTTCGAGGAACTCGCCTTCATCGAACAGGCTACGCGCAAACCGTCGCTCGTCCTGGAACGGCGAGATCACGCACACCAGCACGATCAGGCCGGCATCGACCATCAGGTGCGCCACCTCGGCCACACGACGCACGTTTTCCACGCGCGCTTCGGCGGTGAAGCCCAGATCCTTGTTCAGGCCGTGGCGCAGATTGTCGCCGTCCAGCATATAGGTGTGATAACCGAGTGCGTGCAGGCGACGCTCCACCAGGTTGGCGATGGTCGACTTGCCCGCGCCCGACAGGCCCGTGAACCAAAGGCAGCGAGACTGCTGTCCCTTGCTGGCGCTGCGGGCTTCCTTGTCCAGGTCGGTGTGCTGCCAGTGCACGTTGGCGGCGCGGCGCAGCGCGAAGTCGAGCATGCCGCAGCCGACCGTGGCGTGGGTCTGGCGGTCGATCAGGATGAAACCACCCAGCGTCCGGTTGTCGGCGTAGGACTCGAAGGCGATGGCGTGATCGAGGTCGATGTTGCAGTACCCCACCTCGTTGAGCTCCAGCCGGCGTGCCGCCAGCTCGGCCTGGGTGTTCACATCGACCTTGTGCTTGATGCTGCTGATGCGTGCATTGACCGTGTGCGTACCAATCTTCAGCCAGTAGGCGCGATTGGGCAGCAGGGATTCGTCGCCCATCCACAACACATGTCCGGCGAACTGGTCAGCTACCGGGGCCGGACGCAGCGCATCGGCAATGACATCGCCGCGGCTCACGTCGATTTCACGATCCAGCGTCAGCGTCACCGCCTGCCCGGCAATGGCCTTCGACAAGTCGCCATCGGCCGTGACGATGCGTTCGACGCGTGCGCGCCGCATGGCGGGCTGCACCACGATTTCACTGCCCACCGCAATGCTGCCACCGCACACAGTGCCGGCGTAGCCGCGGAACGAAGCATCCGGGCGATTCACCCACTGCACCGGCATGCGGAAATCGACCGCCTGCGTGGCCGCGGTGTCGGCCGACTCCAGCAATTCCAGCAGGCAAGGCCCCTGATACCAAGGCATGCGCTCGGAGCGGCAACCCACGTTGTCGCCCACCGGCGCCACCACCGGCAGGCAGTGCACCGAGCTGATGCCCAGCTGCACGGCGAGTTCACGGTATTCGTGGGCGATGGCCGCGTAGATGTCCTCGCGGAAATCGACCAGGTCCATCTTGTTGACCGCCAGCACCACCTGGCGGATGCCCATCAGGGCGCAGATATACGTGTGGCGTCGCGTCTGCGACAGCAGTCCCTTGCGCGCATCGACCAGCACCACGGCCAGCTCCGCGTTGGAGGCGCCGGTGGCCATGTTGCGGGTGTACTGCTCGTGGCCCGGGCAATCGGCCACGATGAAGCTGCGGCGCGACGTGTGGAAATACCGGTAGGCCACGTCGATGGTGATGCCCTGCTGGCGCTCGGCATCGAGGCCGTCGGTGAGCAGGGAGAAGTCGAGCGCCTCGGGGGCCTCGGCGTGCAGCTTGCGGCTGTCGCGCGCCAGGGCAGCGAGCTGGTCGTCCGGCACCATGCCCGCGTCGTACAGCAGGCGCCCCAGCAAGGTGCTCTTGCCGTCGTCGACG
>OUWB010002420.1_pt2 | contig 14242 bp, 11 predicted proteins | sample 1779821 | NCBI WGS metagenome assembly OUWB01 (sample SAMEA3914806, study PRJEB12502) | metagenome | biome: forest; material: soil | place: Canada | collected 2011-08-03 | depth 0.1 m
AACGGCACCATCCGCAACATCCTGGGCGGGGTGATCTTCCGTGAGCCGATCATCTGCAAGAACGTGCCGCGCCTGGTGCCCGGCTGGACCCAGCCGATCATCATCGGCCGCCACGCCTTCGGCGACCAGTATCGCGCCACCGACTTCGTGGTCCCCGGCCCCGGCAAGCTGACCGTGACCTTCGAGGGCGCGGACGGCGCGAGGATCGAACATTCGGTCTACGACTTCCCCGCCGGCGGCGTGGCCATGGCCATGTACAATCTCGACGAGTCGATCCGCGAGTTCGCCCGCGCCAGCTTCAACTATGGCCTGGGCCGCAAGCTGCCGGTGTACCTGTCGACCAAGAACACCATCCTCAAGGCCTATGACGGACGCTTCAAGGACCTGTTCCAGGCCGTGTTCGACGCCGAATTCGCCGACCAGTTCAAGGCCGCCGGCCTGACCTACGAGCACCGGCTGATCGACGACATGGTGGCCTCGGCCATGAAGTGGTCGGGCGGCTATGTGTGGGCCTGCAAGAACTATGACGGCGACGTGCAGTCCGACACCGTCGCGCAAGGGTTCGGCTCGCTGGGACTGATGACCTCGGTGCTGCTGACCCCCGACGGCCAGGTGATGGAGGCCGAGGCCGCCCACGGCACCGTCACCCGCCACTACCGCCAGCACCAGCGCGGCGAGAGCACCTCGACCAACTCCATCGCCTCGATCTTCGCCTGGACGCAAGGCCTGAAGCACCGCGCCAAGCTGGACGGCAATGACGACCTGGCCCACTGGGCCGACACCCTGGAGAAGGTCTGCGTCAGCACCGTGGAAGACGGTTTCATGACCAAGGACCTGGCCCTGCTGGTCGGTGACAAGCAAGGCTGGCTGACCACAGAAGGCTTCATCGAAAAGGTCGCCGCCAACCTGACTGCGGCCCTGGCCTGAGGACGCGGCGGGCGGGCTCGATGAGCCCGCCCTCTCCTTACCCATCCACCCATTCCACAAACCCACGTCATCCTGAGCAGCCGGCGCAAGCCGGCGTGTCGAAGGACGCACGGCGGCGCCGCTTCTGCGGGCTTCGACACGGCGCTTCGCGCCTGCTCAGCATGACGTAGAAGGGATGCCCTTACCTGACCTTCCGTCCGGTCCGGCGGCGATCTCAAACCCGCCAGTTGACCTACGCACAAAGCCCGCCTTCCCTTCGCCCCCAGCCTGGGGTTTGCTGAGCGCCCCTAACCGAGCGCGCCATGATCAATCCCTGGTTCCGGCTGGTCCTGATCGTCCTCCTGTGCGCGCTGGCCGCCTTCTGCGCCGCGCCCTGGCTCACCTTCCGCGCCCTGCGCTCGGCCGCCCAGGCCGACGACTTCCAGGCCCTTGGCGAGCTGATCGACTATGACGCCGTGCGCCAGGGCCTGCGCCGGCAGGCCGAGCTGAAGACCGCGCCCGGTCCCGACTTCTGGCATGACCCGATGGGCGCCATGCGCCATGCGGCGCAGCCCCTGGCGCCGCAGCCCGACCTGGACCGGCTGACCGCGCCCCAGGCCCTGACCGCGCTCACCGACGGCGTCCCAGGCAAGCATCCCGACAACGCCCTCACCCGCCTGGCCGATCTGCTGCCCGGTCCGCACGGGCGGGTGATCCGCTATTGGGATCCCAGCCGCTGCCGCATCGCGGTCAAGACCGGCGACGGGCGCGAAGCCCTGTTCAGCTTCGAGCGCAAGGGCCTCTACAGCTGGAAGCTGGTGCAGCTGCTGCCGCCGGCGGGCTTCGTCATGCCCGGTGGAAATGCGCCAGCCCCAGCCGGGCGATGAGCGCGGCGGCCAGCAGCAGGCCGACCGCGATGGCCGCGCTCAGGTGCAGGCCAAGGACGATGTGGGCGCCGTCGCCGGCGGCCAGGGCGCCGAACAGCGCCACCCCGATCGCCCCACCCGCCTGGCGCGCGGCGTTCAGCGCGCCGGAGGCTATGCCCGACTGGGCCTTGTCCACGCTGGCCAGCACCGCGGTGGTCATGGCCGGCACGCCCGAGCCCATGCCGCCGGGCATCAGCACGAAGGCGGGCAGCATCCACCCATAGGGGCTGGCCGCGCCCAGGGACAGCAGCAGGGCGAAGCCGGCGGCGTCGATCAGCGCGCCCCAGACCATGGGCGTGCGCGAGCCGGCGCGGCTCACCCACCAGCCGCTGAGCACATTGACGCCGAAGAAGGTGGCCGTCAGCGGCAGATAGGCCAGGCCGGCGATCAGGGGCGCATAGCCCAGGGTGCGCTGCAGATAGAGGCTGAGCACGAACACCATGCCGTAATAGGTCAGGTTGGCGATCACTCCATAGGCCACGGCCGGGGCGAAGCCGGGCCGGGCGAACAGGCCCAGCGGCAGCATGGGCGCGCGGCTGCGGCGCTCGACCCACACGAAGCCGGCGCCGGCCGCCGCCCCCAGGCCGAACAGCGCCCAGACCAGCAGGCTGGCCAGGCCCAGGGGCTTGGCCTCGATCACCGCGGCGGTCAGGCCGGCCATGGCCAGGGCGGCCAGCGTCTGGCCGGCAGGATCCAGGCCGCGGCCGGCTGCGGGCTCTTCGCCGCGCGCCTCCTCGACCTTCAGGGCCAGCAGGGCGGCGACGGCGCAGACAGGCAGGTTGATCAGGAACAGGCTGCGCCAGCCCGATACGCCCAGCAGCAGGCCGCCGACGATGGGCCCGGCGGCGATGGACACGCCGCCGGCCGCCGTCCACCAGCCCACGGCCCGGGCGCGCAGGGCGCGGTCATGACCGGCGGCGTGGTTGATCAGGGTCAGGGAGCAGGGCAGCATGGCCGCCGCACCTACCCCTTGGGCGACGCGCGCGCCGATCAGCCAGGCCGTGTCCGGGCACAGGCCACAGGCGGCCGAGGCCAGGGCGAACAGGCCCAACCCCACCAGATAGACCCGCCGCGCCCCCAGCCGGTCGCCGATGAAGCCGGCGCTGAGCAGCAGGGCGGCGAAGCTCAGGGCGTAGGCGTCGACCACCCACTGCAGATGAGCGGTGTCCGCACCCAGGCTGCGGGCGATGCTGGGCAGGGCGACATTGACCACGGTCACGTCGAGCTGGATCAGGGCGAAGCCGAAACTGGCCGCCGTGACGGTCAGGCCGATGCGGTGGTTGTCAGGCGGAGTATGGCTTAGGTCGCTGGTCATAGGCCGATCCTAACCCAGCCAATCCACACCATGCTTCGGCGCCGGCCGAAGTCTGGCCACGAGATGAACCCGAGCTGCTTCGCCCCAGTCGCGCCCCCGCTTCGCGGTCTCCCCCCTATGGGTGAGGAATTAGGGCTCAGCCCGCCAGCGCCGCCTTGACCGCGGCCACGCCCTCGCCGGCGCGGGCGCCGTCAGGGGCGCCGCCCTGGGCGAAGTCCGGCTTGCCGCCGGCGCCCTGCCCGCCCATGGCCAGCACCGCGGCGCGGGCCAGGTCGGCGGCGTTCAGCCGGCCGACCAGGTCGGGGGTGATGGCCACGGCGATCGAGGCCTTGCCCTCATTGACCGCGGCGTAGGCCACCACGCCGTTCTCGCCCAGGCGCTTGCGCGCCTCGTCGACCAGCGGGCGCATGTCCTTGGGCGAGACGCCCTCGACCACGCGGCCGTCGAAGCGCACGCCGCCGATCTCCTCCACCGTGGACACGCCCCCGCCGCCGCCCATGGCCAGCTGCTTGCGCGCCTCGACCAGGTCGCGCTCCAGCTTGCGGCGCTCGGCGATCAGAGCATCGATGCGGGCGGTGACCTCGGGCACGGGGACCTTGAACTGTTCGGCCAGGCCCTTGGCCACGCCGGCCTGGTCCAGCAGGAAGCGGCGCGCCGCCTCGCCGGTCAGGGCCTCGATGCGGCGCACCCCGGCGGCCACGCCGCCTTCGGCGATGATCTTGAACAGGGCGATGTCGCCGGTGCGGCCCACATGGGTGCCGCCGCACAGCTCCACCGAATAGGCGCCCTCGCCTTCCAGCGCCCGGCCCAGGGTGAGCACGCGCACGCTGTCGCCGTATTTCTCGCCGAACAGGGCGATGGCGCCGGCCTCGATGGCCGCCTCGGGCGCCATCTCCTCGGTGCGGGCCGGCAGGTTCTGGCGGATCACCGCGTTCACCTCGGCCTCGATGCGGTCGATCTCCTCCGTCGTCAGCGGGCCGCCGTGGGAGAAGTCGAAGCGCATGCGGTCGCCGTCGACCAGCTGACCCTTCTGGGCCACGTGCGGACCCAGCACATGGCGCAGGGCGGCGTGGGCCAGGTGGGCGGCGGAGTGGTTGGCGCGGGTGCGCACCCGGCGCTCGGCGTCCACGGCCAGGCGCACGCGCTCGCCCACGGCCAGGCGGCCCGCGGTGATCTTCAGGCTGTGGGCGACGAGGTCGCCGGCGTGCTTCTGGGTGTCGGCCACCTCGGCCGCGCCGCCGCTCCAGTCGATCTCGCCCCGGTCCCCGGCCTGGCCGCCGCTCTCGGCGTAGAAGGGGGTGACGTCGAACACCGCCTCGACCGCATCGCCGGCCTCGGCGGCGTCGACCAGGGCGCCGTCCTTGACCAGGGCCAGCACCTCGCCGGCGCTCTCGACGCCGTCATAGCCGTTGAACAGGCTGGGGCCCAGGCGGTCGCGCAAGGCCAGCCACACCGCGCCCTGGGCGCTCTGGCCCGAGCCGGTCCAGTTGTCGCGCGCCATCTGCCGCTGACGCTCCATGGCGGCGTCGAAGGCCGGCAGGTCCACGGTCAGGCCCTTGGCGCGCACGGCGTCCTGGGTCAGGTCGAGAGGAAAGCCATAGGTGTCGTAGAGCTTGAACGCCGTCTCGCCGGACAGCACGCCCCCGGCGACGAGGCCGGCCGTGGCCTCGTCCAGCAGGGCCATGCCACGGCCCAGGGTGCGGCGGAACCGCTCCTCCTCCTGGCGCAGGGTCTCGACGATCAGCGGCTGGGCGCGAACCAGCTCGGGATAGGCCGCGCCCATCTCGCTGATCAGGGTCGGGGCCAGGCGGTGCATCAGCGGATCCTGCGCGCCCAGCAGATGGGCGTGGCGCATGGCCCGGCGCATGATCCGGCGCAGCACATAGCCGCGGCCTTCGTTGGAGGGCCCGACCCCGTCGGCGATCAGGAAGCAGGATGAGCGCAGGTGGTCGGCGATCACCCGGTGCGAGGGCGCCTGGCCGCCCACGGCCGGCACGCCGGTCAACTCGACGCTGGCGCCGATCAGGGTGCGGAACAGGTCGACCTCATAGACGCTGCGCACGCCCTGCATGACGGTGGTGAACCGCTCCAGGCCCATGCCGGTGTCGATCGAGGGCTTGGGCAGCGCGGTGCGCGAGCCGTCCTGCGCCTGGTCGAACTGCATGAACACCAGGTTCCAGATCTCGACGAAGCGGTCGCCGTCCTCGTCGGGCGAGCCGGGCGGCCCCCCGGCCACGTCGGGCCCATGATCGAAGAAGATCTCCGAGCAGGGACCGCAGGGGCCGGTGTCGCCCATGGACCAGAAATTGTCGCTGGTAGGGATGCGGATGATGCGGTCGTCGGAGAAGCCGGCGATCTTGCGCCACAGGGCGGCCGCCTCTTCGTCCTGACTGTAGACGGTGACCAGCAGCCGGTCCTTGGGCAGGGCGAAATCGCGGCTGATGAGGTTCCAGGCGAACTCGATCGCGCCTTCCTTGAAGTAGTCGCCGAACGAGAAATTGCCCAGCATCTCGAAGAAGGTCAGGTGGCGGGCGGTATAGCCGACATTGTCCAGGTCGTTGTGCTTGCCGCCGGCGCGCACGCACTTCTGCGAGGTGGTCGCCCGCGGCGACGGCGGGGTCTCGGCGCCGGTGAAGATGTTCTTGAACGGCACCATGCCCGCGTTGACGAACAGCAAGGTAGGATCGCTCTGCGGCACCAGCGGCGCGGACGGCAGTTGGGCATGGCCGTTGGCGGCGAAATAGCCGAGGAACGCGCTGCGGATATCGTTCAAACTGGGCATGGGCGCTCCGGCCTTAAGATTGGACGCGGCCCGCGCCGCCGAGGGCGGCCTTGCGGCGCCCGGCGATGCGAGGACGCGCCCGCGTCATGGGATCTCGCGCGCCCTGGCCCAGGCCGTGGCCCATCACCGGTCGCGCCCGGCCATATAGAGGGAGCCCCCAGGCTTCGCCAAGCCCGCCGCGCGCCCGGCCGGCTCAGCTTCGCATCGACGCCCGCGCAACGGGCGTCAACCAGCCAACCCGCACCGGTCGCAAGACGCCGGAAAGGGACGTCCACGGCGGGCGGGCCATGGACGCCCCTCCCCGCGCTCCAGCGCCGCGCACGGACGGGTTTGCGGGCTTGGGTCGTTCCGCAAGCGGCGACGGAGCCAGGCGGGTCAGGACGCGGGCGGACAGATAGCCGGCCCGGCGCCCGATCTCAGCCTAGTCTTCTTCGACGGGACCGCCGATCAGCAGCTCTTCCTCGATCACGTCGGACTTGCCGCGCACGGCGCGCTCGATCTCGGCCGACATGTCGGGATTGGCCCGAAGGAACTCGCGCGCATTGTCGCGGCCCTGGCCGATACGGGTCGAGTTATAGGAGAACCAAGAGCCCGACTTCTCGACCACCCCGGCCTTGACCCCCAGGTCGATGATCTCGCCCAGCTTGGAGATGCCGACGCCATACATGATGTCGAACTCCACCTCGCGGAACGGCGGGGCGACCTTGTTCTTGACCACCTTGACCCGGACATTGTTGCCGATCACCTCGTCGCGCTGCTTGACCGAGCCGATGCGGCGGATGTCCAGGCGGACCGAGGCGTAGAACTTCAGCGCGTTGCCGCCGGTGGTGGTCTCGGGCGAGCCGTACATCACCCCGATCTTCATGCGGATCTGGTTGATGAAGATGACCAGGGTCTTGGTCTTGGAGATGGAGCCGGTGAGCTTGCGCAGGGCCTGGCTCATCAGGCGCGCCTGCAGGCCTGGAAGCGCGTCGCCCATCTCGCCCTCGATCTCGGCCCGGGGCGTCAGGGCGGCCACGGAGTCGATCACGATGATGTCCACCGCGCCCGAGCGCACCAGGGTGTCGGTGATCTCCAGGGCCTGTTCGCCGGTGTCGGGCTGGGCGACCAGCAGGTCGTCGAGATTGACCCCCAGCTTGTGGGCGTAGGACGGATCCAGGGCGTGCTCGGCGTCGATGAAGGCGGCGGAGCCGCCGGCCTTCTGCACCTCGGCCACCACGTGCAGGGCCAGCGTGGTCTTGCCCGAGCTTTCCGGCCCGTAAATCTCCACGATCCGCCCCTTGGGCAGGCCGCCGATGCCCAGGGCCATGTCCAGACCCAGGGAGCCGGTGGAGACGGACTCGATCTCGACGATCTTGCCCTTCTCGCCGAGCTTCATCACCGAGCCCTTGCCGAAGGCCCGATCAATCTGGCTGAGCGCCGCTTCCAGCGCCCGCCGCTTATCCGCGTCGTCCTTGCCCACCAACCGCAACACCGCCTGAGTCATTGAAGGGGTCCCTTATCCCACGATTCTGAGCCGCCGCCCGTTCCGCCTTTCAGCCTCGCGAACACCGCCATTGTGCATGGTTTGTTCTTGTTCGCAATATGTTCTTTTCGCATTCGCCGTGGCCCACGCTCCACCCGGCGCCGGCCGCTCAAGCTCCTTACCCTCAGGCCTGGCGCACCGATTGTTCTTTTTTTGTTCTTGCGCCCCCCGCGACTCTCGGCGCTGAATAAAAGCCTTCAGCCACATGAACGCGCCATCGGCGCCTGCTACGAGGCCAAGATTGCGCGTCGACGATCTTCAAAAGGCTTGGCGCGCGCATTCCGCCTTCGCGCCTATCGAGCCCCTTATGTGCTTCAAGGCTCAGGGCCTCGTGCTGGGCGCGGATACGGTGATCGCGCCAGCCGCTGACGATGCCGACGGCGGCGACCCAACCAACGGCGAGGCGCGCATTCTCGCGCTGCTATCGACAGCCTATGGCCGCGGTATCGGCGAGGAGGTTCTCGGCCACATCCATCATGCGCTGCAAAAATGGCGCGCGGCTCAGACCGGCCCGGCGTCTGTGCATCTGGCGTTGACCCGGCTGGAACGTCTCGCCAAGCCACAGGAGGCGGCGCGCCGACTGTTCTTCGCCGACGCTCTAATGGCTGCTGGAACCGAGCCCAAAACCATCTTCTCGGCCCAGGGCCTGGAAGCTCCCGCCGATCATACGCGGGAACTTTTCGCAGAGACAGGCGGAGGACTCGAGCGAATTGAGATTGATGTCCTTCCGTATCAGGGGACTCGCAAATGAGAAAATACAGCTATGAAATACAATCCTCCTGGGGGCGATGCCCGGAGAAACCGGCCGAGATCGGCACGAAATTCCTCCAAACAATCGACGCCTTAAGCCGGATCGATCCGATGTTCAGCGGCTGGGGCGTGCAAATCAAACCCGACAGTCTCGAAGGACAGCCAATCGAGAACGTGCGGGCGGATTTCACGCGTTTTGTCGAGGCGAATGTATGGCGTGATGATTTGGATCGCCCCACCCCACATGAAGGCTACAAGCTGCTGGCGGCCACTAATTTTCACACGGAAGACCCGTCAAAATCTCTCGCCCTCTCTGTTAGAGCCGGGTCAGTGTATGGAAATAAAAATAGCCTTCAGGCTGGTAGCGGCTCATCCCCTCCTGATTCTAAGCTGATCACCTATCCGGTGTTCAAAGCCGCTCTGCTGACCATGCTTTCGAGCTGGCCGGCGTCTTGGGCCAATGTCCGTGTCTCCTTGTGGGGCCATAGGCCAGAGGGGCCGCCGGGCGAGCCGCCGTTTCCCTATTCAGGCTATCAGATGCCCTGGATGGCCTATCTTTGCGCTGAGCGCGCCGCGCACATCAGCCTGCCTCCAGGCATCCCCTCCGAGCGCACACCGGACGGCGGCCTGTTGATGATCGCCGCCAAAACCCGGTTCGACCCTAGCGATCGCGAACATATGGCGCGTTCACGAGTCCTAGCCGAAATCCTGATCAAGCATGGCGGCGATCCCGACGCATTGTAGTTCCATCAGTAGAATCCGGCGCTCAAAGACATGGCGGCTGTTCTGGCCGGAGACTTTATCCCTTCACCCTGCGTAGGAGATAAGACCACCGGCCGTAGGAGCCGCCGTCTGGGCCTCATAGGCCTGGTTTTGCGCCCGTTCGTCGCCGCCCCTTCAGCCGGTCGTGTCCCGCCTTGCTAGCGGGAGCGCTTTGCTTTCCGAGGGTGAATCGTATCGCCCCGGCTCAGCATGGCCACCATCTCGGCGATCTTGGCGGCGCGTTTCTGCGGCGTCCTGGCCTGCTGAACGCGATACAGGATCGCGAAGCGGTTGGCCGAATCCAGCGCGTCGAACAGCCCGCGCGCCGCGGGTTCCGCGTCGAGCGCGGCGGTCAGGTCGGCGTCCGCCGCCGCTTCGCTCTGCGCGGCGTAGGCCGCCGCCCAACGCCCATCCGCCTTGGCCTGGTCGACCTGGGCCCGCCCCTGCGGGCGCAAGCGGCCGGCCGCCTCCAGTCTTTCGACCCGCTGGCGATTGATCTGCGACCAGGCGCTGCCGGGACGCCGCGGCGTGAACCGGGTCTTGAAGAAATGGGCGTCCACGCGGCCCAGCTGGCCGTCAACCCAGCCGTAGGCCAGGGCGCAGTCGATCGCGTCCGACTTGCTCAGGGTCGGCTCCGGCGCGCCCTGCTTGGCGAACCTGAGCCAAGCGCCGGGAGACGCCTCGCCCTGGGCGTCCAGCCATCGCTCCAGCGCCTCCGCATCGGCGAAGGTCAGCAGCGGAAGATCATCCTCAGGCATCCGCCTCTCTCGTCGCATCATCGGCGCTTCGCAGGACAGAGGCCTTGATTGTCTGGTTTCCGGGTCGGCGCAAGGTCTGCGCAGCCCCGGCGGACGCGACCCGCTACGCCCTGCTCCAATAGGGCGGACTGCCGAACGCCTCGCGCAGGTGGGCGATAAACAGCTGCGACTTGATCGTGTTCGATCGTCCCGGCATGCGCACCGCGTGAATGGCCGGCCTTGAGGCGGCCTCGGCAGGCGCATCGGGAAACAGCGACACCAGCTGGCCCAGGGCGATGGCCTCGTTGACCAGCCAATCGGCCAGATGGACCACGCCCAGGCCGGCGATCGCGGCCTGCAGCAGGGCTTCGGTGTCCTGCGAACGGAACGGCCCCTTCACGGCCAGGGGAAGGCCCCGGTTCACGCCTGCGAACACCCACCAGCCACCCGGCGGCGGCAGGGCCAGGGTGGTCAGGCAATCGTGGTCCAGCAGGTCGATGGGGCGCTGCGGGCGTCCGCGCCGGGCGATATAGTCCGGGCTGGCGCAGGCCAGCCGGGTCATGGGCGCCAAGGCCGTTCCCACCAGGTCGCTGTCGGGCAGGACGCCCATGCGGATGGCGACGTCCGCCCGGTGCGCCGACAGATCGATCACGTCCTCGGTGAGGTGCAGGTCCACCTCGACCAGCGGATAGAGCGACATGAAGCTGAACACCGCCGGAAGCAGGTGGCGGCGGCCGAAATTGACCGGCGCCGTGACGGTCAGGACGCCGCGCGGATTGGTGCTCAGCTCAGTGAGGCTCTCCTTGGCGTTGGCCAGGTCGGCGAGGATCGCCCGGGCCAGCGGCAGCAGGTGAGCGCCGGCGTCCGTCAGCACCAGGCGCTTCGGGCTGCGCATGAACAGCTTGGCCCCGACCTCGTCCTCGAGGGCGTCGATCTTCCGCGTCACTGAGGAGACCGCGACCCGGTGGGATCGCGCCACCTCGGAGAAGCTCTGGGCCGCCGCCACGGCGACGAAGGTCGGAAGCTCTTCCAGCATGCCGCCTCTATTTTGCGAAAACTGCAAATCTGTTTCGCTTTTTTATAATATTTTCTGTGAAGACGCAAAACCATATCCCTTCCCTGCAGGCCGCTCCGGCCACTCAGCCAAGGGAAAACCATCATGCTTCGCCGCCCAATCACCCTCGCCCTTCTGTCGGCCGCCCTGCTGGCCGGCGCCTCGACCCTGCCGTCCGCCCCGGCCCTGGCCCGGGCGCCGATGGTCAAGACCCAGGCGCCGGGCTTCTACCGCATCATGGTCGGCGACTTCGAAGTCACCGCCCTGTCGGACGGAACCAACGCCCTGCCGGTCGACCAGCTGCTGACCCACACCACGCCGGACAAGGTCGTCGCCGCCCTGAGCGCCAGCTATCTGAAGTCGCCGCTCGAGACCTCGGTCAACACCTACCTGATCAACACCGGCGACCGCCTGATCCTGATCGACACCGGCGCCGGCGTCTTCTTCGGGCCATCCGTCGGCAAGCTGCAGCAGAACCTCAAGGCCGCCGGCTACAGCCCCGACCAGATCGACGACGTCTTCATCACTCACATGCATCCCGACCATGTCGGCGGCCTGCTGAACGGCCAGGCGGCGGCCTTCCCGAACGCCACCATCCACATCAACAAGGCCGATACGGACTTCTGGCTGAGCCAGGCCAATCTCGACGGCGCGCCGGCCAGCGCCAAGATGTTCTTCCAGGACGCCCAGGCCGCGGTCGCGCCCTATATCAAGGCGCATCGCCTCTCGACCTTCGTGGGCGGCGTCGAACTGGCGCCGGGCATAAGGTCCGTGCCGCTGGCCGGCCATACCGCCGGGCACACCGGCTACCGGATCGAGAGCAACGGCCAATCGATGCTGATGTGGGGCGACGTGGTCCACGTGGCCTCGATCCAGTTCGCCGACCCGTCAGTGACCATCGCCTATGACAGCGACGCCGACGAAGCGGCGCCGACCCGGATCGCCGAGTTCACCGACGCGGCGCAAAAGGGCTACCTGGTGGCCAGCTCCCACCTGCCGTTCCCGGGCCTGGGTCATGTGATCGCCAAGGGCTCGGCCTTCGAATGGCTGCCCGTCGAATATTCGGTTCCCCACTGAGCTTGAGCTTGGGGCCTGGACTCAATTGCGATTTCTGGAAGTTGAGATTTTCAGAACAAAAATCAGCGTCATCCCGGCCGCAGCGAAGCGGAGCGCCAGGACCCAGGAGACCAGACGCCAGCGTTTGCGACCCTGGATCCCGGCTCTCCAGGCCGCTTCGCGGCCTTACGTCCGGGATGACGATGTTCTCCATCTCTCCAACTGGGTACGGATCCCAGGACCGCCCCCGCCGGCGGTCTTATCCTCTGAGGGTCAGGGATAAGGCCGCCGCGCCGTCAGCCCGGCGCCGCGCCCTGGATGTTGAGGCGCAGCAGGTAGATCGATTGGGTGGCGCACATCAGCAGCCAGTCGCGCTTGGGCCCGACGAAGCAGACATTGGGGCAGACCTCCGGCAGGCGGATGCGGCCGATCAGCTTGCCGTCCGGGTTCCAGACCACGACGCCGGCATAGCCCAGGGGCGCCGTGGAGCCGGCCCAGATGTTGCCGGCCCGGTCGGCGCGCATGCCGTCGGGTCCGCAGTGGACGCCGTCGACCATGCAGTCGGTGAAGGTGCGCAGGTTGCGGATCGCGCCGCCCTCCACGTCGCCCACCGCCAGCTCGGTCCCCCAGACGAGGTAGACCTTCTTGTAGTCGGGCGAGAAACAGACGCCGTTGGGCATCTTGCCCGAGGCCACCACGTCCAGGCGACCGCTGGGGTCCCAGCGATAGACGTTGTTGGGCAGCACCTGTTTGGAGCCGCCGATCAGGCCCGCGCCCGACATGCCGACGCGCGGGTCGCGCAGGCCCTTGGGATCCATCGGGCCGCCGCCCGTGTCGGGATGGCCTTCGCTGAGCTGGGCGCCATAGGGCGGATCGGTGAACCAGATGCTGCCGTCCGGGTGCGCCGCCAGGTCGTTGGGCGAGTTGAGCGGCTGGCCCTGATAGCTGTCGGCGATGGTGGTCATCGAGCCGTCGTGCTCCCAGCGCACGACCCGGCGGAAGAAGTCCTGGCAGGAGATCTGCCGGCCCTGGAAGTCGAAGGCGTTGCCGTTGCTGTTGTAGGACGGGCTGCGGAAGGCGGTGACCTGGCCCGTCTCCCAGATCAGGCGGTACTGGACGTCACCCTTGACGTCGCTGAACACGGCGTACTGGCCCTCGGCGCTCCAAGCCGGCCCTTCGGCCCATTGCAGGCCGGTATGGACCCGGTGGATCAGGGCCTGGCCGATGACCAGGCCGCCGAACGCCCGGTCCGCCACCAGGATGTCCGGATCGGGCGCGATCAGCGGCGGCGCGCCGGGGCCGAAGTCGCGCGGCGGGTTCGACACCACGCTTGGCGAGACGCCGAACTGGGGCTTGGCGTCCTGCGCCCGCGCCAGGCCGGGGACGACGCCGGCCAGGCCGGCCAGGACGAGGCGGCGGTTCAGGGTGTCGATCAAGATGTCCTCCTGGATGCGGCGTAGGTCGCCCGCGCTCGCAATTCGCATCTATAGCGTGAAGGCCGCGCCCGTAAGACCCTCTCCTATAGGCAGGAAGATGGGGGGGCGGGACGTGGCCGGAGAGGTCCCTAACCCCTCATCCTCCCATCGGCTTCGCCGACGGGGCCCTCCTTCTCCCTATGGGAGAAGGTCTGCTTGGCCCGTCGAGGCTGACGACTTCGGACACGGGCACGCCCGCCAAACCCTCTCCCAAAGGGAGAGGGAGGGGCCCAGGCGGAGCCTGGGAGGGTGAGGGGTTGGGTCGTGGCCGCAAAGGCCCCTATCCCTTCATCCTTCCATTCGCCGCGCGAATGGCCCTTCTCCCGCCGCCGGAAGAAAGTCTGTTCGGGGTGTTCGGTGGCGGCGCCAGGCGATAGAAGCGGACCGCCCGCGAAAAGCGGCAGGCCAAGGAGATCCGCATGAGTCAGGAACAGGTCACCCTCCAGGCCAAGGACGGCTCGTGCCAAGCCTATGTGCTGACGCCGGACGGCGACGGCCCCTGGCCCGCGGTGATCTTCTACATGGACGCCTTCGGCATCCGGCCGGGCATGATCCAGATGGCGACCCATGTGGCCAGCCAGGGCTATGTCGTCCTGCTGCCCGACCTGTTCTATCGCCACGGCCCCTACGGCCCGCTCGACCCCAAGGAGGTGCTGAAGGGCGATTTCCGCGCCATCGTCGGCCCGCTGATGGGCAGCACCGACAACCACAAGGCCGCCGAGGACACCGCCGCCTTCATCGCCTATCTCGACGGCCGCCCGGACGTGGCGGGCCAGGCGATCGGAACGGTCGGCTTCTGCATGGGCGGCGGCATGGCCCTGACGGCGGCGGCCTATTATCCGGACCGCGTCGCCGCGGCGGCGAGCTTCCATGGCGGCCGGCTGGCCACGGACGAGCCCACCAGCCCCCACCTATTGCTGGGTAAGGTCAAGGCCGAGCTCTATATCGCCGCCG
>OUWB010003767.1_pt1 | contig 14202 bp, 13 predicted proteins | sample 1779821 | NCBI WGS metagenome assembly OUWB01 (sample SAMEA3914806, study PRJEB12502) | metagenome | biome: forest; material: soil | place: Canada | collected 2011-08-03 | depth 0.1 m
CGAAGGCCATCACCACCGCGGCCGCGCCATAGCGCCGGATCAGACGTGCGTGCCGGACGAAGGGTTCCGCGCCTTCCTTCAGCGAAATCGAGTTGACGATGGCCTTGCCCTGCACGCATTTCAGACCGGCCTCGATCACCTCGAATTTCGACGAGTCGATCATGATGGGCACGCGGGCGATATCCGGCTCGGACGCGATCAGATTCAAGAAGCGCACCATGGCCGCCTTCGAATCGAGCATCGCCTCGTCCATATTGATGTCGATCACCTGAGCACCGTTTTCGACCTGCTGGCGCGCCACGGCCAGCGCCTCGTCGAACTGGTTGTTCAGGATCATGCGGGCGAAGGCCTTGGAGCCGGTGACGTTGGTACGCTCGCCGACGTTAATGAACAGCGTGCCGCGATCGACGTTGAACGGCTCCAGGCCGCACAGGCGCATCGGACGCGGCGGCAAGATGTCGGTTTGAGTTTCGTTGAGAGCCAAGGTATCGCTCATGCTGCATCCCGGTAATGTTGCGGCCAGCGGCGCGGTTTGACGATGTTCAGGGCCTGGGCGATTGCCGCAATGTGCGCGGGCGTGGTGCCGCAGCAGCCACCGGCGATGTTGACGAGGCCGGCGTCGGCGAATTCTTTCAGCAGGCCCGAGGTCACGTCGGGCGTTTCGTCGAAACCGGTGTCGCTCATCGGGTTGGGCAGGCCCGCGTTCGGATAGCACGATACGTAGCAATCGCAGAGCTTGGCTAGTTCGGCGATGTAAGGACGCATCAAGGCGGCGCCGAGCGCGCAGTTCAGACCGAAAGTCAGCGGCTTGGCATGACGCAGCGAATTCCAGAACGCCTCGACGGTCTGGCCCGACAGAATGCGGCCCGAGGCGTCGGTCACGGTGCCGGAAATCATGATGGGCAGCCGTTCGCCGGTGGCTTCGAACAATTCGTCGAGGGCGAACAGGGCGGCCTTGGCGTTCAGCGTGTCGAAGATGGTTTCGACCAGGAACAGATCGGCGCCGCCTTCGATCAGGGCCTGGGCCTGCTCGTAATACGTCGTGCGCAGCTCGTCGAACGAGGTGTTGCGTGCGCCCGGATCGTTGACGTCGGGCGAGATGCTGGCGGTCTTCGGGGTTGGGCCGATCGCGCCCGCGACAAAGCGCGGTTTGTCGGGCGTCGAATACTTGTCGCACGCGGCGCGCGCGAGGCGGGCCGATTCGAGGTTCATCTCGTAGGCCAAGTCTTCCATTTCGTAGTCGGCCTGGGCGACCCGCGTGGCGCCGAAGGTGTTGGTCTCGATGATGTCGGCGCCCGCTGCCAGATATTGCTCGTGGATCTCGCTGATCACCTGAGGCTGCGTCAGCGACAGCAGTTCGTTGTTGCCTTTGACGTCGTGATCCAGATCGGCGAAGCGTGTACCGCGATATTCAGCCTCGCCCAGCTTGTAGCGTTGGATCATGGTACCCATTGCGCCATCCAGTATCAGGATCCGTTGCTTGAGCAATTCGGGCAGCTGCGTGCCGCGCGTATAGGGCAGCACGCGGGGCAGCACGCCGGGCAGCTCGTGGGACGGCACGCCGTCGCCCGTCGGGACGGTCGATGGTGTTGGGACGGATGAGGTCATGGTGGCGAAATAGGTGGTAACAAGGGCAGACGGCTATTGTAGACCAGGCAGTCGCCATGAGCGTGGTTGCCACTGCAAACCGGTGCGCGGATAGGCGCCGCAGCGATGCTGGGGGAAGCGATAAAGGAGGGGGAGGCTGACGCGGGAGGAAGGCGGGGATCCCGGCCGGTCGAGGCCAGGCAGCCGCTCTCCGCGCATGCAAACCCAGCCGGCGGCCGGGCTTGCGTGTGGTTCAATGCAGAATGACGGGCTGGTTCATCAGGCTGTCGAACTGTCCGAGAAATTCGTCGACTTCTTCGAGCGAGGGCTGCGCGTCGATCAGGCGCTGTACGTGCTCGCGAAATTGCGCGGCGAGTGCGCCGTCAATGAAGATCTCGCGCTGGTTGGTTTTGTCGACGATTTCATATCCACCGTCAAGCAAGGCGATATTGCCATCCAGCGCCGGAAATTCGACGACGCAATAGTTGGGGCTGTTATAGATCATTTGCATGGCAATACTCCTTAAATGCGTCCGCACCGAAGATGCTGCAGGACCGAGGCCGGCATGCCGTATTAAGGCTCGACGATGCGGATGCCCGCATACCGGGCCGGACTCGTACTCGTCCTGGCTAACCTTGATACGAACTTCACTACCGCGACTTCAATCAGGTTTCGCGTCCGCCCGATTCAGATGGTACGAATCGGAATATCAAGAGGCTGCCCCTGGCCGTTCGATGATTGCCGAACGGCCCACTCTCAGCGACGCTCACCCACCGGGTAAGACCGACGATTGCCACAACAATTCAAGAATAGTCGCAAAAACGTGACTCCGCTGCGATCGAAAACGCGATGTGGCAAAAACGCCTCGGATATCGCGCTTATTTGGGGGGCTAACGCACGTACCGGTGGCGATGCTACGCGCATCTTCATCCTGCCGCGCGTCGCGCGTCCTCAATGCTGCGCTGCGTGCCGAAAGTACGCCCGGGTGGCTTCGAGGAAGGTGTCGACGTCCTCGCGAGATACGTCGAGGTGCGTGGCGAAGCGCGACGCATACAACATTTGCGTCAGAATGCCGCGCGCCTTCAGCCAGGCTTCGAGGGCCGCGCAATGGGCTTGCGGGATTTGCGCGAAGACCATGTTGGTAGCCTGCGACAAGACAGTGATGCCCTCGATATCGGCCAGGCCGCGTGCCAGGCGGGCGGCGTTCTCGTGATCCTCGGCCAGGCGCTCGACGTGGTGGTCCAGCGCGTACAGGCAGGCCGCCGCCAGCAGACCCGACTGGCGCATCCCGCCGCCCAGGACCTTGCGCCAGCGCTGCGCCTGTTCAATCAGTGCGGCGCTGCCGACCAGTACCGAACCGATTGGCGCGCCCAGGCCCTTGGAGAAGCATAACGAGACCGAATCGAACGGTGCGCAGATGGCTTCCAACGAAACCTGCGATGCCACCGCGGCGTTGAAGGCGCGTGCTCCGTCCAAGTGCGCGGCCAAGCCGCGGCCGCGCGCGAGACGTACTGCAGCATCGACATAGTCGGCGGGCAAGACCTTGCCGCCCAGGGTGTTTTCCAGCGCCAACAGGCGGGTGCGGGCGAAATGATTGTCGATCGGCTTGATCGCCGCGGCAATCTTGTCGAGCGGCAGGGAGCCATCGGCCGCATTCTCGATTGGCTGGGGCTGAATGCTGCCCAGCACGGCCGCGCCGCCGCCCTCGTATTTATAGGTGTGCGCGGCCTGACCGACGATGTATTCGTCGCCGCGCGCGCAATGCGCCATCAGGCCCGCCAGATTGCTTTGCGTGCCGGTCGGAAAAAACAGCCCGGCCTCCTTGCCGGCACGCTCGGCGACCACGGTCTGCAGCTTGAGCACGGTCGGGTCGTCGCCCCACACGTCGTCGCCGACGGGGGCTGCGGTCATGGCGGCGAGCATCGCGGGAACAGGGCGGGTTACGGTGTCACTACGCAGGTCGATCATCTGGCGTCCTCGTTCGATCAAAGAGTAAAGGTGGTGGTTATCGTTCAGGGGCTGGATCTGCCGCCTTCATGGATGTTCCTGGGGGTGCGGCATTGCTGGCGAGCCCGGAGACGGTGCGTTGTTGGCAGCCGATCCGGATGCGGTGGCTGCGTCGCCGCCGGCCACATTCGCCGCCAATGCATCGAGCCGGTGCGGCGCGTCGTGCAGCAGCAATTCCACTTGTGTGCCGTTGGGCTCGGTCTGCACGATGCGTATCGGGAAATAACCCAGTGACGGCGCGAGCCATACGTCGATCTTGCGGCGGTCGCCGGCATGGCGAGGCAAACGCGTGAAATGCAGTGCACTGATGAAGCCGCTGCCGATCCGGACCGATTCGGGACCCAAAGTTTCCACCGACCAGGTCTCACCGCTGTTGTCGTCGACGACAAAGAATGCGCGCGTCACGCCCGGGGTATAGCGTGCGGGATCGCCGCGCACCAGGCTCGCCAATTGAAACAGCATGCTGAAGCGGTCCTGGGCGCCGTTTGGCAGCGGCAATACTGTCGGGGTGCGGCTGAACGTGATTTGCTTGGCGTCGCGCTGGAAGCGGGTTTCGTTGGTCCCGCGAGAACCGCGCTGCTCGGTATAGCGCTCCGGCGCCAGGCCGAAAGCATCGACGTGGCCGTGGCTCATATAAGTGAATTTGCCGACGAATGGAACCGGTACCGATACGACCAGATCGTAATGATCGCCGTCAGTCAGCCAACTGATGGTGCCCGGCATGTTCTGAACGCCGTTCATGAAGGTGTCGTAGCGCAGATCGGCGGCCGGGGGCAGCGCGAAGCGCTCGCCTTTTTGGGCCGTGGACGATGGCGGGGCATTCGTGGGGGCGGGCAGCACCGGGTTTGCCGTGGCGGCGGTTACCGCCCCGCTCGCCCCGCCGGCCGTTGCAGCAACCTGGCTGGCGGCATCCGCCGTGGATGCCGCCACCGGTGCGCTGGCCGGCGCCGCCAGTGCCAGCAACGTGGCGGCTTCGTGTGCCTGGCGCCGCGCAGGCGCGGCGGCGGGCGTGGCGCGCGCATGCGCGCTCATCGCCTGGGACCCGTGGGACGGGGTGGCGATACGCTGAATCGTACGTGCTTGCAGCAGCACTTCGATCGGCGGCTTGGCCGCGGTGCTAAGTGTGAATGCGATTTTCTGGCGGTGCAGCCATTGCCCGGCCAGGGCGTGCAGCAGCAGCACAAGCAGGATGACGGTGCCCCAGCGCAGCAGACGCGTCGATGCCTGCCATAGTGGCCCGGGCATTGCATGGGAGGACAAGGGGTCGAACGAATTCACAGCGCGGCAAGCCGGGAAAGCGGGTGCGCACAGCGGCGCATACGCGTTGCATAACCCTGATGGGCGTACGACACATGACCTGCATCAAAGACTCGCAGGCGGGCCAACGAATGCGTATTATGCGCCCAACCGGCGCATCGCGGCTACTTGCCCGCGGGTACGTCGGCGGGTACCTCCAGTACGTACCCCAGTTCGTACGACAGACGATAAGCGCAATCGCGCAGCGCCAGATCGACGCTGCCGCCCCAGGCGATATCGAACCGCCCCTCATGGCCGAGGGCGATGATGCCCAAGGCCAGGTCGCCGTTGGCATCGAACACGGGCATCGCGAAGGCGTGGATCGACGGCAGCAGCATCCCAGCCACGCGCGCCGCCCGGTGCAGCCGCACGTCCGCCAGCAGTGCGTCGAGCTCCGCCTGGTTGCGCGGCATGCCGGGTCGATGCTGCAGGCTCGCGTCCTGCAGGGCTATGTCCAGCATCGCCTGGGTCTTGCTGCGCGGCAGATAAGCACTGAACAAAAGGCCGGTAGCCGAGCTGGTCAGCGGCATCACATCGCCGAGCTTCAAGGCGGCCTTGGCCGGATGGCTGGATTCCATCCAGTGCACGATGGTCGGCCCCTGGTTGCCCCACACCGCGATGCCGACGGTTTGGTCGATTTCGTCGCGCAGGCCGGTCAGCGCGATACGCGCCAACTTGACGCCATCCACGCGGGCGAGCCGGGCCAAACCCATTTGCAAGGCGAAACCGCCCAGTTCGTAGCGGCCGGATACCGGATCTTGCGTCACCAAAGCCAGGCGCAGAAAACTGACCAGGTAGCGGTGGGCTTTGGCCGGACTCATTTGCGCGGCGAGTGCCAGGTCGCGCAGCATCATCGCGCGGCGTTCCCGCGTCAGCACCTCGAGCAAGCGAAAGCCGACTTCGATCGACTGGATGCCAGTGCGCAGCTTCTCCGCCGCCACGCCGGACCCGGTACCGTCGCGCCGCTCGGTGATGTCGTCCTCGCTGGCGGCGGCCGGCAGGGCGTTGCGGTCGAGCGAGGGGTGGTCTGGCATCGCGGCTATCCTGGGTGTCGAAAGTCGTCAAAAGTATCGGGCGAGCGGTGCACGGTCCGAGAAACTGCTGCGTGCCGCACGCCGATCCCGTTAAAATTCGCCATCGCAACAGCGGCGGATCGCCACTATTTTACTGCCATGAAACTCGCCACTCTGAAAGATGGTTCGCGCGACGGTCAACTGATAGTCGTTTCGCGCGATCTCAAGACCGCCGCGATCGCCGATGGGATTGCCGACGTGTTGCAGGATGTGCTCGACGACTGGACCTTCCACGCGCCGCAACTGCAATCACTGTACGACGCGCTGAACCAGGGCCGTGCGCGCAACAGCTTCGATTTCGTGCCGGCCGACTGCATGGCGCCGTTGCCGCGCGCTTACCAGTGGGCGGACGGCTCGGCCTATGTCAACCATGTCGAGCTGGTCCGGCGCGCGCGTGGTGCCGAGATGCCGCCCGAATTCTGGACCGATCCGCTGATGTATCAGGGTGGCAGCGACGATTTTCTCGGTCCTTGCGACGATATCGTCTGTCCGTCGGAAGCTTTCGGCATCGATTTCGAGGCCGAAGTCGCGGTGATTACAAGCGATGTGGCGATGGGCGCGACGCCGGGGCAGGCACTGGCCGGCGTGCGCCTGCTGATGCTGGCCAACGACGTGTCCCTGCGCAACCTGATTCCAGCCGAATTGGCCAAGGGTTTCGGTTTCTTTCAGAGCAAGCCGGCGACCGCCTTTTCCCCGGTTGCGGTCACGCCCGACGAATTGGGCGGCGACTGGCGTGATGGGCGAGTGCACCGGCCGATGATAGTGCACTGGAACGGCCGTAAAGTTGGTCAACCAGACTGTGGCACAGACATGGTGTTTCATTTCGGCCAATTGATCGCGCACGTCGCCAGGACGCGCAATGTGCGCGCCGGCAGCATCATCGGATCCGGCACGATCTCCAATGTGGATCGCAGTCGAGGCTATTGCTGCATCGCCGAGAAGCGCATGCTGGAAATCATAGCCCAGGGTGCGGCGCAGACCGAGTTCATGCGCTTTGGCGACCGTGTCAAGATCGAGATCTTCGACGCCCAGGGCAAATCGATCTTCGGTGCGATCGAGCAGGCTGTCGCGCCGCTTGAGGAGGCGTAACGCATCAGCGGCCATAGGTTCGCCGGGGGCGCTCCGGTCCGGTGCCGGCATGCTGGTTTAGCCCGATGTGCGACCTGCCCGGCGTCGATAGAATGACGCAGCCGGGCAAGTTGCCGAGGCATGCGGTCGGCGCGATGCGCAAGCGCATACCGTAGTCGAGCAGGCGGAGGCCAGGCGGATCCGCACGAGGTAGGCCCGGGACATATAACAACGAATCCAATGGAGACACCCGATGCGCCCATTCGCTCCCCGAACCCTGGCCGGTCTGGCATTGGCTACGACCCTCGGTCTTCAAGCCGGTGTCGCGGCGGCCCAGGTCAAGATCGGCCTGGTCCTGTCCTTGACCGGGCCGGCCGCTTCGCTGGGCATCCCCGAACGCGATACCGTCGCGTTGCTGCCGCACGAAATCGGCGGCCAGAGGATCGATTACATTGTGCTCGACGACGCGTCTGACACCACGCAGGCGGTGCAGGACACGAAAAAACTGATTTCCGAACAACACGTCGATGCCATTATCGGCTCGTCCATCACCCCCAACTCGTTGGCCATGATAGACGTGGTCGCGGACGGCCAGACGCCGACCATCTCGCTTGCCTCGTCCGCGCGCATCATCGAACCGGTCGACGCGAAACGCGCCTGGGTCTTCAAGACGCCGCAGACCGACGCCATGATGGCGTCGGCGATCGCCGAGCACGCCAGCAACCACGGTGTGAAGACGCTGGCCTATATCGGTCAGGCCGACGCGCTGGGTGACGCGTTCTATGCCGAAGTCGCCAAATTCGCCCAGATCCATCATATCAAGGTGGTCGAGAGCGAACGCTTCAATCGTACCGATACCAGCGTCACCGGGCAGATCCTGAAGATCGTCGCGGCCAATCCGGATGCGGTTGTGGTCGGCGCGGCCGGGACGCCGGCCGCGATGCCGCCGACGGCCTTGGCCGAGCGCGGCTACAAAGGCCTGATTTATCATAACCACGGGGTCGGCAATCAGGATTTTCTGCGCGTGTGCGGCAAGGCGTGCAACGGGACCTTCCTGCCGGCCAGCCCGGTACTGGTTGCGGCTCAGTTGCCCGATGACAATCCGGCCAAGCGTCCGGCACTCGCCTTCGTCAAGCTCTATGAGGCCCAGCACGGCGCAGGTTCGGTGTCGGCATTCGCGTCCTATACGTGGGATGCCGGCGTGCTGCTGAATCATGCGATACCGCTGGCGCTGAAGCACGCCCAGCCCGGTACGCCGGCCTTCCGGCAGGCCTTGCGCGATGCGCTCGAACAGACGAGGGATCTGGCCGACAGCAACGGCGTCGTGAACATGAGTCCGACCGACCACATCGGCCTGGACCAGCGCGCGCGGGTGATGGTACAGATCCGCGACGGCAAATGGATTTATCAACCCTGACTTCGATACCGACCGGGCGGGCGTCGGCGCAGCGGGCATACCCTTGGGTCGCGCGCAGGTTCGGCGTATGATCGAAGCGAAGGGGCAGCCGGTCGCTTGCCCACCACGCGCATGGATACGCAGGAGACAAGATGAGCGATAACCCGGAATCGCCTTCGCCGTTCGCCGCTTTTTCGCCGGCGGCCGGCTTCGACATGCTCGAAAACATGTGGCGCATGATGCAAATGCCGGGCCTCGGCGGCACGCCTTCGCCGTCCTCGATGATGTCCGACATGATGGCGCCGATGGCCAATCTGGAAGAGCTCGACAAACGCATCACCGAGATGCGTGCGGTCGAGCAATGGCTGAAACTGAACCTCAATTTGCTGCAGTCGGCGATCCAGGCACTTGAAGTGCAGCGCGCGACGCTTGCGACGCTGAAGGCGTTCGGTGCCTTCGCGCAATCGTCGCTGGAGCAGGCCGCTGCCGGCAGCGCCGATCTGCGGCAGGCGTTCGGCACGGCGCCGGAGTCCACCCAAGCCGCGCAGGCAACGCGCAACACGGCATCGGAATCCACTACTGGCGCAGCGCCACAGACCGGCACACGCAAGGACAGCACAATCCAGGGCGCAGGCGGACCCGCCGCGGCTAGTGCCGCGGATCCGATGCCGGCAATCGATCCCACGCCATGGTGGAATCTGCTACAGACGCAATTCAATCAGATCGCCGCACTGGCCCTGGCGGCGCAGCCCGTGGCATCGGGTGCGATGCAGGCAGCGGCTGCCCCAGCCAAAACAGGCAAGGCATCGCCCAAGCCCAAGTCGCCCACACATGTGGCAAATCCGGAGGCAAAACCAACGGCAAAATCGGTGCAGCCGTCCGCGGCCACGCCGGCGCGAAAGCGTTCCGCCCAGGCTTCGGCCAAGGACACGCGCAAGAATCCGGCGAAAGGCGTACGCCGGGTAACAAGCAAAGAGACAGCGGCCGGCCATGCCGATCACAGTTCAAGTACCGCATCGACTCAGGTCAAAGCCAGGGGCTTGGGACCGAGGCCAGCGACATCGGCCGACGGCACCCCCAGCCTCGGACCGGACTGGCCGTCCAGAGAGTCGTAAGCGGTTGGACCGATCGCCGCGCGGCGATCTATCTGTCTCGCTTCAAAAGAACCGCATCGACTGCACCTGTACAAAATAGGTATTACTGCCGCCGGTCTTGCGCAAGGCCTGGCCGGGCATGAAGTATGACAAGGTGAAAGTCAGCATCTGGTAGCGAGTGCAGGGTTACATCGGGCATGCTGCCGATGCGTTGCTGGCGATAGCCACGCATAAATTACGGCAAGGCGAGGCGGAGCGCGCTCAGAAATCTCTTGAATTTATCTTAGGGGTATTACGGGGCACGGTTGACGCCCCCTGACCGGTGAACGGGGGGCAGCCGGGCCCGCCGTCGGCCTCACCGTGCCGAAAACGATGAGCGAAATGGCCTCGCCAGGCCGGTATACCGGATCCCACACCACCATCGCAGCTTTCATCCTGACACGCTCCGTCCTATGCTTGTTATTGAGCCTTCGACATTGAGTCGTTCGGTTCCGGCCAAACCGCGACGTCCGCTGACGATTAATTGCGCGAACGCAAAACGGATGCAGGGCTTGAGGCCTGTGCGATACGGCAAAAGGCGCTGCAATTAGACGGTGTGTCGTGCATCGGGAAAAAGATGGATAGGACTGCGGCCGAATCCGGCCAGATTGGCCAATTTTGACCGATCTGGGGGAATTTTCTCTATGCTGAGCGGGTGGCTGGGCGAAAAATCACGTTTTCCGCATCTAATGCGCAAAGTGCGGCTATTCGCTGCATTCCGCGGTGGATCCATGCCGTTGCGTGCCCGCAGCGGCCGCGTCGGGCCGTTGTCGACAAGCTGCCCGCCACGGTCTAGGGACATATGTGCATGCTATGATTGATAGGTTTGGGTATTGCGTCTGGAACAGGCGGAAACAGTGTGGCGTCGGCGGGCTAAGTCCGTCATTGAACGCGAGGCTGAACGCAAGCAGCCTGAAGTGGGCCGGCGCGGCGGCAAGGCGCTTGATGTGAAGGGTCGCTGCGAAGTGCGGCAGTGGCGACTTGCAGCGATGCCAGGTGCGGGTCGTAAGCGCAGTCGCTGGAAACAACGAAGAGAAGAATTGCAGAACAGGGGTCATGAAAATGAACACCATGCTTTATCCGGAATTGTATAAATCGCTCGAATCGGTTCGCTGGGACATGGAGAAGGACATTCCCTGGGACAGCTTCGATGCTTCGTTGCTGACGGACGAGCAGGCCAAGACCATCAAGATGAACGCGATCACCGAATGGTCGGCATTGCCCGCGACGGAAATGTTTCTGCGCGACAATCATCACGACAGCGATTTCTCCGCTTTCATGAGCGTGTGGTTCTTCGAAGAGCAAAAGCACTCACTGGTGCTGATGGAATACCTGCGACGCTTTCGTCCCGACCTGGTTCCGACCGAGGAAGAGCTGCAGGCGGTGCGCTTCCCGTTCGATCCGGCGCCGCCGCTCGAGACGCTGACGCTGCACTTCTGCGGCGAAATTCGCTTGAACCACTGGTATCGGCGCGCGGCCGAATGGCATACCGAACCGGTCATCAAGCATATCTATGAAACGATTTCGCGCGACGAAGCGCGCCATGGCGGCGCCTATCTGCGCTACATGAAGAAGGCAATGGGGCAGTTCGGCGATGCCGCACGCGCGGCATTCGCGAAAATCGGCGTGCTGATGGCATCGGCACGGCGTACCGAAAAGCCGCTGCACCCGACCAATCTACACGTGAACCGCGACCTCTTCCCGCGCGACACCATTCAATCCCGCCTGCCGGACCCCGAATGGCTCGAGCACTGGCTGGACGAACAAATCCGTTTCGACGATGCCTGGGAAAAGAAGGTGGTCGAGCGCATCCTGCACAATATGTCGCTGCTGTTCGAGCGCACCTTCAACACTGCCCAGGAACTGAACCGCTATCGCAAGGAAGTGGTGCAGCGCCTGCAGCAAAGCGGTGCCGACAAGCTCAGTGAGCCGCAGCAGGCTTGAGCCCCATGTCCGTTGTCTTCGAACGCAAGATTGTCACGCTCGACGCGCTTTTGTCACTGCGCCCGGATCTGCCCAGTCCCCTGGTATTGACCAATGGGGTGTTCGACATCCTGCACCGCGGGCATGTGACCTACCTTGCGCAGGCGCGGGCCTTGGGCGGCTGCCTGATCGTCGCGGTCAATAGCGACAGCTCGGTGCGTATGCTGGGCAAGGGCGACGACCGGCCGATCAATCAGCAGGCTGACCGGATGGCCTTGCTGGCGGCACTCGAGTGCGTCGATTGGGTGGTCGGGTTCGAGCAATCGACCCCGGTCGCGCTGATCGAGGCGCTGCGGCCCGACGTGCTGGTCAAGGGCGGCGACTATCAGATGGACGCGCTGCCCGAATCCGCATTGGTGCGCAGTTGGGGCGGTCGCGCTCTGGCGATTCCGTTCGAACACGAGCGCTCGACAACGGCCTTGTTGCGCCGAGTGCGCGCGGCGACGCCCTGATCTGGCCGAATTTTCCCGGATAGCCGGGGACATGCCCGCTTCTTTCCGAATTTTGAGTACACACTTTTGAGTCCACACGGCCGCTGCGTCGGTTGGCCGTAGCGGTCCTAGGTTCGCGCGCGGTGCGGCGGTTTGCGGTGTCTGTGCGCATGGACCCCGCTGGCTGCCGGAGCGACCGCGGTGCTGGCTGCGACAGCAGGCGCGCCCATGCCTGCTGAAGCGCCGGTTGCCGTGGATGCGGGCGGTGTCCCCGCCGCTGCCGACGCCCCCGCCGCGGTTCCAGGTGCCGATAATTCCTCCTGTTTCACCTGTACCATCGGATCGGCCGGCCCGACCACCGGGTGGTTGACGTATTCGCCCGGTGCCATCGGCCTCACCTGCATCCCGGACGGATTGAGTTCGCGCGTAAGCGGGGCGGGATTACGCAGTCCCGCAATAGGCACCGGGCCGAACATTTGATGATTCGCGCCGAACAGCATCAGGTTCGCTAGCAGCAGTACCAGAATCAGAAGAATGCGCATGAGGGTAGCTCGTCAGGGGCGGTCGGCCGGCTGCGCCGTCGGATATCGGCCCGACGCTACCGTGCCAGATTCTGGGGCGCGACGCAAATACTCAGCTGCGATCAGACCCAAACCGGCCAGTACCAGATGATCGTGCCGGGTATGGGCGATGGGTAGCGCCTGTGCCACCGCGTCCGCCGCTCCGCCGCTCAGCACCAGCCGCACCGGGGCGCCCAGCGCGTCGCTCCAGGTGCGCCACGCGCGCTCGATCAGCCCCGCTTGGGCGAGCAAACTGCCGCGGCTGATGGAAGTCTGCGTGTCGCGGGCGAACAACCCTCCTGCTTGGGCAGCGTCGGTGTTGGACGCCAGCAGATCGCGAGCTTGCGTCGCGCTCAGGATGGGCAGTTGCGCGGTATGTTGGCCCAGCGCCTGCATCATCAGCGTCCAGCCAGGCGCCAGCAGGCCGCCACAGAACGTGCCATCGGCACGCAGCGCCTCCAGGGTGGTTGCGGTGCCGCACGTGACGATCAACACATGTTCGTCCGGATAGGCTGCGCGGGCAGCCAGTAGTCCGGCCCAGCGGTCGCTACCGAGCTGCTCGGGGGTGTCGTAGCCGTTGACGACCCCGCATTGGGCGGCCCGCGTCGCGATGGTATGGTGCAAGGCTTGGGGCCAGCGCGCCGTCAATTGTGCCTGGAGCCGCTGTGCGGCCGCTGCGCCGGCAACGTTCGACAGCCATACCGACGGCAGTCCGGGGTGGAGCGGGCCCTGCCAGTCGGGCCAGTGCGCTTGGTCTTCGCCATGCTGGGCCAGGCCGATCGAATGCAAGGTGCCGCCGCTGTCGGCCAAGGCCCATTTGACGCGGCTATTCCCCGCATCGACCAGCAAAAAAGGGGCCGCGAGGGCGCTAGCATCGGGTGCCGCGGACGTGCTCAACGCGGCTCTCCGTTGGATTGCTGGGCAGAGGGGTGCAAGCGCAGCGACACGTCGCCCACGGCACATACATGGATCGTACCGTCGCTGCGAGAGATCAGCAATTGACCGCTTTCGTCGACCGAATCGGCAATGCCGCAGGCGAGTTCGACCCCATTCTCGATCAGACTGACAACCTCTCCCGCATAGGCGTGATCGGCCTGCCAGCTTTCTCGAAACGCCGCGAAACCGGCCTGCTCGAAGCGTGCGAGTGCCGGCGCCAGGGCGTTCAGCACCGCAGCCAGCGTATCGTTCATGGACGCGTTCATGGACGATGCCGCGCCCATTTGATCGAGCGCCGCCACGCGAGTGGCGGGCACGCCGGCCACGCCGGCGACGTTGTCGAGCCGGTCGGCGAGCGCCTGTGCGCCGCGCAAATTGATGCCGACGCCGATCACCAAGGTGCAGTCGCTGGCCGTGCTGGCGGCGGTTTCGATCAGGATGCCGCCCAGCTTGGCGCGATCGAGCAGGATGTCGTTGGGCCATTTCAGCGCAAAGCGCGCAGCCTCGGCCGGCGCCAGCGTGCGCAGGCCCGCCAGGATAGCGGTGCCGACCGCGAGACTGAGGCCGCCCAGCGCCTGAAGCGGACGCGCAAGCGGGTAGGCCACGGAAAACATCAGTGCGTCGCCGGCCGCGGCGACCCACTGGCGGCCGCGTCGGCCGCGTCCCGCGTGTTGCAGGTAGGCGACCCGGACGAGCGGGGCCGCAAGCGCATGCTCGGCGCGCAGCCGGTCG
>OUWB010001231.1_pt2 | contig 14194 bp, 13 predicted proteins | sample 1779821 | NCBI WGS metagenome assembly OUWB01 (sample SAMEA3914806, study PRJEB12502) | metagenome | biome: forest; material: soil | place: Canada | collected 2011-08-03 | depth 0.1 m
GAGATCGGCACGGTCGGCGTCGGTGAGGCGACCTTGCCGCACATCAAGGATTTCAACGACTATCTCGGCATAGACGAAGCCGAATTCATGCGCGCCACCCAGGCAACCTTCAAGCTCGGCATCGAATTCGTCGACTGGGGCAAGCCCGGCAACCGCTATATCCACCCCTTCGGCACCTTCGGCCAGGCCCAGGGCGGCGTCGACTTCATCCATAACTGGACCCGCGCCCGCCTCAACGACAAGGCCGCGCCGCTGGAAACCTATTCCTACGCCATCATGGCCGCGCGCGCCGGCCGCTTCGACTTTCCCTCGACGGATGCAAAGTCGCTGAAGTCGACCTACGCCTATGCCTACCATTTCGACGCCGGCCTCTATGCCAAATTCCTGCGCGGCTTCGCTGAACGCAAAGGCATCAAGCGCGTCGAAGGCAAGATCGTCGAGGTCCGCCAGGACGCCGGCGGCAACATCAGCGAACTGGTCCTGCAATCGGGCGAGACGGTTGCCGGCGACCTGTTCATCGACTGTTCGGGCTTCCGCGGCCTGCTGATCGAACAGACCCTGAAAAGCGGCTGGGAAGACTGGTCGTCCTGGCTGCCCTGCGACCGCGCCTGGGCTGTTCCGTGTGCAAGCGCAGGAGAATTACTGCCCTATACCCGCGCCACCGCGCTGGAGGCCGGCTGGCAATGGCGCATTCCGTTGCAGCACCGCACCGGCAACGGCTACGTCTTTTCCAGCGCCTTTATCGACGAGGATGCCGCCGCCGCCCGCCTGATGGGCAATCTCGACGGCAAGGCCCAGGCCGAGCCCAAGCTGCTGAAGTTCACCACCGGCCGGCGCAAAGCGTCGTGGATGGGCAATTGCATCGCCGTCGGCCTGGCCTCGGGTTTTCTCGAGCCCCTGGAATCGACCAGCATCTACCTGGCGCAGATCGCCGTCACCAACCTTTTGCAGCTGTTTCCGGACCGCGACATCGATCCGCGCCTGCGCTCAGCCTTCAACCGCCTCGTCGATATCGAATACGACCGGGTCCGCGATTTCCTGATCCTGCACTATCACGCCCAGACGCGCGACGGTGAGCTGTGGGCCCATACGCGCCACATGCGCGTGCCCGACACGCTGACCGAACGCCTGGAGCAATTCCGCCACCGGGGCCTGCTGCGCAAGTACAAGGACGGCCTGTTCTCGCCGGCCTCGTGGCTCGCCGTCTATGCCGGCCAGGACATCCTGCCGGGCGGCTATGACCGCCTGGCCGACACGGCCCCCCTCCCCGAGCTGACGGGGTGGCTCGACGACCTGGAGCGGCGCATCCGTCTCAATGTCGATGAAATGCCCGAGCACGGAGACTTCATCCGCGGCTATTGCGCCGCCGCGACCCCCGCGGAGGTCCTGTGATGGAAAGCCGTCCGATCCGGAAAGTCGTCATCTGCGGCCGCGATATCGCCGCCTGGCTGACCGCCAATGTCCTGATGCGCGCCTTCGGGGCGACCGGTCTTGCCGTCGAAGTCGTCGAGCTGCCGGCGCAGCTGCGGCCGCACGATACCGTGGCCTCGCTGCCGGCCCTGGAAGCCCTGCACCGCCTGCTGGGCTTCGACGAATATGCCCTGCTCAAGGCGACGTCGGGCACCTATTCGCTGGGCCAGAGATTCGTCAATTTCGCCGGCACGCAGCCTTCCTTTTTCCACGCCTATAGCGCCCACGGCACGACGATCGGCCACGTGCCGTTCGCGCCGATCTACGTCATGGCGCGCAAGGCCGGGCTCAATGTCGCCTTCGAGGATTTTTCGCTGGGCGCCGCGGCGGCCAAACAGGGCCGCTTCTTCCTGCCGACGGCGGAGATCAACGCCTTCGCCAAGTGCGGCTACGGCTATCACATGAATGCCTACGCCTATGCCGCGGCACTCAAGGCCCAAGCCCGCCGCAACGGTGTAACCGAAGTCGCCGCACGCGTTTTCGAAGCGGCCCGCGACGATCGCGGCTATGTGACGGCCCTGCATCTCGCCGATGGCCGCGTCGTCGAAGGCGACCTGTTCGTCGACGCGACAGGCGCCGACAGCCTGTTGCTGGGCACGGGTCTCGGCGTCGGTATCGACAGTTGGGGTGACATGTTCCCCGAAAGCCGCGTCCTGACCGCCGCCGCCGATCCGCTGCGCGACCTGCCGGCCTACAGCCAGGTCACCGCGCTGAATTCCAGCCTCCTGCACCTGACCCCGCTTCAGGACATGACGGGCGTGACCCACGTCTATCACGGCGCCCATATGCGCGACGAAGAGGCGCTGGACCTGGCCTCGATCATCTCGAACCTTAAACTGCGGCCGGGCGCGACCGTCAGCCCACTGCGGTGCGGGCGCCGCGAACGCGCCTGGGACCACAATGTCGTGGCGGTCGGCGAAGCGGCTTGCCTGTTCGACCCGATCGACAATGTCGGCCTGCACAGCCTGCAACTGGGCCTTGTCCACCTGGTCGGCCTGTTCCCGGTCGACAGGACGGTCGATCTCGAGGCCGCCGAATACAACCGCGTCATCCGCCAGGCCTATGAAGGCCTGCGCGACTTCCAGATCTGCCATTTCAAGCTGAACCAGAACTTCGACAAGCCCTACTGGGACGAGGCGCGGAACATGGCCATTCCGGACACCCTGCGTGACAAGATCGACCTGTTCTCGGCGCGCGGCCGCGTCCACACGCTGGATGAGGAAACCTTCGAGGCCGACGACTGGCAGGCCGTCTTCTTCGGCCATGGCCTGGTGCCGCAATCCTGGGACCCGATTGCCGACCGCGTACCGCGCGACGAGGCCGTGCGCCAGTTCCAGCGCATATTGGGCTTCATCCGCGAACAGGTCGAAGGCATGACCTCGCACGCCGCCTTCCTTGAGGTTCACGCGGCACGGGACTTCGCATGACAGGATATTTCTTATGACCGGGTTTGCCGTAAAGCGCATCGTCATCGTCGGCGGCGGCACCGCCGGCTGGATGGCCGCAGCCCTGGTCGCCAAGTCGCTGGGCACGCTCAACCACACCATAACCCTGATCGAATCCGACGAGATCGGCACGGTCGGCGTCGGCGAGGCGACGATCCCGCCGATCATCTTCTTCAACGAAGTGCTGGGGATCAACGAAGACGAGTTCATCCGCGAAACCAATGCCACCTTCAAGCTGGGCATCGATTTCGTCGACTGGAGAAAACCGGGCAGCCGCTATTTCCACCCGTTCGGCAGCTTCGGCACCGACATGGACGGGGTGCGTTTCATCGATTTCTGGCTGCGCTTCGTCGCCATGGGCGGATCGTCGGATTTCAGCCGCTTCAACGCCGAAACCCTGGCGGCCATGGACAATCGCTACGGCCGCACCGTCACCTATAGCCACGGCTCGTCGACACCGCCGGTGCTCTACTACGCCTTCCAGTTCGACGCCGGCCTCTATGCCGCCTTCCTGCGCCGCTATGCCGAAAAGCGTGGTGTGGTCCGCAAGGAGGGCAAGGTTGTCCGCGTCGAGCAGCATCCCGAAACCGGCTTCGTCACGCGCCTGGTCTGTGAAGACGGCTCGGCGGTCGAAGGCGACCTGTTCCTCGATTGCTCCGGCTTCCGCGGCTTGCTGATCGAACAAACGCTGAAGGCCGGCTACGAAGACTGGAGCCGCTGGCTGCCATGCGACCGCGCCGCCGCCGTACCGTGCGAGCATGGCCGCACGGCCTCGGGCCAACAAGCGCCGATTACCCCCTATACCCGCGCCACGGCGCGCGAAGCCGGCTGGCAATGGCGCATCCCGTTGCAGCACCGCATCGGCAACGGCTATGTCTTCTGCTCGCAATTCATCAGCGAGGACGAGGCCACCGAAAAGCTGCTGTCGCGGCTAGACGGAAAACCGCTGAAGGACCCCAAGATCCTGCGCTTCACGACCGGCCACCGCAAGCAGATGTGGGTCAAGAACGTCGTGGCGCTCGGCTTGGCCTCGGGCTTCCTCGAGCCCCTGGAATCGACCAGCATCCACCTGGCGCAGATGGGCATGTCGCGCCTGATCAGCATGATGCCCAAGGTCGGTTTCAATCCGGCGGTCATGGCCGAATATAACCGGGCCATGCATGCCGACTATGAGAACACCAAGGACTTCCTGATCGCCCACTACAAGATCACCGAGCGCGACGACACGCCCTTCTGGCGCCATTGCCGCGACATGGACATCCCCGACAGCCTGGCCGAACGGCTGGAAATCTTCCGCGAACAGGGCCGCGCCGGCGTGGTGCAGACCGAGCTGTTCAAGGAATCGAGCTGGTTCGCCATGCTGGCCGGCCAGGGCCTCTGGCCGCAAAGCTACAACCCCGTGGCCGACGCCATCACCGCCGACGACCTCAAGCAGCGCCTGGCCAAGATCCGCACCCAGATCCAGGATCGCCTGAGGCCCCTGCCCACCCACGACGACTTCATCGCCAAAAACTGCCGCGCCCCGCAAATGGACATGACCTGATGCAGGTATCGGTTCTAAGGGTTGGGCACGAACAGACCCCGGTGGCCGTCGTCGACGACGCGATCGGCCATGTGGCCGCCGCCGTCGACATGGCCGCCAATCTCGCGCCCTTTCCGCCGATCGACAACAACTACTATCCGGGCCAAAGGCGCCTGATCGGCCGCGACGAACCGGCCAATGCCTATACCGCGACGATCTGCAACGCCATGGCCCCGGTCATGCACCAGGTGTTCGGCGTCGGACGTTTCCACGTCCGCGAGGCCAGCTTCTCGATCGTCACCCAGACACCGGACACCACCCAGCTGATCCAGCGCGTGCCGCATTTCGACACGGTCGATGCCGAAGACTATGCCATCCTGCACTTCCTGGCGACGCCGCCCCAGGGCGGCACCGCCTTCTACCGCCATCGCCGCACGGGCTACGAGCGGCTGACCCAATCGCGCTACGCGCCCTACCTGGCCGCGCTCGACCAGGACCTGGCCGAGTTCGGCCCGCCGGCGCCGGCCTATGTCACCGCGGACTCGCCGATCTTCGAGCAGATCGGGCGTTGCGACGGCCTGTTCAACCGCATTCTGATCTACCAGGGCGCACTGCTGCACTGCGCCGAGATCGCCCGCGACTTCGCCTTTGACGCCGACCCGCGCCGCGGCCGGCTGACCGGCAACATCTTCATCCGGGCGCTGGCGCCCTGATGCCCAATGGCTGTCGGGCGGCGGCCCGCCACAGCTCACTATGCCTTTGGAGCCTATAAAGAGATTGAGGGAGAAGATCATGAAGACCACGACTATGCTCAAGCACGGCATTGCCGTGTGCGCCATGCTGATGGCCTGCGCCATCTCGACGGAGGTGCACGCCCAGGCCGGTGTGCCCACCAGCGGCGCCACCGGAGACAAGGACCACATGACCTACGGCGAAGCCGCCGACCGGGTCACCGACGAGATCAAGAGCTATAACGACTTCACCGGCGGCGGCGGCAAATACGTCGAAATCTCCGCCAAGGACGAGGTTGCCCAGATGGGTGCCGGCGTCAGCGTCGTACCAGGCTGGGACGGCTACTGGAACGGCGGGTCGACCAAGTTCAAGCTGTCGGAAATCCGCAAGATCAAGGAGGCCGGTTTCACGACGATCCGCATCCCCCTGTCGACCTTCGGCAAGAATTCGCTGCACATCGACGCCCAGGGCCACATGGACCCGAAATATATGCGCAAGCTCGATGAGGTGGTCGAGGCCGCCCTGTCGGCCAAGCTGTTCGTGATCATCGACGAACACGATTACAACGAATGCGGCGACGATGCCGACGCCTGCGCCCAGATCCTGCCGAACGTCTGGTACGAGTTGTCCGAGCACTTCAAAAACGCGCCCAACTCGGTGATGTTCGAAGTACTGAACGAGCCGCACAACAAGGTCGATGCCGCGACCTGGAATGCCTGGCTTCCGGACCTGATCGGCATCATCCGCCAGACCAACCCGACCCGCAACATCATTGTCGGGCCGACGCACTGGAATAGCCTGGCCGACCTGCCGCAGCTGCAACTGCCGGCCGCCGACCGGCACATCATCGTCACCTTCCACTATTACGAGCCGATGACCTTCACCCACCAGGGCGCCAACTGGGTCGGGCCGGAGATCGAAAAGGAGCACGGCGAAGTCCGCTGGCAAGGCACCGCCGACCAAATGGCCAAACTGAACGGCGATTTCGACAAGGTCGCGGACTGGGCCAAGACCAATGACCGCCCGATCCTGCTCGGCGAATACGGCACCTATGCCAAGTTCTCGGCGATGGACGATCGCGTGGCCTGGACGCGCGCCATCTCCAAAGCGGCGGCCGATCGCGGCTTTGCCCGCATCGCCTGGGAGTTCTCAGAAGGCCCCGACGGCTTTACGCTCTATGACCAGGACAAGGGTCAGTGGGTCGACCCCATCAAGAACGCGGTCCTTTTGAAGTAATGACCATGGCGTTCGCTCCCGATCTCACCTTCAACCCCGATGCGCGCATCGAGGGGCGGTATATGGGCAGCGAACGCCAACCCCTTCTGGTCATCGATGGTGTCCTGAAATATCCGGAAACCCTGGTCCGCTATGCGGTCGAGCAGAGTGTTTTCGGAGCGCCATCGGACCGTTCGAACTATCCGGGCATCAACGGCAGCCTGCCGCCCGATTACGGCCCCGCCCTGGTCCAGGCGCTGCGCCCCCTGCTGCACACGGGCTTCGGCATCCCGACCCAGGAGACCCTGCATTGCAGCGGCTTTTTCGGCCTGCAGACCAAGGCATCCGACGCCCTGCAGCCGCTGCAGCTCATTCCGCATTGCGACTCGCAAAACCCCTACAAGCTGGCGATCATCCACTATTTCTGTGGGGCGCCCTATCGCGGCACCGCCTTTTTCCAGCACATCCCGACGGGTTTTGAATCGATCGACCATCGCCGTTACGACCGCTATCGCAGCACGGTCGAGGCCGAGGTCGCGGCAGCGCCAACCGGCGAAACCACCGCCCTTTATCGCCAGATCGACCATGTCGAGGCTGTGTTCAACCGGCTGGCGGTCTACCGCACGACCAGCCTGCATTCGGCGCTGATGGGCGGCGCGGACTATAGCGCCGACCCCGCTACGGGACGGCTGACCGCCAACAGCTTTATCGAGGTCCGGCCGTCTTGAATTACTTCGCCGAGGCCAGCACCACGCCGACCAGAATGGCGGCATAGTGTACGCCGGCGCCGGCCAGGACGTGGCCGTGCCAGATGGCACGGCGGAACTTCAACCGCTTCATCATGTAGAAGATGGTGCCGACCGAATAGACGATGCCCCCCGCCGCCAGCAGGATCAGCGCCGCCAAGGGCGCGTCGTGGATCAACGGCCGGATGGCGACAATCGCCACCCACCCCAGCGCCAGGTAAAACGCCACCCACACCGCCTTGGCCATGCCCGGCAGGAACAGCTTGCCCAGAATGCCTAGCCCGGCCAGTGTCCATACGGTAACGCTCATGCCCCAGCTCCAGGCGCCGTGCAGCAGCTGTGTGGTGAAGGGCGTATAGCTGGCCGCGATCATCAAGAAGATGCCGGCATGGTCGAGGCGCCGCAGAAACGGCTGCCACGACGGCTTGGCGAAATTATAGGCCGTCGAAAAGGCCAGCATGGCGATGAAGCCCAGCGTATAGACCGACACCGCGGCCACCCGGCCGACCAGGCCGTGATTGACCGCCAGGCCCAGCGCCATGCCGCCGCCGAACAGGGCAAGCGCCAACCCGACCAGGTGAACCACCAGGTCGGCCAGCCGTTCGGCCCGCGTCGGATAATGAGCAGGAGTAATGACCATGGCGCCTATATAGTCCCGAACACCCCCGATTGCCATTCACTTTACGTGTGCGTAATCTTTCGCGAGGGCATCCTCATCTTTATCCGCTCAAGTGCCGCGAGGCTCCTCGCAACGGCTCGGGCGCGCAGTCGCGCTTGCCGAGCGCAAGAGCGCTCGGAGATATGTGCGCTCAAGCGCCGCGCGGGCTCGCGCAAACGTGCGCGGCGGGCGGTCGCCCTTGCCGATGCCCTTGGCATCGGAAAATTGATGCGCTCAAGTGCCGCGCAGGCCCATGCGCTCAGCGCCGCAACGGCTCGGGCGCGCGGCTTGCCACCCGAAGCTTTAGCGAAGGGTGGTCGCGCTTGCCGCGCGCAAGAGCGCTCGGAGATTAGCGCCAAGCTGAGCTTTCTTTTTCGCCCGCCCCGTTTACGGGGAGGGGGGGACCGCGCCCGGAGGGCGTGGTGGGAGGGGGTACCTGCGGTGGGTCTCTGCTCCGCCGGTGCAGTTTAGTCCCTAACCCGCCAGCAGCTTCAATCCGCTGCCGCCTTCGACCACCGACAGCAGCGGCAGTTGCTCGACAATGGCGCGCAGGGCGACCGGCGCCAGCGGCTTCAGCACATAGCCGACCACGCCGAGCAACGTCGCATAACGCCGGTCGATATCGTGGGCCGAGCCCGTGCACATGATCACCGGAATGCGCCGGAACGTCGGATCGGCGCGGATCTTTTCCAACAGCGAAAACCCGCTGTCGCCGGGCAGGCCGATATCGAGCAGCACCAGGTCGGTGCCCGTCCCAATCGCCTGCGCCATATGCAGCGCCTCCAGCGCCTCGCCGACCGTCGCCGCCGACGTCAGGTCGCAGTCCAAACCCTTGCCGGATCCCAGCCAGCGCCGCGCCAGCAGAACATCGCCGCGCGTATCATCGACCAGCAGGACGCGGGCGGGACGTTCGGCGATTGGGGGACAACAACCGGCGGGCCGCTCGACACGCCCGGCCTCCGCCATCAAAAAAGGCTTCATGGAGTACACTCCCTTGGGCCGTATAGCGATATCCCCACATACGCGTCAGGCGGCATTTCGTTACCAATTCCTTAACGCAACCCTAGGTCTTTATGGTTAATGAAAGGTTAAATTACCTTTTCGCACCAACCATCTGACGAACCTGTGATTCCACACCAAGTCGTGATACCACCCTCAAAAGGGTCACAACCGATCCGAGGGGGAGCTGACAAAATGAAACGCGCAAATGGCTCAGGTTTCGGCGGCCTTTTGACGTCCGCCGCCGTCCTGCTCGGCGCAAACCCTGTCCACGCCCAGATCACCATCACCCCGGGCGCCCCCACGCATTTCACCACGGAACAGGCTGAACACGCCGTCGACCAAAGCACGCTGGATCAGCCGGGAACGGCCGCCTTTGATCTCCGCCTCCAGTTTTCCCCGGCAAATAACCGCGTGGCCGCCGCCGACTATACCGGCACCGTCGAATATTGGTGGGTGTCGCCCACGCAATGGCGCCGCGAGATCAAGTCGGCGACCTTCCACGACATCGAGATCCAGAACGGCGCAAATACCTGGGACAAGCATGAAGGCGACTTCTTTCCGGCCTGGCTGCAAAAGATCGCCAGGGCCCCTATCCAGCCGCTCCCGCTGCCTGCCCAGGACCTCGCGGCCGGCCTGGGCCGGGCGGACATCAAATACATGATGGGGACGGCGAACTTCCAGTGGGCCATCAACCCGGCGGTCGACGACCAGCGGTCGACCAACAAGGCCATGATCCAGCTTCAAGTGAGCACCGGCCGCATCAACTACACGATCGGCCCTGACTGGGACGGGGAATACAAGGATTTCCAGGATTTCCACGGCAAGCCGATCGCCCGCCAGGTCAGCGCCGATCCTGTCGTCGGCCAGGTCGCGATCCTGGAAGACCTGGCGCCTCAGGCCGCCGGCTTTTTCGACACCGCCAAGCCCGGCGGTGACGCCCATCCCCTTGACTCGATCGTCCTCGACACGGACGACCTGCGCAGGAACCTGGCGGCCGAGCCGCAATTTACCTGGCCGGACATGATGGACGGGCCGTTCGAAGGCGAAATCTCCGCCACCGTGACCATCGATCAGACCGGCAAGGTCAGGGATATCGGCTATATCGTCGCCGACAACCAGGATTTGCGGGCGGCGGCCCTGAAAGGCCTTCAGACCCTGACGTTCAAGCCTTTTACCAGGGACGGCGTGCCGGTCCAGGTGATCGGACGCTATGCCATCCAATTCAAGGCCCATCGGCCGGCAGGCGCGGAAAACTTCGAACCGGCCAAGACCTACCTCGATCGTGCCAATCATTTGAGCTTCCTGCATGCGCCGGGGCACAAGCCCTATCATCTCGTGGCGACGGTCGTGGTCTTTACGCCCAATGGACCGAAGACCGGCACCTTTGAAGAAACCTGGCTCGACGAAACCCATCACCGCCAGGACCTGACCTTCGGGACCGCCCATCTGGCCGAGACCCGGGATGGCGACCAGTTCCATCACCTTGCGGAAGGGCTGGCCGAGGGGACGGGCACCGGGTCTTTCGAGCAAATCATGAGACTGACCTCGCCAATCGGGCCGACGAATACCCTCTATGAAGGCGATTGGTGCGTCCGTCGCGGTCAAGGCAACGACAAGGACCTGATCGGCGTTATCGGATGTTCCCCCAACGACCGGGGCGGGCGTGACCTCGACGCAAACCGCGCCGTCTGGGTCAACGCCAAGGGCGAATTCGTCCATGCCTTCACCCAGCGCGTGGAGATCCGGGCGCAAAATCCGCAACCCTATGACGGCGCCAACCTGCCGCGCGAACTCGACATCTACGCCCAGGGCCGCCAGGTAATCGCCATCACCGTCGCCAAGGTCGAACCCGCGGGGAAGGTCGAGCTGGATTTGCCGGATCACCCCACGGCCACGCCCGGCATCGTGATCGTTCCGCCCCCGCCCAGGACGGTAAAATAGAGCGATATCCGCCCTTGCCTTCGCAGGCGCAAAAACCTATGTGGCGCTCATGTCCAAAAGCGCGTCGCACACCAAGCTCACCCCGACCATGGTCGCCCTGTTCGCTTTTGCCTGCGGGGTGATCGTCGCCAACCTGTACTACAGCCAACCGCTGATCGCGTTGATCGCGCCGGACGTCAAATTGGGTGACCATGCGGCCTCGGTCATCGTCTCCCTGACCCAGATCGGCTATGTCACCGGCCTGTTGTTCGTGGTGCCGCTGGGCGACCTCGTCGAAAACAAGCGGCTGATCCTGATCATGGTCGGCCTGTCCCTGGTCAGCCTGGTCCTGGCCGCCCTGGCCCATAGCGGGCCCGCGGCGCTGATCGCCGCCTTCCTGATCGGCGCAACGGCGGTCGCCGTCCAGGTCCTGGTGCCGTTTGCCGCCCACCTGGCCGATGACGCGACGCGCGGCCGCATCGTCGGCAATGTCATGGGCGGCCTTTTGTTCGGCATCCTGCTGTCGCGGCCCCTGTCCTCCCTGGTCGCCGACCGCTTCGGCTGGCGCGCCAGCTTCTGGATGGCGGCGGGCTTCATGGTGCTGATGGCCGTGGTGCTGTCGATCGCCCTGCCGCAGCGCCGCCCAGCCCACGAGCAGGGCTATTTCGCCCTGATGCGCTCGATGGGCGAACTCTTTTTGCGCCATGCGCCCCTGCGCCAAAGGTGCCTGATCCAGGGTTCGATGTTCTGTGCGTTTTCGCTGTTCTGGACGGCCTCGCCGCTAGAACTGGCGCGACATTTTCACCTGACCCAGACGGGCATCGCTTTGTTTGCCCTGGCCGGCGCCGCCGGTGCCCTGGCCGCCCCGCTCAGCGGCCGGTTGGCCGATGCCGGCTTCGGACGGATTGCGACCTTCGGCGGCCTGGCCTTGGGCGTCGTAGCCATGCTGTTGCCGCTTGTTCCGCTCATCGACGCGGTCATTCCACTGGCCCTGTGCGGTATCGTGCTCGATGCCTCGGTGCAGACGACCATGGTCCAGGGTCAACGCGTCATCTACGCGCTCGATCCGAAAAGCCGCGGCCGCATCAACGGGCTTTACATGGCATCGATCTTCATCGGCGGCGCCATCGGCTCGGCCCTGGCCTCACCGCTCTATGCCCGCTTCGGCTGGACGGGCATCGCCATCGCCGCCGGCGGCATTCCGCTGGTCGGCCTGCTGGTCTTCCTGCTGAGTCCGCGGGAAAAATAAGCCGCCCTACCAAACGCCCGTATTGGCCATGCTCGACCACGGCTCGGCCGGCGCCAGAGGTCCATTCTTCTGCAACAGCTCGACGCTGATCCCGTCGGGCGAGCGCACAAAGGCCATCATGCCGTCGCGCGGCGGACGGTTGACGACCACACCCAAGTCCAAAAAGCGCTGACACGCCGCATAGATATCATCGACCTCATAGGCCAGGTGCCCGAAATTGCGGCCACCGCCATAGTCTTCGGCCTGACCGTTTTCATCGGGCCAATTATAGGTCAGCTCGACCTCTGCCTGGGGCCGCAGCCCCTCTTGGGCACCGAGTTCGGTGTCTTCCGACGCGGCGAGGAAGATCAGGCTGAAACGGCCTTTTTCGTAGTCGTTGCGGCGGATAAGCTTCAGGCCCAAGCCGTCGCAATAAAAGCGCAGGGAAGCGTCGACATCCTTCACCCGCACCATGGTGTGCAGGTAGCGCACGCGTTAGTGGCCGCCTTCGGGGCGCGGCGCCGGGCTGTGATAGTCGTGTGCATGGTCCTTGTGGACGAACTTGCGGTCGCAATAGCCGCATTCGGCCGTGCCGTCCTCGCCGAGCTCCAGATAGACCAGCGGGTGGCCCAGCGGCCCACCGCCGCCATTACAGGCGACCTTGTGGCCTTCGACATAGATGACTTCGGGCGGCGGAACGGTATTGCTCATCGAACAGAACCTGACTGGGGAGTCTAATGGGGGACAATGTTTATCGCTTATGCAAAAAACCCCCTGCTTCGTCAATGACGCGTTGCGCAACAAGGCGTCGCCCGATTGACCCGACCGGACGATTGTGGAACCCTTCCCACATGGAAACGCACAAGAACCGGGCTCATCCGAACAGACTGGCCTCAATAATAGGGGGCTCGATCGGCAACCTGGTCGAATGGTACGACTGGTACGCCTATTCGGCCTTCACCCTCTATTTCGCCAAGGTCTTCTTCCCGGAAGGCGACAAGACGGCGCAACTGCTCAATGCCGCCGCCGTCTTTGCGGTCGGCTTTTTGATGCGGCCGATCGGTGGCTGGCTGCTCGGCCGCTACGCCGACCGCCATGGCCGCAAGGCGGCGCTGACCCTGTCCGTGCTCAGCATGGGGGCGGGCTCGCTGATCATCGCCATCACGCCGGGCTTCAAGTCGATCGGCGTGCTGGCGCCGCTTCTGCTCCTGGTGGCGCGGCTGATCCAGGGCCTGAGCGTCGGCGGCGAATATGGCGCCTCGGCGACCTACCTCTCGGAAATGGCCGGCCACAAATGGCGCGGCTTCTATTCCAGCTTCCAGTACGTCACCCTGATCATGGGCCAGTTGATCGCCCTGGGCGTCCTGATCGCGCTGCAGAACTGGCTGCTGACGCCGGCCCAACTCGATGCCTTCGGCTGGCGCATCGCCTTCGGCGTCGGCGCAGTCCTGGCCCTTCTGGCCCTCGTCATTCGCCGCCATATCGCCGAAACCTCGGCATTTGAGCGCGAACGCGCCGGCGACAAGCGGGGCCAAGTCGCCACCCTGTTGCGCCAACATCCGTGGCAGGTGCTTCAGGTCATCGGCCTGACGCTGGGCGGCACGGTCGCCTTCTATACCTACACCACCTACATGCAGAAGTTCCTGGTCAACAGCGCCGGCTGGTCCAAGCCCGATGCCACGGCGATGTCGGCCGGCACGCTGCTGCTCTACACCGCCTTGCAGCCCTTTGTCGGCGCCCTGTCGGACAAGATCGGCCGCAAGCCTTTGCTGATCGCTTTCGGGGTGCTGGGCACACTCTGCACCGTGCCGATCATGACGGCCCTGGGCCACGCCAAGCCCGGTCTCGGCGCCTTCCTGTTGATCATGGCCGCCCTGCTGATTGTCTCGGGCTATACGGCGATCAATGCCGTGGTCAAGGCCGAGCTCTTTCCCGCGCCGGTGCGCGCTCTCGGCGTCGCCCTGCCCTATGGCATCGCGGTGTCTTTGTTCGGCGGCACGGCGGAATATATCGCGCTGGCGGCAAAACAGACCGGGCATGAAGCCTGGTTCTTCTGGTACGTCAGCGCCTGCGCCTTCGTCTCGTTGCTGGTCTACGCGTTCACCGCCGACAGCCGCAAACGGTCGGCGTTTACGGCGGAGGAAAATTGAGGGTGTTTTTGAGGGAAATGGCGCACCCGACAGGATTCGAACCTGTGACCCCTGCCTTCGGAGGGCAGTACTCTATCCAGCTGAGCTACGGGTGCCTGACACGGAC
>OUWB011191744.1_pt1 | contig 14178 bp, 10 predicted proteins | sample 1779821 | NCBI WGS metagenome assembly OUWB01 (sample SAMEA3914806, study PRJEB12502) | metagenome | biome: forest; material: soil | place: Canada | collected 2011-08-03 | depth 0.1 m
TCCGGATCGCCCGGACCGGCACCGATAAAGAATACTGTCATACACTGCTCCGAAATTTGCTTGCCCGCCTGTGCACCCGCGCCGCCACTCAAGGCAGCAGCGCACCGGGCCAATCTTCCAAGGCGTCTAGCAATGTAGCGGCGCTGTCAAATACGCGCGTCACCGCCGGCAAGGTTGGGCGCCGCAGCATCAGGACCGGTAAGCCACGCTCGCGTGCCACGTCAAGCTTGGCCTCGGTCGCGCGTCCGCCGCTGTTCTTGCTGACCACCACGTCGATCGCCGTTTCCGCAAACAACTCGCGCTCCCCTTCCAGCGTAAAAGGGCCGCGTGCAGGGATCACCCTCGCTCGCGCATTACCCGCATGCGCTTCCAGGCAGCGCACGGTCCAGAATTGCTGCGGCGGAATCTCATCGAGATGCGCGAGCGGCTCGAGCCCGAGCGTGAATAACGGACGTCGGAACCCAGCGAGCAAGGCGACCAGCCCCGCCCAGTCGTCGGTTTCACGCCAATCGTCACCGGGCTGCCTGGTCCAGCCGGGCCGACGCAGCGCCCAGCACGGCACGCCGGCCGCCCTGCCCGCCACCTCGGCATTCGTGCTGATGCGCGCAGCATACGGATGCGTGGCGTCGATCAAAAGCGCGATATGCTCATCGAGCAGATAACGCGCCAACCCTTCACTGCCGCCGAAACCGCCGACGCGGACCTGACAGTGCAGATCCTCCGGCACCCGGCCTAGCCCCGCCAGGCTATAGATATGCGCGGCGCCGAGCCGGCGCGCCAGTTGCAGCGCATCGCCCGTGCCACCGAGTACAAGGATTCGCTTCATTCGCGCTTGCACGCCTCGAACAGCGTGACGGGCAAAGCCGGACGCCAGGTATGGAAGCGTCCGAGCGCTTGTGTTTCCGACAGGGCGATGCGCGTCAATGTACCGCCATGGCGTTCATGCCATGCTGCCAACACCGCCTCGCTTTGTACCGTGACAGCATTCGCGACCAGCCGCCCGCCATCGCGCAAACCCGCCCAGCAGGCCTCCAGGACGCCCGGCTCGGTGACCCCGCCACCGATAAAAACCGCATCGGGCGTATCGAGGCCAGCGAGCGCGGCGGGTGCGCGCCCGGCAACCAGTTGCAGCGTCGGCACGCCGAGCGCTTCGCGGTTGTACTGGATAAAGGCCTGCCGCTCAGGATGGCTCTCGATCGCAATCGCGCGGCAGTCAGGGTGCGTACGCATCCATTCGATGCCGATAGAGCCACTGCCCGCGCCGACATCCCAGAGTAGTTCGCCCGGCGCCGGCGCCAGACGCGCGAGCGTGATCGCACGCATGTCGCGCTTGGTCAACTGGCCGTCGTTGCGGTAGGACTCGTCGGGCAAACCGGGGGTCAGCGGCAGACGCGCGGTCTCCGCCTGGGCACGACATTCGAGCGCGATCAGATTGAGCGCTGCGACAGTGCCGGCCGACCATGCATCGGCGCGCCCGTCGATGCGCCGCTCATGCGCGCCGCCCAGATGTTCGAACACGGTCATCCTGCTCGCACCATAGCCACGTGCTGTCAGCAGGCCGATCAAAGCCGCCGGGGTGGTGCCATCGGCACTCAGTACCAGCAGGCGAGCGCCGTCGTGCAAAATCGCATTCAGCGCGGCCAGCGGACGGCCCACCAGCGAAACCGTTTTGACCTGCTGCAAAGCCCAGCCCATGCGCGCCGCGGCCAGGGATACCGACGAAGGCGCAGGCAGCACGCGCAATTCCGCGGCAGGCAACTGGCGCGCCAGCATCGCGCCGACGCCGTACAGCATCGGGTCTCCGCTCGCCAGCACGCAAACCGGTGTGCCGCGCCGCGCCAGCACCGCGCTGAGATCGAAGGGTTGAGGCCAGGCTGCACGCTGCGCGCGCAAACGGGGCGGCAGCATCGCCAGATGACGCGCACCGCCATAGACGATGTGCGCATCGAGCAGCGCGCGACGTGCGTGGCGGCCTAGCCCGGCAAAACCGTCCTCGCCGATACCGACCACGGTCAGCCAGGCCGGCCTCGGCCCAGAGTCTTCTTGATGCATCGGGATGTTCTGCGAGCGCCTGGGCGGTACGGCCCCAGCGTCGTTTCAGAGATCGAAAACAGGCATAATACAGCACGCGAGCAGGCCTTCCTTGCTGAAAAAGCCGGGCCTCGCCTGCAGTATGCCCGGGTGATGTCTGCACTATATCCGCCCGATGCCCGCACTATGCCCACGTTATGCCCAGCGCGTCCGTGCCGAGCAGCCCACGCATTTCCAGTCTTAACATGAACCGCCCTCCTTCTCCCGTCAGCAGCACCGTTGCCATGCAGCCGTCGGCGTGTCCCGGCTTGCTGCACATCGTCGCCGCGCGGGATGGCGGGCTGTGCCGTATCCGCCTGCCCGGCGGCGCGATCGAGGTCGATCAGTTGCACGCCCTGGCCAGGGCGGTCGAGCGTCATGCGGGCGGCCCTGTCGAAGTGACGAACCGCGCGAATCTGCAAGTGCGCGGCATCCGTGCCGGTCATGAAGCCGCGCTGAGCCAGGCGCTGATCGAAGCGGGGCTCGGCCCCGGAGGACAGCGCGACCTCAGCCTGGCCGATGCGCAAGCAGCCGATGGCCGCCGCAACCTGATGTTCAGTTCCGGCGCCGGCCGCGACCCTGACGCGTTGATCGATACGCGTGCGCTCGCGACCAGTCTGCTCGACACCTTGCAGAACGAAGCGCGCTTCGCCGCGCTCTCGCCGAAGTTCGCCTTGCTGCTCGACGGCGGCGAGCGGCTCGCGATGCGCGAACATCCACACGATATCTGGTTCGCCGCGCAGCCGGTCGAAACCGGCGTGCGTTTCGCATTCGGCCTGGCAGGCTGCCCAGGGTCGGAAACAAGCCCCAGCTCGCCGGCGCTCGGCGTGGTTACGCCCGAACAAGTTCCTGCCTTGCTGCACGCGCTGCTGCATGCCTTTCTCGATCTCGCCACGCCGGAGCAAGCACGCATGCGCGATCTGCTGCGCACGCAGCCGGCCACCGTAATCCTGCGGCAGGCGCAATCCTATCTCGACTTCCAGCCGCAGCCGGCGGGCACATGGACGCGCCGCACCACGGATCCGACCTTGCGCTTTGGGCCACACCCGCAAGGTACAAGCGGCCTATGGTGGGTCGGCGGCCAGCCGCCGCTGGGCCGGCTCGATGCGCGCGCCCTGCATGCGCTGGCGGAACTCGCGCAGGCCGCAAGTGTATCGGCCGAACAAGCACAGGCCACAGTGTTGATGACACCATGGCAAAGCATCCTATTACCGGATCTCGTTGAGGCGGCTGTGATACCGAGCCTCGCCGCCATGGAAGGGCTTGGTTTCACCTGCGATCCAGCGGCTCCGTATGCAGGACTGATCGCCTGCGCGGGTTCCAGCGGATGTGTCAAGGGGCGTGCCGACACCAAGTCCGATGCACGGTACCTCGCAACACATCTGCCCCACCATGGTCCCGCTGCGATCGAACTGCACTTGAGCGGTTGCGAACGCTCGTGCGCGGCTGCGCATTGCGCGGCCCACACGCTGCTAGCCGTGGCCCCAGGACACTACGATCTTTACGAGCGCGACGGCGAAGCGGGCTTCGGCCGCCTCGTTGCGCCCCATCTGAGCCTTGAACACATCAAGGCTGTACTCGCACAATCTGCCCGGAGCCCTATCGATGTCTGAGTACATCCGTGACGGACAGGAAATCTACCGCCAGTCCTTCGCCACGATCCGCGCCGAAGCGGATCTGTCGCACATCCCGCCCGATCTCGAAAAGCTCGCAGTACGCGTGATTCATGCTTGCGGCATGGTCGAGATCGTCGAGGCCCTGGCATTCTCGCCCGGCGCGGGCCGCTCAGGCCGCGCGGCACTGGCAGGCGGCGCACCGATACTCTGCGACGCACGCATGGTGGCCGAGGGCATCACGCGCGCGCGCCTGCCTGCCGCGAACCAGGTGATCTGCACGCTCGGCGATGCGCGCGTACCGGCCCTGGCCGAATCGCTGGGCAATACCCGCTCGGCCGCGGCCCTGGAGTTGTGGCGTCCCCATCTGGCCGGCAGTGTGGTGGTCATCGGCAACGCGCCCACGGCGCTGTTCCATCTGCTAGACATGCTGGCAGCCGGCGCACCCCGGCCGGCGCTGATCCTCGGTTTTCCGGTGGGGTTTATCGGCGCGGCCGAATCGAAAGCCCTGCTGGCCGCCAATACGCAGGGCTTGCCCTATGTCTGCATCGCAGGCCGCCGAGGCGGCAGCGCCATGGCCGCCGCGGCAGTCAATGCGCTCGCGTCGGAGATCGAATAAGTGAAACCAACAGGACGTTTATACGGTCTCGGCGTCGGTCCCGGCGACCCCGAACTGCTGACCTTGAAAGCACTGCGCCGGCTCACCGACGCCGATGTGGTGGCTTATTTCGTGGCCAAGGGCAAGAAAGGCAATGCCTACAGCATCATCGAAGCTCATCTGCAACCGGCCCAGACCCAGTTGCCGCTGGTCTACCCAGTCACGACCGAAGCGCTCGAACCGCCGCTGTGCTACGAGACCATCATCGCCGAGTTCTACGACGAAGCCGCCGCCACGGTCGCCGAACATCTCCATGCCGGACGCGACGTAGCCGTGATCTGCGAAGGCGACCCTTTTTTCTACGGCTCGTACATGTATCTGCACGACCGGCTCGCCTCGCGCTTCGAGACCGAGGTGGTGCCTGGCGTCTGCTCCATGCTGGGTGGCGCGGCGGTGCTGGGCTCGCCTCTCGTCTATCGGAATCAGAGCCTGTCGGTCCTGTCAGGCGTGCTGCCGGAAGACGCGCTGCGCGAGCGGCTCGCCACCGCGGACGCGGCGGTCATCATGAAGCTCGGCCGCAACTTCGAGAAAGTCAGGCGCGTGCTGACCGAACTTGGCATGGCACAGCGTGCACTCTACGTCGAACGCGCGACCATGGCCAACCAACGCATTGTGCCGCTAGCCGAGGTCGATCCCATGGCCTCTCCGTATTTTTCACTGCTGATCGTGCCGGGTAAAAATTGGCAACCCTGACCCCTCCCGCCATCGTGATTCTAGGTCCGTCCGCGCTGGCGACAGCGCGCAAGATCCAAACCTGTTATCCGGGCTCGCGCGTACATGGCCTGCGGGCGCGTATTGGCGCCGATACTGCAGCCGATATTGCCGTCGATGAGAGATATGCCTCGCTCGGCGAACACCTGCGCGCGCTCTATACACAAGGCACGCCTCTGATCGTGTTGTGCGCGGCCGGCATTGTGATCCGCAGCCTCGCCCCGGCACTCGCCAACAAGGGCGCTGAACCGCCCGTGCTCGCCGTTGCCGAAGACGGCAGCGCGGTCGTGCCGCTGCTCGGCGGCCTGGCCGGCGTCAACGACATGGCGCGCGAGATCGCCGCTGCACTCGAAACGTCCGCCGCGATCACGACCAGCGGCGAGCTGCGTTTCGGCACCTGCCTGCTCAATCCGCCGCACGGTTATGTGCTGGCCAGCCTGGAACAGGGCAAACGTTTTGTCTCCGACCTGCTCGCCGGCGCGAGCACGCGCATCGAAGGCCATGCGCCGTGGTTAGCTCAGGCTAACCTGCCGCATGCGCCTGAAGCGCGGCTATCGATCCGCATCAGCGAAGAACTGGGCAATGGGTCGGCGGACGAATTGCTGATCCATCCACGCTGCGTGGTGGCGGCCGTGCTCGAAGCTGACGCCCAGACGGCCGAGCGAGTGCGGCGGACCTTGCAGGACGCACGCATTACGCCGCTTGCCCTCGCGGCCCTGCTCGCGCCGCATGGCGCGATGAATGATGTCGCTCTCAGGCAGACACTCCAGCTGGCCGCGGATACGCTCGGCGTCCCTCTGAGATTTGCCGGGGCAAGCGCCCAAGCAGGCGCCCAAGCAAGCGCCCAGACGAGCGACGCGCGCACCCTCTTGCGTGCAGCGCTGCAATCGCCCTGGCGCATGCTCGATGGCAGCGAACCCGCATTGGCCTTGGCCGCCTGTGCCGCGCCTGTCGACCCTGCCCAGCTCGGCCATGGACGCGGCACGCTCAGCGTGGTCGGACTCGGCCCCGGCAGCGCGGATCTGATGGTGCCGGCCGCGCGCCGCGCACTCGATGCGGCCAGCGACATCCTGGGTTATGCAACCTACGTGAGCATGGCCGGCCCATTCCGCGCCGACCAGCACTTGCACAGCAGCGATAACCGCGAGGAGTTGCAGCGTGCGCGTCATGCCTTCGAGCTTGCCAGTCAGGGGCGCGCGGTCGCCGTCGTTTCGTCCGGCGACCCGGGGGTGTTCGCCATGGCGGCCGCCGTACTCGAAGCGCTTGATGGCGCCGATGATCCTGCCTGGGCCGGCGTCGAACTGAATATCGTGCCGGGCGTATCGGCGGCGTTTGCCACCGCGGCTCAAGCAGGCGCGCCGCTGGGCCATGACTTCTGCCTGCTCTCGCTGTCCGACAACCTGAAGCCGTGGAGCGTGATCGAGGCGCGTCTGCGTCATGCCGCCCAGGCCGATCTCGTCATGGCCTTTTACAACCCCATCTCGCGCGCGCGGCCGTGGCAGCTGGACCGGGCTCTGGAGATTCTGCGGGCCGTGCGCACGCCGGATACCGTGGTGGTGCTGGGCCGCGATATCGGACGTCCCGGTGCCAGCCTGAGCTCAACCACGCTAGGCGCGCTACGCTCGGACCAGGTCGATATGCGCACGACGGTGATCGTGGGCTCGTCGACCACGCGGTGTATCCCGGGTGGCCCGCACGGCGCATGGATCTATACGCCGCGCTGGTATCCGGAAACCCTGGATGCCGGGTTCAGTCCCGCCGCATCAGATCCTCAGGCCTGAGATACATTGCGCCCCAGTCGCGTGCAAGCGCTTCGCAACGCCCCAGCCTGACCGCTCCGGTTTCAAAATCGACCAGCACGATGCGGTCGGCCTCGGCCGGATAAGGCGGCCGGTCCGCACTGCGGCCGTCGGTCAGGATCCACAAGCAACGCTGCCGGGAGGCTTGGCGGGCGGCGGCACGGGCCAGCAACTGCCGGGCGCTGCGCAGGCCGGCGCTCAAGGGCGTGCCACCGCCGCCGCCCAGCGGTTGCAGCCAGCGCTCGTTCCACCAGCGCGGCACCGCCGGCCCGAAACGCCGCTCGGCACGTGAACCGGAATAACACACCAGCGCCGCCTCATCGCGCGCCTGTCCGATGCGATCAAACAAACTGGTGAGCAGCCCTTTCGCCAGCGCCAGACGCCGTTCGCCCAACATGGAACCCGAGCAGTCGAGCAAGAAGCAATGCAACACGCCTTGAGCGCTACGCTCCGGCTGGAAACGCAAATGCTGCGCTTGCAGGCGCCGCACCCCCTTGCTGGCGAGCGTGGCGGGCCACGCGACGCGTCGTGTGCCCCGCGCACCGGCTCGGCTTGCAGCGCCCTCGCCTTCCAGCCATCGAAACCCAGCGGGCAAGCCCCTGGTGGCGCGTTCCCGATGGCCTAGGGTTTTTTTGGGGCTAGCGGCCTTACTGACTTGACCGTATCGATGCCCACCGCCACCGGCGGCAAGTAGCCCCAGTCCGCGCCGGCGGCTGGATCTGCCGGCGGCGCGGCGGCCGAGATGCCCGACTGCTGCGTATTGGATTGATTGGATTCAGCCGACTGCGAGCCAAACTGCGGGGCAGCCTGCGCAGCGCCGGCACCATCCGGTTGCGGCTCCGCATCCGCATGCCGCCGATGGCACAGCACCGCCGCGGCCACACGCTCGACGTGGTCTACCGTGATCGCGGCGGCCTGTTCGAACGCCGCGAGTGCGCGAGCCGAACGCAGCATCACCAGATCAGCGCGCATCCCGTCAACCGCAGCCGCGATACAAAGCGTGCTCACACGCGCATGCACGGCATCGCCGAATTCGAGCGAGGGCAAACGCCCGCGCGCGGCGCGAATACGCCGCGCGTAATCGTCCTGCTGCGTGTCGAAACCACGCCGGAAACCCTGTGGATCGAGCTCGAATGCCAGGCGAGCCTTGACGATACGTTCACGCAGCGCCGGATCGAAACAGTTTTCGAGTTCGACCATCAAACCAAACCGGTCCAGCAATTGCGGACGCAACTCCCCTTCTTCGGGATTCATCGTGCCCAGCAGCACGAAGCGCGCCTCATGACTGTGCGAAATCCCATCGCGCTCCACCGTATTGATGCCGCTCGCGGCGACGTCAAGCAGCAGATCGACAAGCGTGTCGGGCAGCAGGTTGATCTCGTCCACATACAGTACGCCGCGATGCGCTTTGGCCAGCAGCCCCGGAGAAAACCGCACCGAACTGTCGCGCAGCACGGTTTCGAGATCAAGCGTGCCGACCAGGCGCTCTTCGCTTGCGCCGAGCGGCAAGGTCACCAACTGGCCGTCCGGCAGCAGTTCGGCGAGCGCCCGGGCGGCCGTGGATTTGGCCGTGCCGCGCGGGCCGCTGACCAATACGCCGCCTATGCCCGGATCCACCGCGGCGAGCAGCAAAGCCTGCTGCAATGGGGCCTGCCCGAGCAGCGCCGCGAACGGAAAGACCGTGCGCGCTGAATCGGGTGCGGGTGCGGAAGCGGGTGCAGAATCGGATGCGCCCGATGCAAGCGCCTGGGCCGGATCGGATTTCATGATGAGCGTCCTTCGAGATGCTGTTCGGCTGCCAGCAGATGCTGTTCGACCTGGGCCCGGTATGCGCCCGGCGCCTGCCACAAGCCGCGCTGCATGGCCTCCAGCAACCGCTCGCAGATGCCGTGCAGGGCATGCGGGTTATGCCGCTGCAAAAACGCGCGCGTATCGGCATCGTTCAGGTAGGCGTCAGTGACCAGCGCGTATTGATGATCGGCCACCACGCGCGCGGTGGCATCGTAACCGTAGAGATAGTCGACGGTCGCGGCGATTTCGGCCGCGCCCTTGTAACCGTGCCGCTTGACGCCAGCTATCCATTTCGGATTGACCACGCGCGAGCGTATCACCCGCGCGATCTCCTCGTGCAGCGGCCGGATGCGCGGTGCGTCCGGGTTACTGTGGTCGGCATGGTAGAGCCGCGGTTGCGTACCGCTCAAGTGCCGCACGGCCGCGGCCATGCCGCCCTGGAACTGATAATAGTCGTTCGAATCGAGCAGATCGTGTTCGCGGCTGTCCTGATTCTGCAGCACCACGTCGATCGCGGCGAGGCGCATGCCGAACGCATCGTGCGCGGCCACGCCCGAGTGCTGCTGGGTATAGGCATAGCCGCCCCAGTGCTGATACGCGGCGGCAAGATCCGCATCGCTCTGCCAGCGGCTGGTATCGATCAGATCCTGCAAGCCCGCGCCGTAGGCACCGGGTCGCGCGCCGAAGATGCGCCAGCCCGCGCGGCGGCGCGCCTCGTCGGCGGCCAAACCGCCGGCGATCAACTGATCGCGTTCGCGCAGCACGCGTGCGCGGATCGGGTTCATTGCCTCCGGCTCATCGTCGAGTTCGGCCACGGCCTGCACTGCCGCATCGAACAAGTGCATGAGGTTGGGAAACGCATCGCGGAAAAATCCCGAGACGCGCAACGTGACATCGATGCGCGGTCGATCGAAGATCGTGATCGGCAGAATTTCAAAGTCGGTCACCCGATGGCTGCCGGCGGCCCATTTGGGCCGCACCCCGAGCAGCGCCATCGCCTGCGCGATATCGTCGCCGCCGGTGCGCATGGTCGCCGTGCCCCACACCGACAGACCGACCGCGCGCGGGTAATCGCCGTGCTCCTGCAAATGGCGTTGGACCAACTGCTGGGCCGATTTGAGACCGAGCGCCCAGGCGGCCTGGGTCGGCAGGGCACGCGTGTCGACCGAATAGAAGTTACGCCCCGTCGGCAGCACATCGGGGCGGCCTCGCGAAGGCGAGCCGCTAGGCCCGGGCGGTACGAAACAGCCGGCCAGTCCGCGCTGCAGCTGAAGCAACTCTTGGCCTCCGCAGGCATCGAGACGCGGCAGCACGTCGGTGCGCAAACGCTCAAGCACGCGTTCGGCATGCGGCAGACTGCCCGCTACCGGCAGGCGCCTGGCATATTCGGCGTCGTCAGCACACAAGCCGCACAAGCCCGCCAGCAACTCCGCCGCAAGCAGTTCAAGCCGTTCGCGCGTATCGCCCTTATGCCGCCACGGCGCGTCGCTGACGCCCTGCAGCAGCGCCGGTCGCGGCCCATCCCATGGTGCAGACCATTCGGGCGCAAGCGGATCGAACACCTGGGCCATGCCGAGATCGCACGCCAGCGCATCGATCAGACCCGCGTTCGCATCCTGCCCCTTGCCCACCGGAAAACGGGCAAGTGCCTGCAAGGTATCGCGCCGCTGCACGCCCTGGGGAGAGCGCCCGAAGATATGCAGGCCGTCGCGGATCTGGGCTTCCTTCAACTCGCATAGCCACGCATCGACCTGGGTCAGCAGCGCGTCCTCGGCATCCGGATTGTCAGGCGCGGCAAGACTCAGCTCCTGGTGCAGACTATGCTCGACGATGGTCTTGAGGATGGTGCCGCGCAGCAGCTTGGCGCGACGCGGATCGACCATCAGGGCGTCATAGTATTCGTCGACCTGGCGCTCGAGATCTTGCAACGGGCCGTAATTCTCGGCACGTGTGAGGGGCGGCATCAGATGATCGACGATCACGGCCTGCGCGCGGCGCTTGGCCTGGCTGCCCTCGCCCGGGTCATTCACGATAAACGGATAAAGATGCGGCAGCGGGCCCAGTATCAGGTCGGGCCAGCACTGGCCGCTGAGCGCGACACTCTTGCCCGGCAGCCATTCGAGATTGCCATGTTTTCCGACATGCACCAGGGCGTCAATCTCGAAGCGATGCCGCAACCAGAAATAGAACGCCACATACGCATGCGGCGGCACCAACTCGGCATCGTGATAACTCGCGTAATCGCCGGCATCGCGTGAGCGCGCGGGCTGAATCCCGATGAACACCTGGCCGCAGCGCCAGCCGGCGATCATGAAACGCCCCTGGCGTACGGTCGGATCGAGCTCCGGCGTACCCCAGCGTGCATTGAGCGCCGCTTGCACCTCGGCCGGCAGACGCTCGAAATAGCGCCTATAGTCGGCCAGCGCCAGGCTCTGCAAGGCAGGCCGCAGATCGCGCAGGACCGGATCATTGGTGACGCCCTGGGTCAGTGTGCGCAACAAGGCATCGCCATCGGCCGGCAGCGTATCGAGCCGATACCCCTCGTCGCGCAGCATGGCGAGTATCGTCAGCACGGAGGCCGGCGTATCGAGCCCGACTCCGTTGCCTATCCGCCCCTCGCTGACCGGATAATTCGCGAGTATCAACGCGAGCCGCTTGTCGGCGTTGGCTAGCGTGCGCAGCCGGCACCAGCGCCGGCTCAGTTCGGCCACGAACGCGATGCGCTCGAGGTCGGGCTGATACCGAACCACGTCGACCTCGGTATGCGGGCAATGGTAGGCTAGGCCCTTGAAGCTGATCGCGCGCGTGATCACGCGGCCATCGACCTCGGGCAGCACCACATGCATCGCGATATCGCGCGCATTGAGGCCGTGATTGTCCTTGAGCCAGGCATCGCGGTTGCCGCCGCTCAGGATCACCTGCAATACAGGCGCGTCGCCTGCGAGGATAAAGGCACCCGCGGAGGCACCACCGGAGGCACCCGCGGAGGCATCAGCCGCATCCATGGCCGAGACCGCGAACGCGGTGGTATTCAGCACCAGCGCGACCTGATGCTCGATGCACAACTGCTGCAGCACGGCCAGACTCACGCGATCCTTCAACGAGGTCACGGCCAGGGGCAAGGGATTCACGCCCTCGGCCTCGAGCGCCTCGATCAGCGCATCGAACACCTGGGTATTGGCCGCCTGCAAATGCGCCTTGTAGAACAGAATCAGCGCCACCGGCGCGCCTGGGCGCCAGCGTGCCTGCCAGTCGGCGATGCTCGGCGTATCGTGCGCGGGATGATAGAGCGCGGCAGCCGGCAGCACGCGCGGCGCGGCCGGCTCACTGCCCCAAGCCAGCGTGCGATACGCGATGCAGCGCAGAAAGGCCTCGGCATTGAGCGGGCCGCCTTCGCGCAGATAACGCCAGAGCTGATGGCACAAGGCCGGGTCGGCCGTGCTGCGCGCCAGCAGGTTCGGATCTTCCTGCAGGTCGCCCGAGAACATCACCAGCACCTGCTGCTTGCGTTTGGCGAGCGCGACGAGTTGCTCGATGCCGTACGGCCAGTAAGCTTCACCGCCCAGATGGTCGACCACCACCACGCGCGCATGCTGCAGCACATCGTCGATGTAAAAATCGACCGAGGCGGGCTGCCGTAAGAAGCTGACGTTGGTCAGCCGAATCTCGGGAAAGCCCGCACCAAGCCTGGTCACCACCCCCGCCAGCAGCGCCAGCGTGGTGTCGGCCGAACTCAGCACGACGATCTCGGCCGGCCGCTGATCGATACGGACGACGCCTTCCGTATCGTCGACGAAGCCGCCCGGAACAGTACGCAGCAGATGCATGGCGCTTCAGCTAGTCCGCGCAACGGCCGCCAGCGCGGCGGCCAGCGCAGCGTCCAGGGCGCGCTGCAACACCGGCTGATCGAGATCCTCTCCGATCAGCACGAAGCGGCTGGCCCGAGCTTCGTCCTCCCGCCAGCGCCGGTCGAAATAGCTGTCGAAGCGGCGGCCCACGCCCTGGATCAGGAGGCGCATCGGCGCCCCCGGCAAGGCCGCGAAGCCCTTGACGCGGTAAATCGTGTACTGCTCCACCAGGCTTTGCAGCGCCTCGATGATGGCCTCGCGCGAGGTGACCTGCGCCTCAACGATCACCGAATCGAATTCGTCATGGTGATGATCGGCATCGTCGGCCGAGCCGTGATGATCGTGACGCAGGTGTATCGTGGTTTCCGACGCAGCCTGCAAACCCAGCAGGCTGTGCAGATCGAGCTGGCCGCGCTGCGCACGCACGATCTTGACCTGCGCCGGCAATTCCTCGCGTATCTCGGCTTCCACCGCGGCCTGTTTCGCCTCGTCGAGCAAATCGGTCTTGTTCAGAATGACAAGATCGGCCGACGCAAGCTGATCTTCGAACAGCTCGTGCAGCGGCGATTCGTGATCGAGATTCGGACCGGCGAGGCGCTGCGCCTCGACGGCCTGCGGATCTTCGGCGAACTGTCCGCTGGCCGCGGCAGGCCCGTCGACCACGGTCACCACCGCATCGACCGTGAAGCTATTGCGTATCGAGGGCCAGTTGAACGCCTGTACCAGCGGCTTGGGCAGCGCGAGCCCCGAGGTTTCGATCAGCACGTGGTCGATTTCGCCGCGGCGTTCGACCAGTTGCTCCATGACCGGGAAAAACTCCTCCTGCACCGTGCAGCACAGGCAACCGTTGGCGAGCTCATAGAGCTGTCCGGCCAGTTCGCGGCCTTCCTCGTCGCAACCGATGCCGCATCCGCGCAGGATTTCACCGTCTATGCCGAGTTCGCCGAATTCGTTGACGATCACGGCAATGCGTAGATTGTTCGCGTTTTGAAGAATATGACGCAGCAAGGTCGTCTTGCCGCTACCAAGAAAGCCCGTGACGATGGTGACAGGGATCTTGTGCATTGGGTTTTGCATGCTCACTCCGTTGTTAGATAGGCCAAATCGCAGGCCAACTCGCACGATTCTCTTTCCAGCCGTGGCCGGATGAGCCCGGACGGGCAGGCAAATCGGACGTGGGGACGAAAAAGGACGTTGCTGCGGACGTTGCCGCGACAACAGAGGAACGCAATGACGTGGATGGCAGGCTGCATCCCCGCAGCGCCAATACCTCTCCCCTGGCCGGTATCCGGGCTGGCGAACACACCGCTCCGCCTTCCCACGCTGATTTTTTGCGCAGTGGCTGACTATCCGTGACTATTCCTGACTACCCACGAAACGGGTCACGAACATTGGAGTCGGTTTCGCGCCGCTTGCGCGACGCATTCGCTTAACCGTTGCGGGGGCAGCACAGGTTGGGCTCGCGCGATCGCGGCAAGCATCCTGTTTCCCGTTTAACTGCCGACGCAACAAAACCAGCGCGCCAGCGAGCACCAAAGTGGAGCGAGTGTAGGCCGGTGCGCCCGGCAGTGTCAAGACGCGGCGCTGGCAGGCCGCCGCCAACGCGTGTATCGTAGCGCGACAGATATCCGCCCACCAGCAAGAACCGTGGCAAACCGGCAATGCTCTATACTGCCGCCGGCGCAGGC
>OUWB010001160.1_pt4 | contig 14150 bp, 10 predicted proteins | sample 1779821 | NCBI WGS metagenome assembly OUWB01 (sample SAMEA3914806, study PRJEB12502) | metagenome | biome: forest; material: soil | place: Canada | collected 2011-08-03 | depth 0.1 m
TCGACCAGGTCGGCGAAATAGCGGATGCCGCCCAAATCGTTGAAGGCCTGGTCGGTCTTGAACTTGTCGAGCAGGACGATCGGTTCGGCCAGGTGACCGACGCGGATCTGGTCCTCGATGGTGACGAACAGGCGCTGGTGGAACGGCTCGTAGAAATGGCGGCCCTGCAGGCCGTCATACAGCCGCTCATAGGCGCCGTTGTCGAACAACAGGCAGCCCAGGAGGGCCTGTTCGGCTTCGAGATTGTGCGGAAGGGAGGCGGGATCGCCGGGCGTGGACATGGTCGCGGGGGGGAGGATATCGAGCATGACTGGGCACATAAACAAGGTAAACGTCCGACGCAATCGACGGAGGCGGGATTCTGAAACCATTCACTTTGGGCCGATTCACAGCCTGTGAATAACGGGGATTGTTTGCGGCCTGTACTGGCATCCAATTTGCAGCCGCGACGTCCGGATAAACCCATGCGTGCCGTATTCAACTTTTGAGGCGCGGGCGCGCCGGGGACGCAGAGCCATTCAAAGGGGGCATTCGTGTCAAAAAGCACAGCCAGCGCGCATCCCGACGGATATTACCGTTATAGCCGGATACTGACCTTGAGGGGCGTACCGGAAGCGTTTGTCGACGCGATCGCCCGACGCCGTCTTCCCACCTACGCGTGGATGCTTGGGGTGAGCCTCCTGTGGATCGTCGGCGTCGTGTTGTTTTTCATTACCCACAGGGATCCGCTGGGGCCGGTGCTGGGTCAGGTCTATGCCGGCCGCATCGGCCACGCCGACCTGTTCTTTCCGGGGGCCAGTTTTGCGCTTCTGGAAGCCGCCGGCTATGTCGGTCTCTTCCTGCTGCCGATCTTCCTGTGCTTCCTCATTCCCTTCATTCCACGCGCCAAACCGGGCAGCCGGCGGGCGATGGACGACGCCGCTGCCTATTTGCGCGCGATGAGCACCGAGGAAGGCAAGAGCGGCATCCGCAAGGATCCGGTCCTGATGGGTATGGCCGGCTCGGCCGACGCCGACGCTTTTCTGGCAAAGGTGGCGGAAACCTATCTGGGGCCGACGTCGGGAAACCCCAAGATGCGCGCCGTGATGCGCTATGTCGCCATCGGCCTGGTGGCCATCCCGATCGGCCTGTTCGCGCTGACGCCTTATGACTATAGCCGCATTGAAAATGGACGGATCGAGCATCGCTTCCTGGGCGTGGATGTCAACATGCCGCTGACGGCCATCGACGGGATCGATCTGGACTGCGTCTATCGTAGCGGCAGGGGCGGCGGTTGGGACGAAGAGTACGGCATCGCGTTTCGCGGCGGGGTGGTGGACCTGTTCGGGGCGGACGACCCGATTCATCCGATCTCCAGCGCGGACAGGCTGGCGCGGATGCGGGCGATCGACGCCTATTTCACGCGCAGCTTCGCCCCCCTTCACCGGATATCGCCGAGCCAGGCGGCGGGCTGTGTCAAGACCTGGCCGGACGCCGACCAGCCGGCGGTCCGCGCCCTGCTGACCGGACAGAGCTAGACTGGCTGCGGGCGGCGCACGCCCCAGAGCACGAGGGGGATGGCGATGGCGTAGAGGGCGGCGACGCTGAGCCAGATCGCGCCGGGCCATGGCTTTTCGACGGTGAAGTAGAGGCTTGAAAAGCCCAGCGGCGCGATGATCGAGGCCAGGCTGACGGTGGAGGCCAGGACGCCTTGAAGTTCGCCCTGGCGCGCCGGATCGACCTTGGCTGTGGCGAGCGTCTGAAGCGCCGGCGTGCCGATGCCGGTCAAGGCAAAGAGCGGCATGATGACAAAGACGATCCAGCCGACCTTGGCAAACGCCATGACGATGAGGGCGAGGCCGCCGGCGGTCAGGCCGATGACCAGGGCGCCGCGTTCGCCCAGGCGCTTGACGGCAGGGCCAGGCAGGGTGGCCTGGACCAGGGTCTGGCAGATGCCGAACATGCCCAACGACAGGCCGATCCACAAGCCGTTCCAGCCGAAGGCGTCGAAACCCCAGAGCGCCCAGCAGGTGCCGTAGGCTTCGCCAGTGCCGGCCAGCAGGAAGAAGGCGGCGACGATGGGCCGCAGGTCTTTGACCGAGAGCGCGCGACCCAGCGGACGCAGCGGGTTGAAGGCGGACAGGTCGATCCTGGCACGGGTCGGCGTGCGCGACTCGGGCAGGACGAACAGAGCCAGCAAAAGATTGCCGGCATTGAGCGCGGCGGCCAACAGAAAGGGCAGGCGCAGGCCGTAGTCGCCCAGCAGGCCACCCAGCACCGGGCCGATGATGAATCCGGCGCCGAACATGGCGTTGAAGAGGCCAAAGCGGCGGGCCCGCGTCTCTTGCGGCGAGATGTCGGTGAGATAGGCGGTGGCGACCGACATATTGGCGCTGGTCAGGCCGGCAATGGCGCGGCCGAGCACCAGCATCCACAGCTGCGGGGCAAAGGCCATGATCAGGTAGTTGACGGCGGCGCCGGCCAGCGAAATCAGCAGGACCGGCCGCCGGCCGAGATTGTCGCTGAGTGCGCCCAGCACCGGGGCGAAGACGAATTGCATCAACGCATAGAGCGCGGCCATGACGCCGACATAGGGCGCGATGTGCGAGGTATGCGTCACCGATTGCAGCAGCCGCGGCAGGATCGGAAAGATCAGGCCGATGCCGACCGCATCGAGGGCGACGGCGGTGAAGATGACGATGAGTGATTTGGTCTCGGGAGGCTTTGTCACGACGGGCCACCGACGACGATGACCAGCTTGCCGGTCGTGCCCTTGCGGGCACTGATTGCCTGGGCGAGCGCGGTCTCTTCCAGCGGGAAGGTGCGTTCGATGGGCAGGTGGAAACGGCCCTCGACACAGAGTTGGGCCAAGGCGCCGAGGACCCGTTCGGGATCGCGTGGCGGCCCGGCCGAGAACCGCGCGCCATGGCTGGCGGCCGAGAAGTCGGCGACCGATACGACGCGCGACGCGTCGCCGACGATATCGATAAGCGTCGGGATGACGCCTGCACCTGCGACATCGAGCGCGGCGTCGACCTTTGCGGTAAAGGCCCTGACGCGATCGGCCAGGCCCGGTCCGTAGGTGGTGGCCTGGGCGCCGAGGCTGCGCAGATAGTCGTGCTTGGGCGCGCTGGCCGTGCCGATGACGGGGACCCCGCGCAAGCGTGCCAGTTGGACGGCAGCCGTGCCGATGCCGCCGGCGGCGCCGTCGATCAGCAAGGTCTCGCCCGCCTTGACGCCGACATCGTCGAGCGCGCGCCAGGCGGTTTCACCGGCGACGGCCAGGCCGGCGGCGACGTCGAACGACAGGCCGGCGGGTTTTCTGACCCAATGGGTCAGAACGGCATATTCGGCCATGGCGTCGTGGGCGTAGCCGAAGACGGCGTCGCCGACGGCAAAGCCCGATACGTCCGGCCCGATGGCGTCGATGAGGCCCGAGGCTTCGACGCCTACGCCCGAAGGAAACGTCACCGCTTCGAAGGCGCGGTATTGGCCTTCGCGACGCTTCCAGTCGGACGGATTGACGCCGGCGGCGCGGACGGCGATGCGCACCTGGCCGCGGCCGGGCTGGGGTTTAGGGAGGTCGACCAGGCGCAGGACGTCGGGGCCGCCATAGGTGTCGTATTGGATGGCTTTCATGAGTGTGCCTTTCCAGGATACTGCGTATGAAATTATACTGAGTATATAATTGGCCTGGCGTACGCTTGTGTCAATGGAAATTATGTACTTGGTATATAAATTGCGCTAGAAACGCCTCATGTCCGAACCGACCGACCTGCGCACCCGTAAACGCCTGGCCACGCGCCGCACCATCTCTCAAGCCGCCGACCGGCTGTTTCGCGAGAAGGGCTTTGACAATGTGACGGTCGACGAGATCGCCGCCGCCGCCGAGGTCGGGCGCATGACGGTGTTCAACTATTTCGCGCGCAAGGAGGACATGTTCTTCGACCGCGACGAGGAGGGGCGGGCGCTGATCCGCGACGCCTTGGGCGCGCGCGATCCCGAGGTCTCGCCGATCGAGACCCTGCGCCGGTTGGTTCATCGGCTGGTCGCGGAAGCGGCGCCGTTCGTGCAATTTTCAACGAATAGCCGCGACTTCGTGCAGACGGTCGACCAAAGCCATACGCTAAAGGCGAGGGCCCGTGAGATCCGCGACGAGTTGGCGCAGGTGGCGGCGGTGGCCCTGGCCGATAGCGTGGGCAGGGCGGGCGACGATGCTGAGGCACGGCTGGCCGCCGGCCTGGTGCTGGCGACGTGGACCCTGGCCTTTATCGAAGCCCACCGAGCGTATCAGCGGACGGGCGACGCGGCTGCGGCGACAGGCGTTTTCCTGGGCCTGGTCGACCGCGGCAGCCAGGGCGCGCGGGCGGCGCTTGTCGATACGCCCTACGCCTGACGCTTGGCCAAAGGCTTTGAACGCGTGAGTGGCTTCAACGCCTTGCGGATCGGTTCGTCATAGATTTTGAGCGCCAGCCACGACACGGCGACGATGAGGATGAAGGCGCCCGTGCCGGCGATGTGTGCGGTATCCATCGACGGCTTCCGGAAGTTGACGAAGTTCATGTAGATGAACAGGAACGGGAAGTGCAGGATATAGATCGGGTAGGACATCCGCCCGGCGAACTTGCAGAACGCCATCTCGACCTTGCCGATTGAGCTGTGGGCGCCGCAGAGGATGATCACGGGAAACAGCAAGATGATGCAGGCGGCTTCGTAGAGACCGTTGCCGTGCTTGATCGCGTCCGGCACGTGGGGCATGGCAAAGGCGGCGACCAGGACCAGGCTGAGGACAATCCAGCCCAGGCGCAGCTTCGGCGCCTTGTCGCGCACGCGATAGAGCCAAAGCCCCATCGTGAAGGAAAAGCCCATACGCGTCGGGCCGCCCAGCGGCGTCGTCCAGTCCGAGCCCTGGTCGATGGTATTGACGTGCCAGGCCATCCATACCAGGCACCCGGCGGCGATGACGACCAGCAGACCAAGGACCCAGGTGGCCAGACGGCGCAGGATCAGGGCATAGAGAATATTGCCGATATATTCCTGCATCAGCGACCAGGCCGGACTGTTGAGGCTATGGGTGTCGGTCCAGCGGTTGGGCAGGGAAGGGTAGGGCAGCAGGAAGCAGGCCAGGGCGAAGTCGGTCAGGACGGTGGCGATCGGCACCGTCTTCTGGTTGCCGGGGAACGGATCGAACAGGAAGCTCAACAGGCCGAACACGGCGCCCAGGATGACCAGGGGATGCAGGCGGACGATGCGGGTTGCGAAGAACTGGCCCGTCGACATGGTCTTCCAGCGGTCGTCATAGGCGTAGGCGATGACGAAGCCGGACAGGCCGAAGAAGAAGTCGACGGCCATGGCGGCGTGGTGCAGCAGCTGGCCGCTGTCGGCCCAGTTGACCGTCATGCCCATGATATGGAACAGCACGACCATGACGGCGGCGGTGCCGCGCAGGCCGTCGAGGACTTCGTAGTGCGTCTTGCCGGTGGCCGTGTGATCGGCAGTGGTGGTTTGCGTCATGGTTCCCTGTCTTTGGCCCTGTCTTCGGTGCGGCTTACGCCGTATCCGTTTATATTGTTGGACATATCGGGATGTTTCGACGGCTGAGTCAAATACCACCGGCCGCTGAAACCGCTCTCACAAGGGAGTGGGACATTGTCGCCATGGGGAGCCATGGCTGCGATCTGCAGTTGCGTCCGTGGCCGTGGCTGTTACAACGGTGATATGAGACCATGGGGGATGAGATGTCTTTACTTAAGAACGCGCGCGCCGGGCGCGGCCGGCTGATCGCCGCCGCCATGGCGCTGGGCCTGGCCTGGCCGTTATGCGGTCACGCCGGTGACGGCTATATGGATCCGGACAAGCTGGCCTCGGGCATGGCTGCCGGGATTATCAACCAGCTCCAGGCCTCTCCGCTGTTTGCCGCCATCTTCAAATACCATCCGGGCTCGCAAGACATCCTGCGCGCCCGCTTGACCGAGGTGGCCAAGGGCCCCGTCGCCCAGCTGCAGCAGAACGCCGCCGCCGAAGAGGCGCAGTGGGTGGCCGGCTATTATTTTCCGGACATTTCCCTGGCTTCGGACAGGGCGATATTCGACGTCCTGAAGAACGACCAGGCCGTGGCGCAAAAATATGCGCAAAACCCCGACATGTGCGTCGCTTATTTTTCCGGCTCGATATCCGCGATACGGACGGCCGAGGCGCAAGCTGTGGCGCAGCGCCTGAGCGCGGTGCGCGCCGGGATCGTCGAAACGGCCGCAACGAACCCGACACGGCGCCCGCCGCCGGCCAGCCGCGACGAGATCGTCACCAAGGTTGTCAACGCCTACAAGACCCTGGGTTACGATCCGCAGCACCTCGGCCTGCTGCCGACGCTGGCGACCTTGCCGGCCACCGAAAGCTGCACGGTCCAGACCGAATACACCAATGCCCTGGTCAGTTTGGGCGAGGCGCAGGCCGGATACGTGGAATCGATCGTACATTAATAATGTGAGAGGGGGCATTCATGACTGTGAAGATATTGAGCCGGGCACGCGCCGGATGGGTCGGCTTGGTGGTGGGGGCCTTGGCACTGTTGCCTTGCCAGGGCCTTGCCCAAACCGCGGCCGGATCGTCGCCGCCGCGCGTCACGGTGCAGAATTTCGCCGCCCAGGGCAATCTGGCGGTCACCCACGCCTTGACGTGCACGACCTTCGACAAGATGAAAACCGACTATACGCCGGCGGACATCTATCCGGCCTTTGCCGATTGCGTCGCCAATGCGCGCTATCAGGACGCGACGCAGCTGTTCATGCTGGCAGGCGCCTATAGTGCGTTCGACACGCAAAGGGTCGCCGATGTCTCGGCCCATGACGCCAAGACCGTGTTGGTCATGCAGTCCCTGGCGGCGGTCGATCCAGCCAAAAAGGCGGCCTGGCAACAGGCGCTTCGCACTTATATTACCGGCGGCGGCCTCGCCGAGGGCTGCGCGGCCGTTCGTCGCCTGGGACCGCCGACCTACTATCCGGCCTATATGATCCAGCATGGCATGGCGGCGTTTCAGACGAACCCGCCGGCGCCCCTGGTCGAACCGTTTGACGCCGCGGCTGCCTGGCAGTCGACGCTGACCACCTATCTTCAGTGCCCGGCCTGATTGCGGTAGAGTAAAGCCTACGTGCCGCCCAGGGAGAGAGTCATGGCCTTCGATCCGGACCTCGATATCCACCACGCCATGGTCCCTGTCGCGCCCGGCGTCAGCCTGCATGTCGCCACGGCCGGCGAGGGTGCGCGCACGCTTGTGCTGCTGCATGGCTTTCCGCAAACCTGGCGTTGCTGGCGCCATGTGATCCCGGGCCTTGTCGCCGCGGGCTTTCGTGTCGTCGCGCCGGATTATCGCGGCGCCGGCCATTCGTCGCGACCCTTGACCGGTTATGACAAGAAGACGATGGCCGGCGATATTCATGGCCTGGTGCGTGACGCCCTGGGGATCGTGGGGCCGATCCATCTGGTCGCGCACGATATCGGCCTGATGGTGGCCTATGCCTATGCGCAGATGTTTCCGGGTGAGGTCTCCCACCTGGCGGTGATGGACGCGCCCTTGCCCGGAACCGACGTCTTCGACCGCCTGCGCGCCGATCCCCGGGTCTGGCAATTTGCCTTTCATGCCGTGCGCGATATTCCCGAAATGCTGATCGCCGGCCGGGAAAAGCCCTATTTCCAAGCCTTCATCAATGCCCGGCTGTTCAATGTCGGCGCTATGGATGAGGCGGAGATCGACTATTACGCCTCGGCCTACGCGGCGCCGGGCGCTTTGCGGGCCGGGTTTGAACTCTATCGCGCCTTCGACGAGGACGTCGCCGCCCATCGCGCCCTGCTGGCGGCAAACGGCAAACTGACCCTGCCGGTCCTGGCGGTCGGCGGCCAGGCCAGCACGACCGGCCCGTTGATGGCGCAGATGATGCGCGAAGTGGCTGAAACCGTCATCGAATGGCGGGCGCCGCATTCGGGCCACTGGATCGCCGAGGAAAACCCCCGAGCCTTGCTCGAACGGCTGCTGGCCTTCTTCGCCGGCGCATAGGGATCAGGGCAGGGGATCGCGCGGCCGTTGAGGCTGGTCATGAACGGTGCTTTGAGCCCGGTCTCCGCGGCGGCTGCTTCAGGCGGCAACTCAAAGTTCGATAATATTGCCGGGCGTTTTCCGTTTGGGCCGGCGTGGCCGGTGAAGGGACTTCGCCTGGCGGGCGCCCGGCCGTGCCACGATCGGCAATCGACAGGGGATCAGCTGTTGATTGCATACGGGCGAAATCCCCGGTCCGAATTGCGGGATATGGCGAAAGGTTCAAAGAGTCCGATTCAGACAACGTTGTCGGATTGTCAGTCCGCCGGAACGGGCCCGCGTAACTCCTTCATATTGCAGGCTCGAAGGAAAGGGCGGGGCGGCCTGGCCAAGGCGAATCGGCGGGCGGGGCGCTGGCCGCGCCAAGCCGGGTTCGGGCCGGCCGATACCGCAAGACCCGGACAGGGACAGGGATATCCTTGTCCACTAATGAAATAGTGTGCCAATATGAAAGTGCGGCGCGAGGCTGTCTCAACAGGCCAAAAGGCTTTTTCGTATGGGGTTGGAGGGCTGGCCTTGTGTCAATTATGATACGCGCGGCGAAAAGGTTTGACCCGTGAGGCCTGTCTTTTGCCGTGCAAATTTGACAACGTTATCAGTAAATGGTACCGGTTCCAGCGTGGTGAGTCTCCTGCCGCGCGTTGTTTTTGTGATTTCAGACACGCCGGCGAGCGGGTAAAACGTTCAATTTAAGATTGATTTAATCTTTGACTGAACGGGCTTTTGAGGCGGGGGACTTTTCGCGTGAAGGACTTTGGCGCCGACCCAACGCGGCACCCGGTCCGCCAGTTGCGTAGTGTAAGCTTAAAAAATCGGGGCGACGGGCTGCGCATGGCGGGGCTCGCGGCCACCGGGATCAGGGACCGATAACGTTAAAGGGCAATCGTGACGCGCCGGGTATGCGCATGTCGACGAAATTTCGTCACCAGTGTCAATTTTGTAACTCAACCGAAAAATGTGGGTCTGCTTTGAACCATTGGATTGATGCCGAAAGTGACAGCGCTATCATAGGTGGGTGACGATTCCTCCAAAAGGGAATTGGCGCCGATTCCGCAGCCGGGAATGTCCGCCTTCAAAAGGGTTTGGCCTTCACCGTCGTGCGTAAAAAAAGACTGGGTCATGCTGCGGGCGTAATTCCGCAACCTGTTAAAATACAAAGACAAATAATGTCAGGGAGACTAATTGGCTGAGAGAACGCCGCGGGCTCGAAGTTCCAGGCTAAAGGGAATTCCGGGTCAATAAAATCACCGTCTTCAGTTCATGACTGACAGTCCGCGAAGGGGCCAGCCCGGCGCGGATGAGGTGATGTGTGTCCTAAATTCAGGGTTGTGTATGCTGTGTGCTAAGGCACTGCGTCGGCCAACGGGGCAACGTTTTTGGGCTGGTTCAACGTAGGGAGAAACAAATGAGAAAAATCGTTACGGATAAGACATCGAGGACGCTTCTGCGTAGCGCCGTACTGTGCGGCGTCTCCACCCTGGCGGTCGTCGCCATGGCCGGTCCGGCCCTGGCGCAAACGACTACCCAAACCACCACCAGCACGACCGAAGCTTCGGGACCGCCCAAGGCCAAGGACGATTCGACCGTTGTCGTCGTCACCGGCATCCGGGCGTCGCTGCAGCGCTCGATGAACATCAAGAAGAACGCCGACGGCGTCGTCGACGGCATCTCGGCCGAAGACGTCGGCAAGTACCCCGACACCAACCTGGCCGACTCGCTGCAACGCATCACCGGCGTGTCGATCAACCGCGTCGACGGCGAAGGCGAAGAAATCACGGTTCGCGGCTTCGGCCCGGGCTATAACTCGACGACCGTCGACGGCCGCATCATGCCGGCCACCGCGATCGGCGTCATCGGCGGCGGCCAGGGTTCGGACACCGCGGTCGGCAATACCCGCGCGTTCGACTTCAGCAACATCGCCGCCGACGGCGTCCAGCAGGTCCAGGTCTACAAGACCGGCCGCGCCGACATCGATTCCGGCGGCATCGGCGCCTCGATCAACGTAACCACGCTGCAGCCGCTCGCCCATCCGGGCCAGCAAGCCACCCTGACGGTCGACGCCCTGGGCAGCGACCATCCGGGCCTGGGTACGATCCTGCAGAAGAAGCCGGTCACGCCGCAGATCTCGGGCTCCTACCAATGGACCGACGACAGCGGCAAGTTCGGCGTCGCGGCCTTCGGTTCGTACTCCGACAAGACCGGCACCACGCGCGAAGTCACGGTCAACCACTGGACCGTCGAGCCTTACGGTAACACCGCCACCGAAGGCACCCTGCTGGGCTCCGGCTCCTATCAGGCCGGCGTGACCACGATCAACAATGCGCCGACCAATCCCAACCAGCTGGTCGCCACGCCCTCCGACAGCCGCTACAGCTATTCCGAACTCGACACCAAGCGCACCGACGGCGAAGTCGTCCTGCAATGGAAGCCGATCGAAGAGCTGACCTTCACGGCCAACGCCTTCTTCGCCAAGACCCAAGAGACGGAAGCGCGCTCCGAACTGACCAACTGGTTCTCGCAATCGCCGTACAAGTCCCTGACGTTTGACGGCAATTCGGTCATCGACTCGGCGATTTCGGTCACCGACCTGGTGCCGGCCGACAAGGACCAGGACTACGAAAACGAACTGCGCGCGGTCAACACGGTCGTCCAATCGGTCGGCTTCAAGACCAAGTTCCAGCCGACGGACAAGTTGAGCTTCGTCCTCGACCTGGCGTCGTCGAAGTCGGCGACCGGTGGCGGCAACTCGAACGGCACGTCGTCGACGACCGTTTCGGTCGCCCAGGAATATGTCGGCAGCGATACGACCATCTACGGCAACCTGGCGCCGCCGCAACAATACGTCACGCTGAACCTGAACGAGTCGCCGACCGGCAAGCAGGACATCGCTTCGATCAGCTCCGGCTATTCGGACGAGGACTTCTCCAAGCAAAGCGACATCATCAACCAGGCCAAGTTCGACGGTCATTACCAGTTCAATGACGACATCGAGCTGTCGGCCGGTATCGGCTACTACAAGAATACCAACCAGGAATCGCAAAGCCAGATCACGGGCCGCTTCGGCGACTGGTCGGGCACGAACCCGGGCGACCTGGCGAAGTACGGCGGGGTCGATATCAAGACCTTCTGCATGGCCTGCCAGTTCACCACGCTCGACCTGGGTCCGGACGGCAATACGGCCTATCGCTTCAATGCGGTGACCGCCTTCTCCAACCTGGCGGCCTATTATGGCAACACCGCCAACTTCACGCCGGTGCTGTCGACCTCGACCGCCGCGGCGGCCCAGCCGATCTACCTGAACAGCTTCGCCCACAACCTGGTTCAGGAAGCGGTGTCTTCGGCCTACGTCCAGTACTCGATGAAGACCAGCCTGTTCAGCCGTCCTTTGGATATCCTGGCCGGCGTTCGCTATGAATCGACGGATGTCGACGTCACGGCGTTCCAGAACATCCCGACCGCCATCCAGTGGCAGCAGAAGAACAACTTCGCCATCATCCAGGGTTCGGCCATCCAGCCCTACTCTGAAAAGTCGAGCTACGACAACTGGTTGCCCAGCCTCGACCTGAAGATGGATGTGACGGACAATGTCATCGGCCGCATCTCGCTGTCGACGACCGATGCCCGTCCGCAATACAGCTCGATGTACGCGACGACCTCGGTTGGTGCGCCGAACAATCCGAGCTATTTGGGCGCGGTGCCGACCGCTTCCTCGGGTAACCCGGCCCTGAAGCCCCTGGTCTCGAACAACTTCGATATCTCCGGCGAATGGTATTACGGCAAGAACAGCTATGTCTCCTTGGGCTTCTACTACAAGGAAGTGCATAACTTCATCGGCAACGGTGTCACCAATACCAGCCTGTTCGGCCTGACCGATCCGGCGTCGGGTAAGGCGGGCACGCGTTCGGGTGACGCGGTTTCGGCCCTGGCGACCCTGGCGGGCGAAGGCAATCCAAACGCGGCTCTGAACACGAACTCCATGTTCGTCATGACGGCCCTGGTCGACCAGGCTGCCGGCAATGTGTCGAAGGCGGAGACGGAGTTCAACACGCTGACGGCACCGAGCGGCGTCCAATACGCCAACTTCGGCGCCTATGAGGCGGCGATGTTCGCCAACTATCCGGTGACCGGCAACTCGACCGATCCGCTGGCCATCTACCAGCTGTCGGAGCCGATCAACAACCACACCGCCGACATCGACGGTTTCGAATTCGCCATCCAACACTTCTTCTGGGATACGGGTTTCGGGATCGCCGCCAGCGGCACGACGGTTGACGGCAACGTCGCTCTGAACAACGCCTACAACCCCAATGCCACGACCGGCCAGTTCGCTCTGGAAGGTCTCTCGGATACCTATAACATCACGGGTATCTACGAAAAGCACGGCTGGTCGGCGCGTCTCGTCTACAACTGGCGTGCCAAGTACCTGACCGAAGCCAACGCCGCGCAAAACGGCGGTCTCTATACGGCCTCCTATGGCCAGTGGGACGCGACGGTCAATTACAACATCACGCCGAAGCTGACGGCCTCGTTCGAAGCCCTGAACCTCAACAAGGGCCACGTCGTGGAGTACATCCGCGTCCCGACGGACGTCGTGTTCTACCAAGAACTCGACACCCGTTACGAAGCGGGTCTGCGTTACAAGTTCTAAGCTCTAGCTGGGTTTAGGATGGGAGGGCCGCGGGCAACCGTGGCCCTCTTTTTCTTTCCTCCAACTCTCCTTTCTGCGATGCGCGCCATTTGCGTAGGCTAATGGCAGCCTGCTTTTGCCCTCTCCCCGGGAAGCGGGGAGAGGACGGACAGCAAGCCCGAAGGGCGTAGATGTCCGGGTGAGGGGCCAATGCGGCAACCGTTCTAGCCCCTCACCCGATCGCGTTCACTTCGTTCCGCTCTCGTCCTCTCCCCGTTGCACGTGGAGAGGGCAGGGTTGGCGGGTCTGCTGTGCAGGGGAGGAGAGGAGAGGAGAGGAGAGGCCTTATGGTGCGCGAGGCCCTTGCATTTTCAGGGCGCGCGCATCATCGTAGATCAAACAATTATAAAGGGTGGACCGTCTTGAGCCCGCACGTTTTACTGAACAATGTCGATCACCACGACCTGCGCCTGATCACGCGTCATGGCCAGGCTTTGGGCGACAGCGTCAACCAGGCCCTGGTGGTGCCGACCGAGTTTCAGGATATCCAGCGTCACTATCCGATCTTTTTCCGCCGCACCGAAACCGGCGGTTTCAAATCGGTCGCGCTTTTGGGCTTCGATGCCGACGAGAACCTGTTCCTCAGCGGCGATCATTGGAACGCCGGCTATATCCCGGCCATGCATCGCATCGCGCCGTTTCTCATCGGTCAGCCGGCCGCGGCACCGGGCCAGGACCTGCCGGCCAATGCCGAGGCGATGATCCTGGTCGATCCGGCGCATGCCCGCATCAGCCGCGGCGAGGGCGAGCCCCTGTTCCTGGCCCACGGCGGCAATAGCCCGACGCTGGGCCACGTCACGCAGGTGCTGCAGCAGGTCTATGCCGGCCAGACGATGAGCGATCGCATGTTCGCCGCCTTCCTCGAAACCGGCCTGCTGGCGCCGGTCGAGATCGAGCTCAAGATCAGCGAGCGCCAGTCCTTCATGCTGAAAGACATGCTGACGATCAGCCGGGCCGCCTTGCAAGGCCTCGATGGCGCGACGCTCGCCGCGCTGAACCAGGCGGGTTTTCTGGCCCTGGCCTTTCATGTCCTGTCATCGATGGGCAATCTCAGCCATATGATCACGCTGAAGACGGAACGCGCGGCGTCTGCCGCGGCGTGAAGCTGAGTGGAGTAGGGTGATGACCAAGGTCGCGGAAACACAGGTCGGAGCGTTCGCGGAGATCGACTTTGCGCGCCTGATTGCCGAGCAGACGCCGATGATTTTCAAGGGCCTGGCCGCCGATCTGCCGCTGGTCCAGGCGGGTCTCAGCTCGCCCCAGGCGGCCATGGATCATCTGCGCCGCTTTTACGGCGGCAAGCCGGTCCTGGTCTTCAGGGGCGATCCGTCGATCCGCGGTCGCTTCGGCTATACGCCCAATGTCGACAACTTCAACTTCACCGCCGAGCAGATG
>OUWB010000240.1_pt1 | contig 14113 bp, 11 predicted proteins | sample 1779821 | NCBI WGS metagenome assembly OUWB01 (sample SAMEA3914806, study PRJEB12502) | metagenome | biome: forest; material: soil | place: Canada | collected 2011-08-03 | depth 0.1 m
ATCCGGATAGCCCTCGCTCACAAACTTCTCGTCAGGCTCAATGCGAAAGCACGCGATATACGTGTCTTGCATGAAAATGCAGCTTGACACCCCAGATAGTCGCTCCCCGAACAAGTCGGGGAGGTACAAATAAAAGGCGTTTGTTCATTGTACCTCCCCGACTTGTTCGGGGAGGGGGACCGCCGGCCGGAACTGTAGAAGCCAAGCCATAAATGGCCGGGGGTGGAGGGGTTTCTTGCTTTCACGCGGATCGAACTTGAGCTGTACGAATAGCATCACGCGCCCACCACCTTGCCATATTGATCCTGACACCGGTTTCCACTACAGAACCCTCAATTATCAGGAGGCCCTCCATGACCGCAGACGACATCGCCCAAAGCTTCGTGACCGCGCGGCGCGGCGCCAAGGCCCTGCCCGGCTTCCCCAGCGAAATCCCGGCCAGGCTCGCCGACGCCTACGTCATCCAGGAAAAGGCCATCGCCCTGTTCGACCGCCCGATTATCGGCTGGAAAATCGGCCGCGTCGCGCCGGACAAACAGGCCGAGCATCAGACCGAACGCCTGTGCGGCCCGATCTTCGCCCCGACCCTGAAGTCATATGCCGGCGAGCCCCTGACCCTGCCGGTCTATGAGGGCGGCTTCGCGGCGGTCGAGGCCGAATACGTCTTCCGCGTCGACCATGACGCCGACCCGGACAAGACCCAATATACGGAGGAAGAGGCGCTGCGCCTCATCGACGCGGTGTTCGCCGGCGTCGAAATGGCCGGCTCGCCGCTGGCCACCATCAATGCGCTGGGACCGACCGTGGTCGCGTCGGACTTCGGCAATAATTTCGGTTTGATCCTCAGCACCCGGCTCGGCGAGTTCGATTCCGACTCGACCGAACACACCCTGTCGCCGGAGGCGGTCGCGGCCTTCAAGGCCACCACCGAGATCGACGGCAAGATCGTCGGTGAAGGCGGGCTGTTTACCATGCCGGGCGGACCGCTGAAGGCCATAGCCTGGCTGGCCGGTTTCCTGGCGGCGCGCGGCCGCCCGCTGACCAAGGGCCAGTATATCTCGTCGGGCGCCACCACCGGCATTCACGACATCCATGCCGGCAGCACATCCGTCGTGCGTTTTTCCGGCCCCGGCGCGCTTGGCGCCGAGATCCGCCTCAGCACGGTCAAGCTGACCGAAGCTTCGGCGGAACTCGGTTAAACATCGAACCTATTGACCGGCGTCGCGGATATCGCGGATCACGCCCGTCCGCCGCGACGTCAGCATGTAGTGGTGATTGATGTTCACCCAGTGATAGCCGTGCGCCGGACGCGGCAGGCCGGCATCGCGCCAGTTGGTGACGGTGAAGCGGTCATCGAGATATCCGCCGCTTAACTGCTCGCCCCGCGCCCAGGCATAGTCGGCGCGGTAGCGGTCCTGAAGGACGACGTCCGCGACCAGTCCGCTGTTGAGATCGATCATGGCGTATTGGCCGTTGTCGTTGCGCACCCAGCTATAGCCGGGGGCCGGCGCTCTCAGATTGCGCTGCTGCCAGTCGGCGACGACGTGATCGTCATGGCGATAGGTGTCCGGCGCGTGATCGCCGCGCGCCCATTGCGCGCCGGCGCGCCAGTTGCCGTCATGGCGCGGGCCGTCGGCCATGCCGGCGCCTGCGTCATGCGGACCACGGGCCTGCGCTTGATCGGCCGTGTCCGCGATCTGGCCGGTGGCCATCGAGGTCAGCAGAAATTGGCCGCCCCGGTCGTCCCTGAGCCAGCGATAGCCGGCGGGCGGACTCTGCAGGCCATAGCTTTGCCAGGCCGTCACGACGTGCCGGTCCTGCTGATAGTCGTCCGGCACGCGATCGCCCGGAGAAAACCGGGTAGCGCCAACCGGCAAATTGTCCGCATCGTGGCGGTCATGCCCCGCCACGGCGTTCGGGGTCTGCGGCGTGGGGTTCGTCTGGGGGTTCGTCTGGGGGCTCATTTGGGGGCTCATCTGGCCGCCGGTTTGGTCAGGCCCATAGGCGGACTGCGCCAGGGCCGACGTGCCGCCAAGCAGGCTCAAGGCGAGGCCCGCGCAAATCAGGGTTTTCATGGTGTTTCTTTCGTGCGCCGAGGGCACACAGGTCACAGGTCCATCGGAATTGACGGGCAGCCTGTCTTGAACTCGAAATTCAGGTCGAAAAATAAGGACGACGGGCCGGGGCGCCGACCTGGCGAGCCGCATCACCCGAGCGAGCGCGGCCGGGCTATACGGGCCACTGACTATGCCCTGGGTGATAAGAATACGATGGCGAACGTCACCGGCCTTGACCCCGGCGCTGCGTGAAAACAATGCGTTTTCACGGGCCCTGCGGGGAACCCCGAGCGCACGTCAGGTCTGATGTTCGGCCGGCGGCGAGCCGGCTTCGCGCTCATGCGATGCGAAATAGCGCCGCGCCAAGGCGACAAGTTGCGCCTCGGTTGGATGATTGACCGTCTGCCAGGCGACGATGTGTGTGTTCAGCGCCGGCCGATGCTTGTCGACAAACCGGCGGAAATCCGCCTGCGCCTGATGCGAGCCGACGACGAGGACTTCCGGGATGCCGGCCAGGGCGTCGCAGACCGCGCCCAGGAATTCATGCGCCGTGCGTACGCCGCTGTGATGTTGGGGCGTGTGCGCGACTTTTTCGAGAAGCGTCTCGACGTGCGATTGCTCAAGGTCGAAATGCACGATCTTGGCCGCGCGCCGGTCGATCTTCAGTACGGCGTGAAAGAAGGGCATGGCGGACGTCCGCGGCCTAATTTGCGTAGACGGCCGGCGCGGGGAGGCGAGGCAGCTTGCCCTTGGCGAGACGGGCCAGGTTGCGCAGATGCCGGCCGGTCAGGGGCGCGGCTAATGCACGCCCCCAGGTCTTGTCCGGCTGCGTCGCGGGCGTCGGTTCGGGATCGATCATGACTTGCTCCTCCGGCGGGCAGGGCTTTGCTCGACGGTCCTGAAGGATAGCCGATGATCGGGGCGAGACGACAGGATCGGAAACTACTCAAGCCAACGATCGGCAATACACACCGACAGCCGAAACGACTTCATCCGGGCACGGCAGCCCGCCGGGGCTCATCCGGCTGGGGCGGCGCCTTCAGCGCCTGGCCGATGGCCCGTTCGAGGTCGGCATAGTGAAACGGCTTTTCCAGGATGATGGCGTCCGGCTTCAATCCTCTGACGGCGGAGGCATCGGCGCTGATGAAGACATGCGGCGTCGGCCGCGCACGGCAAATCGTGGAAATGGCCGCGACTCCGCTGCCGTCACCGAGATTCATATCCGTTACGATCAAGTCGGGCCGTGTGCGTTCGGCCTCGCGAACGGCGTCGGTCTCGCTGGAGGCGGTCGCGCAGACGGCAAAGCCCATCTCTTCGAGCATCATGGTCATAAGCATGCTGATCATGCCGTCGTCTTCGACTAGAAGTATCCGCGGGCTGTGCATTGCGCTCCCCAAATCCAGGGCCCTTACTAGGTCATTCTCGTGAATATTATCTTACACTGTTCTTTTTCATCAGGTTCGGAAACTACTCATATGCAGTAAAATTATCCATTTGATTGACATGAACAAGTAAAGCGCCCATGCTTCCGCCGCCGCGACAAGTGCGCCCCATTTCTGGGCCCCCGACGCTGATCGCGGCCAGCCAGCGAGACAAGATGACCATGGCTTCAGAGCCGTCAGACCGGGCGGGCGGCCCCCTCCGGGAGGCGCCGCCCGCCGAGATGCCCGCGCGAACGCCGGAAAATAGACAGATGTCGATCGTCGGTGTCGGCGCGTCCGCCGGCGGTCTGGAGGCCTGCCGCACCCTGTTCGCGGCCTTGCCGGCGGGCCAGTCGATGGCCTTCATCCTGGTCCAGCACCTCGACCCGACCCACGAAAGCCTGATGGTCGAATTGCTGAGCGGGCACACGGCGCTGACGGTGGTCGAGGCCGTCGACGGCCGACGGATCGAGCGCGACCATCTCTATGTTATTCCGCCCGGCGCCTATCTGTCCATCGACCAGGGGCATTTGCGCCTGTCCGCGCCGTTGGCGCCGCACGGATCGCGCATGCCTTTCGACTTTTTGTTAAAGTCCCTGGCCAAGGATGCCGGCGGGCGCGCGATCTGCGTCGTCCTGTCCGGCACCGGAACCGACGGCACGCTGGGCGTCCAGGCGATCCGCGACGCCGGCGGCCTTGTCATCGCCCAGGACCCGGAAGAAGCCGGCTATGGCGGCATGCCGCGCAGCGCCATTCTGAGCGGCGCGGTCGACCGGACCCTGGCCCTTGCCGACATGCCCGCGGCGCTGGCCGATCACCTGGCCCACCTCGGCCGGGACAATAGTCCGGCAAAGCCGCCGGGCGGCGCATCCGGCGAACGCATGGCGCCAACGGAAAGTCCCCTGGCGGAAATCATCGATCTGCTGCGCGCCGGAACCGCGCACGATTTCACTCTGTACAAGCCCGGCACCCTGCAGCGCCGGACCGAGCGCCGCATGGCCATGACCGGTATCGCCACCGACGACATGACCCGCTATCTCGACGTCCTGCGTCACGATCCGGCGGAATTGGGCCTGCTGGCCAACGATCTCCTGATCAATGTGACCAGCTTCTTCCGCGACGCCAAGGTCTTCGACTACCTCGCCGAAAAGACCATTCCCGACATGGTCGCCAACCATCCAGCCGACACGCCGCTGCGCATATGGGTCGCCGGATGCAGCACCGGCGAGGAGACCTATTCGTTGGCCATGCTGTTCCGCGAGGAAATCGTCCGCACCGGCAGCCATCTGAAGCTGCAGATCTTCGCTTCGGACGTCGATCCGGACGCGGTCGCCGCGGCGCGCGAGGGCCTTTACGCCGAAACGATCAAGGCCGATATCACGCCCGAACGGCTGGCCCGGTTCTTCTCGCCGGAAGGGCACAATTTCCGCATATCCCCCGACCTGCGCGCCAATGTCGTGTTCACCGTCCAGGACGTGCTGGCCGATCCGCCGTTTTCCCGCCTCGACCTGATCTCGTGCCGCAACCTGCTGATCTATCTGCGCCCCGAGGCCCAGGCCAAGGTCATCGCCCTGTTTCATTTCGCCCTTCGCGACCGGGGTATTCTGCTGCTCGGCGCGTCGGAAACAGCCGGTCATTCCGAGGGCCGGTTCGATGTCATCTCCAAGCCCGAACGCCTGTATCGCCATGTCGGCCGCAACCAGGCGGGCGATCTGAGGTTCGCGCTCAGCATGACCGACGGCGCCCCGTCGAAACGCCGGCCGCCGGAATATGCCGGCCTGCGTCCGGTGGCCCTGGCCGAGCTGTGCCGCCGCATGGTGCTCGAGACGTTCGCGCCGGCGGCCGTCCTGATCAATCGCAAGAACGAATGCCTCTATTTCCTCGGCGCGACCGACGACTACCTCAGCGTGGCCAGGGGCCACGCCTTGCACGACATCCTGTCGATGGCGCGCGACGGGGTGCGCACCAAGCTTCGGGCGGCGCTGCATCAGGCCCATCAGGACAAGAAACGTGTCGTCGTCACGGGCGGGACGCTGCGCCGCGCGGGCGCCGCCGCGGCCTTCAGCATCGACGTCCAGCCCATCATGGCCGAAGGCGAGGACCTGTTTCTGGTCTGCTTCATCGACGGACCCGCGCCCGTGCGCGCCGACGGCCACGCCCCGACCGCCGCGGAAAGCGCGCGCGTCACCGAGCTGGAAAAAGAGCTCGACGCCACGCGGGCGGAATTGTCGGGCGCCATCCGCAATCTGGAAATTTCCGGCGAAGAGCAAAGAGCGATCAACGAAGAGGCCCTGTCGGTCAACGAGGAATTCCAGTCGACCAACGAAGAGATGGTGACGTCCAAGGAAGAGCTGCAATCGCTCAACGAGGAACTGACGGCGCTGAACAGCCAGCTTCAGGAAACCCTGGAACGCCAGCGCACGACGGCCAACGATCTGCAGAACGTGCTGTACAGCACCGACCTGGCGACGCTGTTTCTCGACCGCGACCTGAAGATCCGCTTCTTCACCCCGGCGACCAAGCTGTTGTTCAGCATCATCGCCAACGACGTCGGCCGGCCCCTGACAGATTTTAGTTCCCTGACCAACGATCCCGACCTGCTTGGCGACGCCAAGGCGGTCCTGGCGACGCTCGTCCCGATCGAACGCGAAATCGAGGCGAAGACCGGCGCCTGGTATATCCGCCGCATCCTGCCCTATCAGGTGCCCGGCGACAGCGTCGAAGGCGTCGTCATCACCTTCGCCGACATAACCGACCGCCGCAAGATCGCCGACGCCCTGCGCAAGGCCGAACAGATGGCGCAGCAATCCAATATCGGCAAGTCGCGCTTCCTGGCCGCCGCCAGCCACGATCTGCGCCAGCCGCTGCAATCGCTGAAACTGATCCAGGGCCTGCTGGCGCGGGCCGTCGAGGGCGAAAAGGCCACCAAACTGGTGGCGCGTTTCGACGACGTCCTGGGCGCCATTTCGGGCATGCTCAATGCGCTGCTCGACATCAACCAGATCGAGGCCGGCACGGTCCAGGCCCACATCGAGTCCTTCTCGATCGACGACCTGTTGCAACGGCTCGCCACCGAGTTCGCCTACCATGCCCAGGCACAGAGGCTCGAATTGCGCGTGGTGTCGTGCCGCCTCTTCGTCGACAGCGATCCCCGCCTCCTCGAACAGATGCTGCGCAACCTGCTGAACAACGCCCTGAAATACACCCGGACGGGCAAGATTCTCGTCGGTTGCCGGCGCCGGCATGGCAAGCTCTGCGTCGAGGTCTGGGACACCGGGATCGGCATCCCGCTAACGGCGCTGCAAGCCATTTTCGAGGAATACGAACAGCTCGACAATCCGGGCCACGACCGCAATCGCGGCCTCGGCCTCGGCCTGTCGATCGTCCAGCGTCTCGGCCTGATGCTCGGTCACCGCGTCACCGTCCGCTCCCAACCGGGAAAGGGTTCGGTCTTCGGCGTGGACGTCGAGCGATCGCGAGACGCCAAAGCGCCCGCGCCCATGCCGATGAGCCTGCCCGAAGACGCCGGCGGCGCGGCGCGAACCGGCACCATCCTCATCGCCGAGGACGATCCGGACGTCCGCGGCCTGCTGGAAATCATTCTGCGCGACGAAGGCCATCAGGTCCACGCCGCGGCGGACGGCGCGGCGGCGCTCGAACTGGTCCGGCACGGCGCGCTTCGCCCCGACCTGATCATTACCGACTATCACCTGTCGCGTCCCATGGATGGTGTGGAACTGGTCAACACCTTGCGCGAAACCTTGCACGATCCCAGGCATCCAGAGGTGCCGGTCATCATACTGACCGGCGACATATCGACCCGGACCGTGCGCGACATCGTCGTGCGCGCGACGGAATCCTGCTTGCAACTGACCAAGCCGGTGAACCTGGCCGCCTTGACCCTGGCCGTGCAAAATCTCCTCGGCCTGGCGCCGCGTGCGGCAGGGCCACACGCCGAGCCCGCCCCCGCGTCCAAGCCTGGCGCGACCGTCTTCGTGGTCGATGACGACGGCTTTTTTCGCGAGTCGTTGCGAACCATGCTCGAGGAGGATGGGCGCCAGGTCGAGGACTTCGAGTCGTGCGAAGCGTTTCTGGCGGCCTATATTCCGGGTTCGGAGGGCTGCTTGCTGATCGATGCCTATCTGCCCGGCATGAAGGGGGTCGAGTTGCTGGAACGGCTGCGCAAGGCCGGCCATCGCCTGCCGTCGGTGATGATCACCGGCGACAGCGACGTGCTGACGGCGGTCGCCGCCATGAAGGCCGGCGCGTCGGATTTCATCGAAAAGCCGGTCGCGCCGGAAGAGGTTCTGGCCCGTGTCGCCCGGGCGCTCGGCACCGCCCAGGACGAGAGCCGGCGCGTGGCGTGGCGTCAGCAGGCGCTGGAGCAGATCGCCGGCCTGACCTTCCGCCAGCGCCAGATCATGGATCGCGTCCTGGCCGGCGAGGTCAGCAAGAACATCGCCGCGGACCTGGGGATCAGCCAGCGCACGGTCGAAAACCATCGCAACGCCATCATGAAGAAAACCGGCTCCAAGTCGCTGCCCGCCCTGGCGCGCCTGGCCCTGGCGGCGGATGCCGGCGCCTGATCGCAGGTTCCCATCCCGGCATAAAAACGGCGCCGCCAGGGTCTGGCGGCGCCGCATAAGGTGTAGAACGCCGCGCTTTACTGTTGCGCGCCCAGCTTGAACTCGAGCGTCGCGAAGACGCTGCGGCCCGGGTTCGTCCAGTAGAGCGGCGTGCCGGCGCCGACCGTATAGCCGGCCAGGTTGATGATCGGCTTGTTGTCGGCGATGTTGTCGACATTGATCTTCAGCCTGGTGCCGCGGGCGGCCGTAAACCACTGGCCGAGATCGAGGTCCAGCGAGGCATCGGCGGTGGTGAAGCCCGGCAGGTACTGGGTGTCTTCGACGTCACCGAAGCGTGAGCCGACATATTTGGCCAGGACCGACACATAGACCCCGCCGGTGCTGTAGATCACGCCGCCGGCGGCCGTACTCCTGGGCGTATTGGGCACCCAGGTATGGTCGGTGGCCAGCGCCGAATTGGCCGAGGCATTGCCGTAGAGGCTGAAGCCGCCGCCCACCGCATAGGTGCCTTCCGCCTCGACGCCGCGGTATTTCACGCCGCCGAGGTTACCGTAGATCGGCTGGCCGCCCTCGGTGCCGACGGGCACGATCAGGCTGGAAAAGTCTATCGCGTAGGCATCGAGCGTCAGCGACAGCGGCCCCGACTTCCAGGTCGAGCCGGCCTGATAGTTCCAGGTCGTTTCGGGCTTGAAGTCCGTCGAGGTCGGATCGGCGCGGTTGAAGAAGTTTTCGTTCGGCGCCAGGAAGCCCTTGGCGACCTGGGCATAGCCCGACCAGTTGGGGTTAAAGTCGTAGTGCGCCTCGAAGCTCGGCAGCATCGACTGGAAGGTATTGTCGTAATCCTGCGCGGCCGCCGTCTTGACGTTGACATTGGCGTCGACGTCGCGCTCGAACCACGAATAGCGCAGGCCGGGGGTCAGGGTCAGGCCGTCGACCGGCTTGATATTGAACTGCACGTAGGGCTGGAAGGTCTTCAGCGTCTGCGTGAGGTCGCGATCGACGCCGTTGGTCGCGCCGGTGCCCGGATCGCCGACGGCGCTATTGCCGCCGTCGTCATAGTTGGGCGCCATATTGTCGCTCATGTCGACTTCGGTCAGACGGCGCAGATTGCTCTGCTGGTCGTACCACAGGCCGGTCTGCAGGTCGCCGAAGGGCAGGGTCTTGGTGAAACGCAGGATCGTGCCGTACGAGCGGTAGTCGTTCTTCAGCAACTGCCCCGGCACACCCGTGGTCTGGGCCCCGCCCGGCGTCAGGACGACATAGTCGGGATATTCGCCGTTCGGGTCTTCGCCGTTCAGGCCGGTATGGCCATAGGCATAGGTATAGAGCTTGGCGTCGACCGACCAGCCGCCGCCGAGATTGCCGGCGAGATCGCCATAGACGAAGTCGGTCTTGATGAAGTCGGCATTGTAGCCGAAATAGTTTTCATTGGTCGGATCGGTCGACAGACCCCAGTTCGGCCCCTTGGTATCGATCTCGGCCTGGGTCGCGCCCAGCGAAATATTCTGGTGAACGTGGTTGTACATGCCGGCCACGGTCAGGGTGAAGTCCGCGCCGATCGGCTGGACCACCTTGGCGTAATAGTTCTGGCGCTTTTGCTTTTCATTGGTCAGGTAGCCGTCCGACTGCAGGGATTCCGCATCGACCAGCAGGCGCGTGCCCGAGCTGTTCAGTATGCCGCTGTCGATTTCGACGCCGTAGTCGGACGTGTTGAAGCTGCCATAGGAGATATAGGGGTTGACCGAGAAACGCTCGTCCGGCGCCTTGGACAGGATATAGAGCGTGCCGCCGAAGGTGGCGTTGCCGATGGTGGCGCCGGTGCCGGGGCCGCGGTCGACGGTGATCTGGCCCAGATCGTGCGCCATGAAATAGCTGGTCGAGTGGTGCGTGAAGTCGTTGGCGTCGCCCCAGGGAATGCCGTCGAAGGTCACATTGAACTGGCCGTCCTGGAAGCCGCGGATCGAGATGTTCTGGCTTTCGGCGAGGCCCGGGCCGTTCGGCGCCGTGTCGAACACCGAAGGGCTGAACTTGATGGCCTCGTCATAATTGCCCGACGGCGCCAGGTTCTTGGCGATGTAATCGGCGGAGACGATCGAGGTCGGCTCGACGGCGGTGAGCGGGGCCAGACCGGCGTCGGCGTCTTTTCGGCCTTGACGGTCACGACGATGGTTTCGACGGGCACCGTCTGCGCCGACACGATCGCCGGCGCGAAGGCCAGGGCGACCGCCATGGTGGGCAATCCCGCCCGGTACACAAACGCGCTCAGGCAGGTGGATAGATATTTCATGGTATAAAACCCCTGGGTCCAATTGGGCGAGTCGGACAAAGATGTTTTGCTGCTGTTTCCGCGGCAAAAGATGAGTAGCCGCACAAAAATAACTCAACGACTTTGTGACGAAAGCGACATGTATCTATGCGGTATTATCGAATACTGCATTCGATCCGGAAGAACGCGGCGCCGCCGCAGCCGATCCGGGCGTCTTGTCAGGGGAAGGTGACAGTCGCTTTACAGAATCATGACAGATTTGCGAACATTTCTGACCTATGTAACATATTGACAACACTTAATTTTAATCAAATTCGACGACAAAATGCGCGGCGGAATTTATCGTATTTTTATGCCACCTATCAGATTCCAATCATCTTGGCATGCTACCCTGTTTGACTTATGCGAATACTTGACGCCCGTGCTTTTTCGGCGGCCTGGCGCGCATACAGTCGTGCCCGTTTCTCGCGCCCGCCCATGCCTCCGGAATCTGGCGTCCGGGGCCAGGGCTGGCCACAGGGCGGGCAGCGCGATACAGTCGCCGCACAAGATCGAACGACAGGGAAACGACGCCATGCGGAAAGCCTTTGGATGGGCGGGGTTCGTGCTGGCCGCGGCGGCCATTGCCGGGGCGGCGTACGCGGACGAGGTCACGGGGGGCGACGTCAAGGTCACCGGCGGCACGATCCACGGCCTCGACCAACCCGACGGCAGCCATCTCTATTTCACCATCCCCTATGCCGCCCCGCCGACAGGCCACCTGCGCTGGCGGCCGCCGGCGCCGGTCATACCCTGGAGCGGCGTGCGCGACGCCACAGCCATGGGCGCGCCGTGCCTGCAGGGCGACGAAGGCTGGAACGCCAAGGATGCCGCCAAAAGCAGCGAAGACTGCCTGTATCTGTCGGTCCACACGCCCGCCCACGCCGCCGGCGACAAGCTGCCCGTCATGGTGTGGATCCACGGCGGCAGCAATCGCGCCGGCTCGGGCTACGGCACCGCATGGTCGCCGATTTCCGCCAAGGGCATCATCGTCGTGTCGATCGAATACCGGCTGGGCGTCTTCGGCTTCCTGTCGTCACCGGAACTGACCGCGGAATCGGCGCGCCACACGTCGGGCAACTATGCCCTGATGGATCAGGTCGCCGCGCTGCAGTGGGTGCGCGACAATATCGCGGCTTTCGGGGGCGACCCGGCCAAGGTGACCATCGCCGGCCAGTCGGCGGGCGCCATGGACGTCTCGATGCTGTTGCGCACACCGCTGGCGCGCGGCCTGTTCCGCGGCGCCATCCAGGAAAGCGGCGCCATGCAGCCGCCGCGCTCGGCCGCCGACAACGAAAAGGTCGGGGTGGCGGTGATGAGCGCCATGCACCTCACCAGCCTGAGCCAGTTGCGCGCCGCGCCCGGCGCCGACCTGCTGAAGGCCACGGCCGACATGTTGCCGCCCGACGGCAAGGACCACGGCCAGCTGTGGATGGAGGCTTCAGCGGATGGTTACGTTCTGAACGCGCCGGCCAACGACCTCGTCCACAATGGCGATCAGGCGCCGGTGCCGCTGCTGCTTGGCGACAACAGCCGCGAGGACGTCGATGACGGCGATCTCGCCACCGTGCGCAAGCTGATCGTCTGGGGTTTCAACACCAAGGCGGCGGACGCCGAAAAGCTCTACGGCATCGTGGGTGACCAATTGCCGCCGGCCGATCCGGTGCTGGGCAGCGCCGGCACCCAGGTGATCAGCGATATCGTCTTCCGCTGCCCGGACTATCGCGAGGCCGCATGGCAAGTGGCGGCGGGCCGGCCCGTCTTCCGCTATGAATTCGCCGTGCCGCGGCCGGGCGCCGCGAGCGTGGCGCACAGCACCGAGCTGGGCTACGTGTTCAATCCGGCTCCGGCCGGCGCCACCTTCGGCACGTGGCCGCCGGCGCTGGATTACTGGGCGAACTTCGTCAAGAGCGGCGACCCGAACGGCCCGGGTCTGCCCGCCTGGCCGCAAATGGGCGCGGCGGACAAGGTCATGGCCTTCCTGCCGTCAGGCCCCGCGGTCGTTGACGACTATCGCGGCCCGCAGTGCCGGCTGATGATGTCGGTGCCATAGCGCGCGTTCAATCCTTCAACACAAACACCCCGACCCGGAACTCGGCGCTCTTGCGCGGTTCCGCGTCGGCCGGCGTCGTGGGGTCGACAAAGGCGGTGTGAAAGCACGAGCGGAACGCCTCCGGTTCGGCCTTGCGGCAATCGAACAGCTTGAAGGCCAGCACCTCGTTATTGGTCATGCCGGGATAGTAGTACCATTGCTGGGCGGTATTGCGCCGCAAACCCAGGTTGCGCAAAGGCCGGCCCTCGGGCGCGACTCCGTAGATTTCGGTGGGTATGACGTCGTCCGGATCGACCGAGGCCGGGTCGCAGACAGCCAAAGGCATATGGCGCAGCGGACCCGTCATCTCCGTCACGCGCCAGAAGTCGATCACCAGGAAGGCCTCGACCTCGGGGCTGTCATAGAAGGCGCGCCAGCCGGTCGCCGCCTGCGGTCCGGCGAAGGCGCCGACCAGGTGTTCATAGTCGTCGGGGCCGATGCCGCAATCCTGGTGCACGCCGCCGGCATAGCCGTTGCCGGTGCCTTCGCCGCGCCGCACGATGGAGGCAAAGGGCGGCACGACCAGTTTTCGGCCGGGCAGGAGACGCGTGCGGATCAGGTGCTCGATCTCGGCAAGGTAGCCGTCCTTGGGATCGGCGCTCCAATCGGTGACCTGGGTCGGATGCGGCAACAGGACGAAGCCATGCCGGTCGAAAAAGGCGGTGACGTCGGCGTCGCCCTGCAGGGCGCGGGCGTCGTCGATCCCGGTCAGCGGGCGTTCCTGCTGCGCGCCGTCAGGTCTTTGCGGCGGCGCGTCGACCCGGATCTGGAAGCGGCCTTCGGCGCGAAAGCCCGGCGGAAAGGTGTTGAGCGTGGCCTGGATCATGAAATGAATATAGGGGCTTCCGCGCGGAGATGAAGCCCCCACGGGCGGTCCTCTACAGGCCGTTGGTATAGGTCGTCGTGCCGTTGGCGAAGCTGGCCGTCAGAACCTGGTTGCGCATCTGCGGGTCGAACGAGATATGCACCCACACGCCTTCCTGGATCAACTGGTCGAACTTGATGCCCGCCTTGATGATCCGCTGGCAGATCTGCAGCGGGGTGCCGAAGCTGCGGCAGATGAAATCGACGCCGCGGCCGGTCGTATAGTCACTGCCCGCCACGCCGCCCATCGCCGAATTCAGCGCCGCGCTGCGATAGGCGCTGACGATCTGAACCGGGCCGCCCAGCAAATCGCGCACCTGATCCATACGCTGCGCCGTGTCCTTCAGCACATCGACGATGGCGGCGGGCGGCGTATTGTCGATGTGCATCCGCGTCGCGGTGTCGGAAAAGGTCAGCTCGTCGAGCGTGAAATAGCGGCTGAACGACGCCGAACTGGAGGCGCCCGATGTCGAGGCGCTCGATGTCGAGGCCGATGAGGCCGCCGGTTGGGGAGACGGCGGCGTTGGCGGCGGGGTCGGGGTTGGCGTCGGCGTTGTCGGAAACAGGCTGGCCGGCCAGATGGTCTTGGCCGTCTTCAGCAGCGCCTCGCGGCCCGAAAGCCCGTTCAGCCCGCCATTGACCAGCTTGGTCACGCCGGAAATGTCGTCGGCGTCGGCCTTGGCATTGATATTGGTCGCCTTCCAGAAGGCTGCCGCCGCCTGGGCGGCATAGAGCGGCTGTTCCAGCAATTGCGGCTGGTCGACCAGGGGCTGGCCGATCAGGGTGGC
>OUWB011209528.1_pt1 | contig 14049 bp, 16 predicted proteins | sample 1779821 | NCBI WGS metagenome assembly OUWB01 (sample SAMEA3914806, study PRJEB12502) | metagenome | biome: forest; material: soil | place: Canada | collected 2011-08-03 | depth 0.1 m
CGCGCCGCTGGACTGCACGGTCGAGGTGTTCCCCCTGCAGGTCATCCGGCAGCGCAAGCGCTGGCCGGAACAGACCGAGCGCACCGCCCACTGGTTCGAGGCCGCAGAAGCCGCCGCGGCGGTGGACGAGCCTGAGCTGGCCGAGCTGATCGAAGCCTTCGGCCGCATCGCCGCCGCCGGCAAGCCGGCCCGGAAGCGCAAGGCCAAGTTCTCACCGGAAAAGGACGGCAGCGCGCCGGACTGACTTCGTCGGTATGGCTCAAGGAGGCCCAACCGTGATCTCTGATGGCGAACTGGTGTTGCGTTTGGCCGCCGCCGCGGGGCTGGGCAGCGTAATCGGCTTCGAACGCGAACGGCTGGTATGGGCTGCAGGGCTGCGCACGCACATGCTGGTCTGTGTCGGTGCTTGCTTGGCGATGATTGTCTCCGCGTTTGGATTCGCTGACGCATTGGGGCCGCGCGTCGTTCTGGACCCTTCTCGGGTGGCCGCGCAGGTAGTTAGCGGTGTTGGGTTCTTAGGCGCAGGCTCCATCATCCTTCGCAACGAAATGGTCAAAGGGCTCACCACCGCTGCAAGCCTGTGGGCGGTGGCCTCAATCGGCCTGGCGATCGGTGGCGGCCTCTATGTCGCCGCTGCCGCCGCTACGATCATAATTTTGATCATTCTGGCGGGGATCAAGCCGCTGGAAGAGCGCTACCGGCGCAGCCGACAGAACGTTGAAATACGGCTCCAAGTACGGAAGGGAGAGCTATCGATGACCCTGTTGGAGCAGGGGCTGGGACCGCGAAACGACCGCCTTTCCCAATTTGTCATTCGGCCAGCCGATGACGCCGACCTAGACGACGTGATTCTTAGGCTTGCGCGCATTGGTCCTGGCGAGGTCGACCAAGTGGTCGCAGGTCTGAAAGAACTAGCGTGTGTTGTCTCGATAGGCCAGCCGCAGCTTGGCCGGGGACGTCGAGCAGATGATTGATCCACGGGTAGAAAGTGCGCTTCGGCTGCTCGTAATGATCAGTTCAGCCCTCGTGGCCTTTGACGTCGTCCTCCGCGAGCAGCTCAATTAGGTCAGCCAAAGCTTTTTTTAATCGCTCAGTTCGAATCTTTGCGAAGGCGGAAATTACTCGTTTGAGGTGGAGATCGGAAGCGGGCGCTACGCTACGTGAAGATGATGGTTTTCTGCATGGTGCTTTGGCTGTCGCATCGAAGAAATAATTGACGTCTACTCCGAAAAATTGTGCGATCTGATGAAGCATGCCTGCGCGGATTTTCTTCACGCCGCGCTCGTAATCTCGAATTTGATCGGGTGTCAGCCCGAGCTTATTACCGAGCATGTTTTGGCTAATTTTCATCCGGCGCCGCAACCATCGGATTTGCTGGCCCACATGCCGGTCAATCTGATCAGATCGAACAGTCACAGTAGCATTCCCGCCCAAGCTTACGATTAAGGACATATATGTCCTAGAGCTTGGCGCGCCTGCGATCAATCCATGACGCCATGGATTGGGATGCGGCGGTCGGTCGGAACCTACGGCGGCTGCGGCTGTCAAAGGGAATGACGCAGGAACAATTGGCGGGCGAAGCCGACATCGCCATGCGCCACCTTGGCCGTATCGAGCGCAACGAGAGCAGCGCAACGGTCACGGCGCTGGGAAGGCTCGCCATGGCTCTAGGCGTTAATCCATCGGAGTTCTTTACCGACGCCAAATAGCGAATCCGGCTCGTCATCAGCTATGGCTTAGGCAGAGCGCTTCCAAAATGGAGCCGCGAATGGCGCTGTGCGATTCCTCAGCGGGCGCCGCTCTCCGAACGGCTGGTCCTCGACCTGACCGTCCAGCACCCTGGCCTTGCGCGACGCCCTGGGACCGGTCTGGATGTGGCGGCGTTGCTGGCCGGCAGATGCTGGTTGCCATCCTTGCTATGGTGGCGTGAGCCAGCTCCCCAAGAGGACGGCTTCGGGGCCGCGCCGATGTCACAGGAAGCGGCTTAGATAAGGACGAGGCCGCTCAGCGGTCCATTTCCTCCCCACGTCATTGGGCCGCGGGCGTTCGCGCTTGCGGTCTTTTTTTGCGTCGATGGGCCACCGTCAGCCGTGAAGGAGCAGGGCGGCCACGCTGCGATCTTCCCGAAGCTTGCGACCTGCCATGCCGCCTCTCTGGCCTGATCTGGTCGAGGGGTGCGGGTCCCATCCCAAGAGGTCTGCGGCTCCCGCCGTCCGCCGCAACACCGGGCGGCGACTTTTTCCCCGACCTTCGGTCTTCCTCGCGAAACAAAAAAGTCGGCGCCCGGCGTCCTTCGCTGCGCTGCGGGGCCTGAAGCCACCCCATGCGCCACGCGCATGGGGACTCCGGCGGCTGCGGCGGTCGGCGCCCCTCAGCCTGGGGAGCGCCATCGAGGCTGCGATGGGCGGCCCGAGAATCTCAGGAGAGACCACCATGGCCACCATCGGCGCCTTCACCCAAGACGATCATGGCAATTACAGCGGCTCCATCAAGACACTGACCCTCGACGTCAAGGCGGCCACCTTCCGTAAGGTGGACAAGGACAACGACAAGGCCCCCGACTTCCGCATTTTCTCCGGCTCGAACGAACTTGGCGCGGCCTAGAAGAAAATCTCCCGGGAGGAACGGTCCTACCTCTCGGTCAAGCTGGACGACCCGAGCTTCGCCGCTCCGATCTACGCCAGCCTGGTCGACGCGGAGCAGGGCTACAGCCTGATCTGGTCGCGCCCCGCCAGCGCCAACTGATCCCGCCGAGCGTCCCGCTGCTCGCGGCGGGACGCCGCTTTCCCCGACCACTCAGATTTCAAGGAGGCCGCCATGATGCGCCCCAACGATCCCTCACGTCCGGACCTCTACAGCCGGATCACCAACAGTATCATCGCCGACCTGCAGGCCGATGTTCGCCCCTGGACCAGGCCCTGGTCCGCCGGACATTTGGCGGGCCGCATCACCCGGCCGCTCCGCTCCACCGGCGCGCCCTATAGCGGCGTCAACGTCATCCTGCTCTGGATGGAAGCCGTCTCCAAAGGCTATGTAGCGCCGATCTGGATCACCTTCCGCCAGGCCCTGGCGCTCGACGGTCACGTCCGCAAGGGCGAGCACGGCGCCACGGTCGTCTACGCCAACCGCATCGTCCGCACAGAAACCGGCGACGACGGCCAGGATGTCGAACGCTCGATCCCGTTCCTGAAGGCCTACACAGTGTTCAACGTTGATCAGGTGGAGGACCTACCCGGCCACTTCTACGCCACTGCCGGGCCGACGCTCGATTCCATCCAGCGCATCGCCCACGCCGACGCCTTCTTCGCCGCCATCCGCGCCGACATCCGTCATGGCGGCGCCCAGGCCTACTACGCCGTCGAGCCGGACCACGTGCAGGTTCCGCCATTCGAGTGCTTCGAGGACCCCGAGGCTTACTACGCCACCCTGGCCCACGAATGCATTCATTGGACCCGCCATCCGACGCGGCTCGACCGTGATTTCGGCCGCCAAAGTTGGGGCGACGACGGCTACGCTCGGGAGGAATTGGTGGCAGAACTCGGGGCGGCGTTCCTCTGCGCCGACCTGGGCCTCGAGCTGGAGCCCCGATCCGGCCACGCCCGCTACATCGCCAGTTGGCTGAAGCTGCTGAAGGACGACCGTCGGTTCATCTTCACCGCCGCCGCCCATGCGCAGCGCGCGGCCGACTACCTCCACGGTCTGCAAGCGGCCAAGGTTACGGCCTGACGGCCGCCCGGCGAGTGCTTCGGCGCTCACCGGGTTTGTGGAGACGACGCGGCGGTGACACGCGCGTCCGTTCGTTCGACGACCCGGCGCTGCATCGGCGCCGAGCCGGCGACGACGCCCTGTGGCTATAATCCCTCTTCAACCGGTCCTGCAGCGAGACAGAGGCGATGGCGTTCTCCGGGGCGCCCTGATCTCAAGCGCTGAGCCGCGCTTAGATCGCCCTAAAATGCTCGATCACGGCGGCGGCCAACTGGTCGGGCGCCTCCGCATCGGGAAGTGGCCGACGCCGGGTAGGCGGGCGTGACGACCCTCAACCTGCATTTGCACCTACCGCTGCTGGAGGGCGCGGCGGCGCGCTGGAGCGGATGGGTGTTCTCGCCCGCCATAGGATCGACCTGGTCGTGCTGCCCCATCCCTATGTCGAAGCCGGCTACGACCGCTTCGACGCCCTGCTGCATTCCGCGCGGGATGCTTTCGCCGGCCGGCCGGCCGGCTGGTAGCGTGCGACGCCACCACCTTCAACTCCACCCAAGGCGGGGCGGACAGCGGCTTTGGGCGAACCTTGTCCAGCGACCGCAGCGCTCCTGAAATGCTGCCCGAAGGGAGCACGCGGTTTCTTGCCGCGCTCTGGCGGCCGGTCGGGATGGTCTGCAAGGCCGGCCAAGCGCACGATGGGTAGGCTTACCCGTCGCGCGCGCCGAGAGGAGGGACCAGTGTGAGAGGCCGCTGTCTAAGGGCAGGATAGGCCCAGCGGCGGCGGATCACTACGTGGAGCGGCCCATGGCCACGCTTAGCGTTCGCGTCCCAGATGATGTCCTCGCCCGGTTCGACGCCTGGGCCAGCAGTCATGGCGGCCGTGCTCCGGCGCTGCGCCGCTTGATGATGGACGTCGCATCCGCAGCCGTGTCGGCTGCTGAACGCCTGCCTGTTCGGCCGTTGAAGCTGACGGTGCGGCTTGCCGCGGAAGACAGCCGTGGTCTGGTTTATGAAGCGCAGACGATGGGACTGACGCCGAACGCATGGGTCGCAGCCCTGGTCCGTCACCGTCTGCATGGAAAGCCTACATTCGCCCGGCGCGAGGAAATAACGCTGCTCGCGATCCAGGCGGAGTACCGGCGCATCGGCGTGAACGTGAACCAGATCGCCCGGGCGCTGAACACTGCGGTGTCCGAGGGCAAGGTGCTCGATCTGGAACTCGCCTACCTTGAGAACCTGCGTACAGAGCTACGTGCTCACTTGTTCACACTGCGGACGGCCTTCGCGGGCGTCCAGGCCTATTGGGACGTCGGCCCGTGACCGACTTTCGCATGGTCCAGGGGTTTGAGGATGTCTGGCGGCCCGCTGTGCGGCCAAGGTCGGTGTTGACGCCAGCGGTTCTGCACGCCGGCGCGGTTGGGTCCGGCGCGAATGCTCGAGCCAGGCTAGGGCGGATAGCATCTCGAGCGCCTGAGGTGATGGTCAAGGTCACAGGTCGTACGCGTGATCCCGTCCATCTGGGGGCGCACCTCGGCTACATCAGCCGCAATGGACAGTTGGAGTTGGAAGCCCAGGACGGTGCTCTGATCGTCGGGAAACAAGACCTAAGAGCACTGGCTGAGGATTGGGCGGCCGAGCAACTGGCCGACCGCCGCTCTCGGGCCGGGGCGCCTTTCAGCCACAGCCTGATCCTGTCGATGCCGGCGGGGACTGATCCTATACGGTTACGCGACGCCGCCCGGGTCTTCGCATCCGACATGTTCGCGGGTCGGCATGACTACGTGTTCACATTGCATACTGACACGCCCCGTCCACATGTTCACCTGTCCGTATGCTCACGTGGCTACACGGGCGAGCGTCTGAACCCACGCAAGGCCGACCTGGAACTCTGGCGACAAGCCTTTGCCCAGGCACTTCGCGACAGGGGCGTCGAGGCCGAGGCGACACCCCGTCGGGCTCGCGGTGTGACCCGCAAAAGCGAACGAACGCCGCTTCGAAAGATCCGTGACCGGCATGAAGTGGGGAAGGGGCCAATGGCCAGCGCGCGGCGCGGCGCCTATCAGGAGGCTGCGAAGGCCGCCTTCCAGGGGGATGTGGAGCGCCGGCCGTGGGAGCGCCGTACCGCAGAGCGCCAAGCTGTGGTGCGGCGGCTTTATCTCGCCCAGGCTCGATTGCTCAGTGGGTCGATGGATCCTGCAGATCGCGCGCTAGGGGCCAAGGTCGAGGCCTTCGTTCAATCGATGCCCCAGCCGGACAGCCAGCGCCTCGCCCTTGCCCGTGAGCTTCGCGAGAGGAGCAGAGCGGCTGGGCAGGACCGGGACGGCCGGACACGGGATCGAGATCGATGACGGAAGGGGGCTCTTTGGCAGCGTTGGGAACGTCCGCTTCTTGGCCCGCACCATCAGCCAGGGGCTGAAGGGGAAGACCTGGCGCATTCTGATATCGCCGCAACCCGCCGATCACTAACGCGTAGACTTGCCTATTTCCCGCCGAACACCGGCGCGCCTACGCTGAGTCGTGGCGGACGGCCTTCGCCGGCTCAGCCTAAGTCGCCAGGGAGCGTCGGAATGTACGAAGGTTCTCCTATGCCTGCCCGCTTCCTGCGGACTTCGGAAGCTGGCCGTTTTCTTGGCCTGTCCGGCCGCACGCTTGAGAAACACCGGACCTATGGAACGGGCCCGACCTATCGCAAGATTGGAGGCCGGGTCGTCTATGCGATCGCCGATCTGCAAGAGTGGGCGGACCGCGGTGCGCAATCGTCGACCTCCGACCCGGGGCGAGGGCGGGTTCGTCCTGCCCGCCCCGACGACGCTGAAGCGCCCGCCGGCTTCTGACGCCCGTCGGCGTGCGCGCGCCGTCAGCGTTCGCCGAAGGGGTGCTTTCCGTATTTGCGCATCAGATCGTCGAAGGCCTCGCCCATGAGCGCCTGGAGGCTGGTGTCCTGCTCAAGGGCAAGCAGATGCAAGCCGCGGCTGACCTCGGCGCTGAAGTAGCCGCTGACCGCCTTCTTGCCGGTGCGGCCTGGGCTTTTGGCTGATGGCTTCGGAGGGGTGGGTTCGGCCGAGGCGGCGGAGCGGACGGCGCGTTCGGTTTTAATCGCGCCGAAACGGCTCATGCCAAGGGCTCCACCATGTTCATTCGCTCACCTGCGGACATATGGAGCTGTGCGCGTGCCCATCGCCACAAATCCCGAACTTCCTCCGCAGCCTTGCCGGACGGGGAAAGCTCCGGCGCGATCTGTCCGGCAGCGGTGCTGTGATGAAAAGCGGCGCGTTCAGCCAGGGCGACCGGGGCGATCTGCAGCCCGAAGCCTTTTCCCACGAGTTCGGCCGCGTCCCGGTAGATCAGAGGCGCGCGAGGCGGCCCGGCGTTGAATACGACAAAGGCTCGCTTGGCGCAGGTCCTCACCAACTCCGCCGTGGCTTCGATCGCCGCTAGATCGAACGCCCGAGGCCGGCAGGGAATCAAGATCAGGTCAGCCAGCCTGGCGGCCTGGCGCGCCATTGCGTCAGCGTGAGGCGGCGTGTCGATCACGGCCAGTTCGGCGCCGAGTTCCGCGGCCTTCGAAAGCTTGGTGGCCAGCAAAGATGGCGCGCCGCAATCAATCACCTCTGGATCCCGGTCACCTCGCCACTGCCCCCAGCGGCTAGCGGTGGCTTGGGGATCGGTATCGATGACGAGTGTTACGCAGTCCCTGGATGCCGCCGCCGCCAGATGGACGGCCAGAGTGGTCTTCCCGGCGCCGCCTTTTTGACTGATGATCGCGATGGTCAGCATGTTCACCTCCACACAGGGGGCCATGTGAACAAGTCTGTGGCCTGGCGCCAGAAGGCCGGGACGCGTGTCGCGCAAGATCGCAGGATCGGATAGAAATAGGCGGCGGCGCGGCTCAGGCGATAGCCGCCAGCCCCTTGGCCTTCACCAGGTTAAGAAGTTTCAACGAAGGGCCGTCGGGACGTTTTTCGCCGCGCTCCCATTTGCTGACCGCATCCTTTCGGACGTTGAGGTAATGCGCGAAGACGGGCTGGGAGACCTGCTCTCGCTCACGCAGCGCCCTGATCTCCTCGGCGGTCATGGGTGCGACCGGCGTCAGGCACAAGGCGTCGAACTCCCGCATGGTGGCCTTATCGACCAGGCCAGCCTTGTGCAGGCCGGCCACCGATTCATGGACGGTGGCGAGAATGTCGGACTCAGGATTGCGGGTCTTGGTCACCATCAGGCCTTAGCTCCAACTCCACCAATTCACTCTGCGCGACCGCCAGCGCCAGCTTGCGTTCGTCATAACCAAGGAGGAGCGCGGCATAGGCCCGCAACGCCTCCAGCTCCTTCACAGTCACATTCGCCTTAGCGTTCTTGGCGAACCCATAGACGAAGAAGCACGAACGCCCTGCGCGGAAGGCCAAAAGAGTTCGAAACCCGCCGGACTTCCCGCCACCAGCGCGGGCCACGCGCTGCTTGTAAACTCCGCCGCCGAGATCAGCGTCGAAGTTTCCATCAACGACCTCGGCCGCTGCGGCCACCAGCTGAGAGTCCGTAAGGCCGGCCTTTCGCGCGAAGCGCGCGAATGGCTTGGTCTTATAGACACTCATGGGCGGCCGACGCTTGAATAATGCATAATATAGTCCTTAGAGCTATGGTTTCAAGCTCACGCCGCGCGATTGGCGGCGATGGCGTGGAGCGCTTCAGGCTTCAGGTGGGTGTAGCGGCGCAGCATCTTCCAATCCTTGTGGCCGGTGACGAGCGCCACCTGGTGTATTTGGAAGCCGGCTTCGAAAAGGCGGCTTGTGCCTTCGTGCCGAAGATCGTGGAAGTGCAGATCCTCGATCCCCAGGTCGCGAACAGCGCGCGTGAACGCTGTGCCGGCGGACTTGTGGTGATAGGGGAAGATACGGTCGTCCTCATTGCTGCGGACCGACCGCTGCTCCTGGACCAATGCGAGCGCATCGAAGCCGGAGACCGCGAGAAGGGGGATGCGCTGATCGTTGCCCTGTTTCTGGCGTGGGTCTTTGCGGTCCCGGATCGTCAGCATCTTGGTTCGCTCATTGAGGTCGCCCCATGTGACCCGGAAGATTTCCTCCTGGCGCATGGCTGTGGCGACGGCGAACTTAATCACCCGGCCCATAGGAATGAGTTGCCGCGGATTGGCATCGAAATGAGCGATCAGCTTTTCAAGTTCTTCGTCGGTCGGGCGCCGGTCCCGTTCGACGCCTTTGCCGACGAGGCCCAACCGTTTTAGCGCCAGACGAGCCAGATCGACCGGTTCGACCTTGACCGGGAGGCCATGAACGGCGGCGGCGTGGGAAAGGACCAGCTTGATCGTCCCGATGTCGATACTGACCGTCATTGGCCCGGCGCCCCGTGCGGCGCGTTCTCGCCCGAACTTCACGAGGCGATCGCGGTCGATCTCGCCCATGTTGCGTGAGCCCAGCTCTCGCTTCAGCATAACCAAGGTCGCCGCCTTGGATCGGCGAGGGGCCTTTCCTACTTCGCACATGTCGGCGATATGGAGATCGATTAGATCGCCGAATGTCTTGAGCCGACCAATCCGCGAACTCGATGGGCTCTCGCCGCGGTCGATCTGGCGTTCGGCGTCGATGGCCCAGCGTTTGGCGTCCTCGTACCGGACGAAGTTCTCGCTGAGGGACCGCCCCTTGCGGCGGACCTGGACCCGCCAATTGCCGGATTTCTGTTTGCGGATCGAGGCCATTTTCGGGGTGCAAATCTGGTGCAGTGGGTTGTCGAACAGGGGCGAAAAGCGGCGTGGTTTGGCGTAGAAAGTGCGCCGTTTCAGCTGACGTAACACCTTAAGTTATATGGAAAAATCACTGGAAAATCAATCCCATAGATTTTGTGTGGCCCCCCTGATGGACTGGACGGACCGGCATTGCCGGGCCTTCCACCGCGCGCTGAGCGGGCGCGCTCGGCTCTATACCGAGATGTTGACCAGCGGGGCGGTGATCCATGGGGATCGCCAGCATCTGCTGGGCTTCGACGCCGTGGAGCATCCCGTGGCGCTGCAACTGGGCGGGTCGGATCCGGCCGAGCTGGCCCTGGCGGCGCGGATCGGCGAGGACTTCGGCTATGACGAGATCAATCTGAACGTCGGCTGCCCCTCGGACCGGGTGCAGAGCGGCCGGTTCGGCGCCTGCCTGATGCGCGAGCCCGATCTGGTGGCCGAGTGCATGGCGGCCATGGGCGCGGCGGTGCGTGCGCCCGTCACCGTCAAGTGCCGCATCGGCGTCGACGACCAGGATCCGGAGGAGGCCCTGTTCGGCCTGGTCGACCGCTGCGCCGCCGCCGGGGTGGGCGTGTTCGTGGTCCATGCGCGCAAGGCTTGGCTGAAAGGCCTGTCGCCCAAGGAGAACCGCGACGTGCCGCCCTTGGACTATCCGCTGGTCTACCGCCTCAAGCGCGAGCGGCCGGCGCTGACGGTGGTGATCAACGGCGGCGTGGCCGACCTGGATCAGGCCCAGGCCCATCTGGCCCATGTGGACGGGGTGATGCTGGGCCGCGCCGCCTATCATGAGCCGGGGGTTCTGGGCGAGGTCGATGCGCGTCTGTTCGGCGAGGGTCAGGCCGTGTCGCCCGAGGCGGCGGTGGAGGCCTATCGGCCCTATCTGCGCGCACGCCTAGCCGAGGGCGTGGGGCTGGCTGCGATGACCCGGCACATGCTGGGCCTGTTTCATGCGCGGCCCGGCGCGCGGGCCTGGCGGCGCATCCTGACGGTGGAGGGCGTGCGGCCCGGCGCGGGGCTGGAGGTGGTCGACCGCGCCCTGGACGCCTTGGCGCAGGCGGCTGCGCGGCGGGCGCCGGTCTTGGCGGAATAGGCGGCCTGCGATCAGTTTGTTCGTAATGGCCGGGCTTGTTCCGGCCATCCAGCCCTGAACGAGGGCGCGGTCACACCCGGATGATTGCGCGCGCCAGTGCGAGCTTCATCTTTCTGGGCTGGATCGCCGCCACAAGGGCGGCGATGACGGTGTGAGCGGAAGGCGCGCTGACGAGCTTGACCCAGCCCTAGGGCCGCAGGATCAGCGAGGACTGGTTGGCTTCGAATTGCGACAGGCGGCCCAGATAGGTCATGCCCAGCAGCGAGGTCTGCAGGCCGCTTTCGACCACCACGGCGTCGACATCGTCCACCTGGGCGCCGGCCACCGAGATGCTGGCCAGCTTGACCCGCGCCGCGCGGCTTTCGCCGTTGGCGGTGGACATGCGCAGATTGTAGTTCAGGGTCTGGGGCGTCAAGCCCAGGCGCAGGGCGTCGTTGGCGGTGAGCGTCACCGCCGTGGCTCCCGTGTCGACCAGGAAATGCACGTTCTCGCCATTGACCGCCGCGTCGGCCCAGAAGTGGCCGTCCGCACCCTTGGCCACGGTGGCCGTCAGGCCCTGGGCCGCCTGCGGTGTCGCTTCGCCCGACGACAGGACCTGGACCGGACTGACCGCGTCGGCCGCCTGGGCGCTCTGCATATGGCGCGCGTGGTCCAGGGCCAGCACCGCCTGGGCCGAAGCCAGGGCGCACAGCGCGAAGACGACGCTCGTGGCTAGAAGCCTGAGCATTGTTGACATCCCACCGAAAACTTAGCGGGCCATTATTCGACCCTTGCTTAGCCGACCTTAGGCCGACAGCGGTTTTCAACGGATGAATCGCCGGTGGAATTTCTTCAGGGGATGGATCGGCGCTTTGGAAGCTCGGCCATGACGGCCGCGCGCTCGGCCTCGCTCATCGCGCTCCAGCGGGCGATCTCCTGGACCGTGCGCGCGCAGCCCAGGCAAAGGCCGCTGACCGCGTCCAGGGTGCAGACCAGGACGCAGGGGGTGACGATCGCGCGCGGCGGGGCCTGGGGCATGCCTCCAGTTGGCGCCGGCGGCCGGCCGGGGCAAGCGGCCTTTTCAGCGCCGGCCGCTGCGGCTAAGCCCAGGCCATGACCCAGACCGAGACCCAGCCCTTCGACGATATCCGCGCCCTGTTCGAGGCTCTGCCGCCGGTGAGCCAGGCCCCGGCGCCGGCGGGCGCGGGCCAGGCCCTGCCGGCCCTGGCCGCCTGGCTGCGGCCCTGGCGCGGGGCGGCGCCGATCCGCCGGCCGGTGTTGTGCCTCTATGCCGGCGCCCATGCCGGCGGCGACATCGGCCCCATGCGTGAACGGATGGAGGCCCTGGCCGCCGGCGGAGCGGCGCTGAACCATGGCCTGGCCCACCTGGGCGCGGGCCTGGACGTGTTCGACCTGGCGCTGGAGCGGCCGGTGGCCGATGTCGCCGTGGGCGCGGCGATGAGCGAGCGCGACTGCGCCGCCACCATGGCTTTCGGCATGGAGGCCCTGGCCAAGCAGCCGGACCTGCTGGTCCTGCGCGGCGAGGGGCCCGGCGCGGACCAGGCCGGCGCCGACCTGGGCGAAGCCCTGTCCGGCGCCGAGGGCCGGGCGCGGCCGGCGGTGCTGCGGGCGCGGGCTGAGGCCGGCGGCGATCCGCTGCAGCTGTTGCGCCAGCTGGGCGGGCGCGAGACGGCGGCTCTGGCCGGCGCCATCCTGGCGGCGCGCCAACAGGGCGTGCCGGTGCTGCTGGACGGCGTCGCGGCGCTGGCGGCGGCGGCGGTGGTCCAGGCCGTCGACGCCGGCGCGACCGTCCACTGCCGCATCTCGGCCACGCCGCAGACCCCACCGGGCTTGGCCCTGGCCGCGCGCCTGGAGCTGTCGCCGCTGCTGGGCGCGCCCTGGGCGGCGGAGGATGGAACAGCGGCTGTAGCCGCGCTTTCGCTGATCAGGCTGGCGGCCATGATGGCGGCGGGAGGCTAGGGCGTGACAGCCGCAAGCGGATACCGGTTGCGGCGCCCGTCACGGAGCGAGCCGAGGAGGGGCGGTTGACCCTGTTGCAGCCGGGACGCAGCTGCTGGCGGGTCGAGCCGGCGGGGCGCGTGGCCTTCCTGGTCGACACCCAGGCCTATTTCAGCGCCGTGGCCCAGGCCCTGCCGCAGGCGCGCCGTTCGATCTTCCTGCTCGGCTGGGGTTTCGATCCGCGCACGCGCCTGTCGCCCGACGGTTCGGAGACGCCCGGCGATCCCGACGAGATCGGACGCATGCTGATCGAGCTCGGCATGCGCCGGCCCGAGCTGGACATCCGCCTGCTGATCTGGCGTTCGGCCCTGCCGGTGGCCGCTTCGCAGGAATTCTTCCCCCATCGGGCGCGGGCCTGGTTCAAGAACACCAGCATCAAGTTCCGCCTGGACGACGCCGTGCCCTTCGGCGCCTGCCATCACCAGAAGGTGCTGGTGATCGACGACCAGATCGCCTTCTGCGGCGGCGGCGATTTCTCCACCGACCGCTGGGACAGCGTGGCCCATCTGGACGGGGACAGCCGGCGCATCGATCCCGACCATCACCTGCACGCGCCCCGGCACGAGGTCATGGCTCTGGTCGACGGGCCGGCCGCCCGCGCCCTGGGCGACCTGGCCCGTGAGCGCTGGCGGCGGGCGACGGGCGAGACGCTAGCCGCGCCATCGGCTGAAGACGTGGAGACGGGCTCGGACGCCTGGCCGCAGGGGCAGCGGCCCGATCTGGTCGATACGCGGGTGGCCATCGCCCGCACCGAGCCCGCCTGGGCTGGCCGGCCGGCGGTGGAGGAATGGCGCGCCCTGACCCTGGACTCCATCGCCCGGGCCGAGCGCACCCTCTATCTGGAGAACCAGTATTTCACCTCGCCGGTGGTGGCTGAGGCCCTGGCCCGGCGCCTGACCGAACCGCATGGCCCGCAGGTCGTCTTGGTCTCCACCGTCCGCTCGCCCAGCTATTTCGACCGCCTGACCATGGACCGCACCCGCGCCCTGGCCCTGGGCCGGCTGCAGAAGGCCGACGTGTTCGGCCGCTTCCGCGCCTATCACCCGCGCACCATCGCCGGGCGGCCGATCATCGTCCACGCCAAGGTGAGCATCGTCGACGATCGACTGGCGCGGATCGGCTCAGGCAATCTCAACAACCGCTCCGGCGGCTTCGACACCGAATGCGAGCTCGGGATCGAAGCCCAGGATGCGGCTCAATCCGAGGCGATCACCCGCCTGCGCGACCGGCTGATCGGCCACTATCTGGGCCGCACCGCCGCCGACGTCGCCCATGCCGTCGCCCGCCACGGGGGCATGATCCAGGCTGTCGAGGCCCTGCGCCACGGCCCGCGCCTGGCGCCGCTGGAGGTCCGGCCGCTGGGGCCGATCGCCCGCTTCATCGCCGACTATCATCTGGGCGACCCGCTGGGCGTGGGGGATTCCTGGGGCGTCCTGCGCCGCCAGCAGCTGTTGCGGGCGCAGGTGGCGGCGGTGGAGCAGGGGACGGAGTAGCGGATGGAGACCCCTCACCCTCCCAGGCT
>OUWB010001640.1_pt3 | contig 14047 bp, 17 predicted proteins | sample 1779821 | NCBI WGS metagenome assembly OUWB01 (sample SAMEA3914806, study PRJEB12502) | metagenome | biome: forest; material: soil | place: Canada | collected 2011-08-03 | depth 0.1 m
CGCTGGATCTGCAGATCGATCCGTTCGCCGCCGCCAAGGCGAACCTGATCCTGGTCACGGTGAAATCGTCAGCCACGGAAGCCGCTGCGCGTGAACTTGCTGGCGTCATCGCGCCGGGCGTACCGGTGATCAGTTTCCAGAATGGCCTGCACAACACCGCGATTTTGCGCGCGGTGTTGCCCAAGCATCCGGTGCTGGCCGGCATGGTGCCTTTCAATGTGCTGCAACGCGGGCCAGGGATCTTTCATCAGGGCTCGGCAGGCGAACTGATGGTGGAATCGAGCGCTGCGCTGGCGCCGTTTCTGCCGCTGTTTGCGGCGGCGGGCCTGCCGTTGTCCGTGCGCGAAGACATGCCTGCCGTGCAGGCCGCCAAGCTGCTGCTCAATCTCAACAATGCGGTGAACGCGCTGTCCGGCCTGCCGCTGCGGGAAGAACTGTCGCAGCGCGCATGGCGGCTTTGCCTGGCGATGGCACAACGTGAGGCGCTGGCGGTGTTTGCCATTGCCGGCATTCGCCCGGCGCGGCTCACTCCATTGCCGACCGGCTGGCTGCCACGCGTACTGGAAATGCCTGACGTATGGTTCCGCCGTCTCGCATCACGCCTGCTGGCCATCGATCCGCTGGCGCGCTCATCCATGTGGGAAGACCTCGAGGCCGGCCGCCCCACCGAGGTCGACGCCATTAATGGCGAAATCGTGCGGCTGGCTGCCATGCATGCCACCCAGGCGCCGGTGAACGCCCGCCTGGTGGAGTTGATGCGCGATGCCGAACGCCAGCGTCACGCATGGCGCGCCAAGCAGCTGCTGGAAGAATTGCGCGTCGCGTAACGCCCGCATCCCTCTCCTGCGCAGGGAGAGGGACGCTGGTGCCTCAGTGCAATTCCGCCTCGTATAGCTCGCGCCGCAGGTTGCGTAGCGACATCGTTTCCCAGACGGCCACGACCACCAGCAACAACGTCGTCAACGCTGCCAACGACAGCACGGGCAGCTTCGTCGCCGGCCATAATAACGCCAGCAGCAAAGCCAACCCGACCAGATGCGAGAGTGGAAAATGGGTGTGATTGACCGTCATCTTGAACAACGCATTGCCCAGCAGATACAACGCCGCCCCGCCAATCAGCACCGCTGCCTGCGGCACACTGGCAATGACGTGCGGATGACTCACGCTCAGCTCGTCACCCACCGCACCCACCACGATGCCAGCCACGATCAGCAGGTGTAGATAGGTATAGCCCAGGCGCGCGGTACGGCCCGGGTCGACCGACTCGCGAATCGAACGGCTACCACGTTCGGCACCGATGTCGAAATAAATCCACCACATCGCTACGCAGCCGACAAACGCAAACACGAATGCCATCCACGCATCGAGCGTACGTGCGCCATCCGCAAAGCTGCTGCCGGTCACCACCACCGATTCACCCAGCGCAATGATGACGAATAGACTGCAGCGCTCGGCCATGTGGCCGCCTTCGACGTTCCACTCGCTGGTACTTGAGCGCCCCAGTCCTGGCACATAGAAAAATGTGGCCGGCCCCAGATACTCGATGGTGAGCGCAACCGCCCAGCACGCCAGGCGCGCCTCGCCGCTGACCAGGCCGCCGTAGATCCACAGCACGCCGGAAATCACCAGCCAGATCGTGATGCGATGGAAGTTGCGTCGCGCCGCCAGCGGCGAGTGCCGCAACGCCCACAGCATGAAACACGAGCGTCCCACCTGCATGCAGGCATACGCGCCAGCAAACATCAGCCCGTGTCCATCGAAGGCCTGCGGCAGTGCCGTGGACAACAACAAGCCGGCGAACATTAGCGCCAGCAGCAACAGCCGTACCGCCAAGCGCTCCGGGTCCAGCCAGTTGGTGATCCAGCCGGTGAAGATCCACACCCACCACACCGCCAGAAACAGCAGTAGCACATGCAACGCGCCAAGCATGCTCAGGTCACGCAGCAACGTGTGGGAAAGCTGGGTCACCGCGTACACAAACACGAGATCGAAAAACAGCTCGATGTTAGTGACCTTGCCATGCGCGCCAGCCTGGCGCAGACGTAGCAGGCTGGGGCTGCTCGCCCCGCCCGCATGAGGCACTTCTGACATGGCGCAGCCTCCCTGAAGTCTCGCTCGTTATCGCACGAGCGGCCGCACCCCTGCCATCTTCCGGCGCTCAGTCGCGGATGGCGCTCACCTTGCCATCGGCCACCACCACGGTAACAACTCGATGGCCCACCTGGTATTGCCACTGCTCGCCGGCAGACTCCGCACGAGCCGACTTGCGCGCCTTGCCACCTCCCTTCGTGCTGGCTGAGGCCTTGCCCCGCCCCTTTGTCGTTGACGTGGCGTTGCCGTGCGCCTTGTACGCCGGCTTGCCAAGCAACTCGACCACGCGCGCTGCGCTATCTCCTACCACCAAGACCTGGCTACCCACCCGCAGCGTGCCGCTGCCCGCATGGGCTGAGAACGCAGCCATCAGACAAACCAAACCAAGCATTCGACGCATGAGTACTTCCCTGTCTGCATCCGCACGGCATGTGCGGCTGCATTCACCTTAGCGATGGGCTCAGGGAGTCGTGCATATGGGAGGGCCGTGCGTCGTTGTAGGACGCCAGCCCGCCAGGCCGTGGCTGTCAGCGCGTGCGATCCTCGATCTCGGCGACCTTGCCGTCGACGATGGTGACCGTGACAATGTGGCCGTCGTCGCGCTGGTATTGCCAGCGTTCGCCCTGGTAGCCGCCAAAGTCGCTCTCCACCGGCTCCTTGAAATCGGGTTTGCCCAGCAGCTGCATGGCGCGGACGGCGCTATCACCGACGGTGAGCACCGCGCTGCCGATGCGCAGCGTGTCGCTGGCGTGCGCGGCCAGGCTTAGGGACAACAGCAGGATGACCAGATAGCGACGCATGGCGAACTCCTTGTCGACAAACACCGAAAAACCCCGAACGATCCATCATGTCGTGGCAGTGGCACCGGACGTCAAGCAGGACGAACGGCACCCTTGAGGCATTCAACCATGCGTGGTGCCGGCTAGGCAGTGCATGTCCCGGTGGATGCCATGCAGGCGCGACAGCTGCAGCCCGAGCACGCGCGCGGATTCCTCCGTGGCGTGGGCCATCTGCTGTTCGAAACTGTGCAGCAGCGAGCATTCGTTGCGGGCCAGACAATGCACCCAGGCGGCGTCCCGGTTGGATGCGAAACCGGTGGTCACTTCCGCCAGGGCGCTGCGCACGGCGCCGGCCAACGTGCCGTGGCGGGCCGGCATGCGGCCGCTGGCGTGCACCTGCGCCTGCAGGTCGTCAATCAATACGTCGATGATCTGTAGGTTCTCGGTCAGCAGGGCTTGCAGGCCGGGCTCACGAACCTGGGTCAAGGCGCGACGATAAAGGTCGCGATCATCGATGCCCCTGCGGATCAAGGCGTTGTAGTGCGGTAAGTGAGCGTGCGACACGAGGCCGCCTCCTGAACTCCGGGGGGACTGCGGTGCCCATGCTCGTACTTCGCCACTTAGCGTAGGGTTAATCTCGGCAGAAGTGCGCCCCACCGCTCAGCCCACGTTCTACTGCCCCAGCTGAACCAGGTTGAGCGGCTGGCCGCCAGCGGCTCGAACGCCTTCTTGCAACTCCGCCAGTCGCTGAACGGCTGGGCACAGCGCCTGTATCTGGGGCGCCAGCGCCTGCATCCGCTGCTCCAGCCGTGGCCGCAGTTGGGTGGCCAGGTCGGCGGCACTGTCGCGAAGGTTGGCCGCAGCCTGCAGGTCTCCGCTCATGGCTGCCTGAACGGCCTGCTGGCCCAGGTCGTTGGCCAGCAACGGCATCAGGTCGGCAGCCAGCTGGTCGGCATACTGGTCGGCCAGGTTGCCTTGCCAGTCGTGGGTACTGTTGCTGGCGGCAATGCGCTGCTTGAGCTCAGCGGCCCGGGCAGCCACCCGGCGGTCGAGCTCGACACGCGTATCGGCCCCCAACGAGAGGCGGGCACCTTCGTCATGGACCGCCGATGCCAGCAGGTCCACACCCTGGGTAGCTACCGCCTTGACCCGCGGCGCCAGCACGCGCAACTCCCGCTCAAACAGGGCAAGCCGGTCCTGGTCCTCCGGCTGCAACCGCACGGCGATACCGTCCGTTCGCAGGCTGCCGTCACGCAGTTCGACCTGTCGTGGCATCGGCTGCGGGCGGTCGAACAGCAGGTGATCGGGCGCCAGGGTGAGGTCGTAGCTGCTGCTGGCATGGCAGGTGGTCGCCAGATCCTGTGCACATAGTGCGAGCGGAAGCAGCAGGAGCGTCAGGCCAATCGGCAGATGGCGGATGCGCATGGCAGATCCAGTGAAAGCAGTGTGGCAGCGATAGCGGCTGGTGCCGCAACCGCCGCTGAATTCACTTGCTTACGGGGCGCTCCCGGAATTGGGATCGCACCTGTGGTTGACCCAGGTACCAGGCCAGCCACAGCAATACCGGCACGGCCAGCGCGCGTAACGACAGCGAAACCATGAAGGTGCGGCGCACATGGGCGAAGGCTGCCTGGTAAGCCGCGTCGAGCGGAGTCTGTGCATTGGTCAGCGCAATGGCGTTGCTGAAATCGTGCCATTGCGAGAACGATGCAATGCCGCCCACCAGCCCCCAGGCAAGCGCCAAGGCAACAGCGACCACCTGCAGTGCAGGACGCGCCCAGGCCTGGTGAAGAATGGCGCCAGCGCAGACCACCACCGTCGCGAATGCCGCAGTGAAGAAGCCCACGTCCCACGCCAGCATGCGGTGCAACTGCGATGTGGCGTCGTCTCCCAGGGTGGCATGTCCTTGCAGTGCATCCCACAGGTGTTGGCCATGGACGGCGTTCTGCAGGCATCCGAACGCGGCTAGCAACAACATCAGCCACACCAGGATGCGCCATGCCGCGAATCCACCCGAACGGGCCTCGCCACGCCTTACTTTAAGTAGCATCAGGAAGAAACCTTCAATGTGTTCAAGTCAGCCAGCACCTGGGCGGAATTCTTCTCCGGATCCACGTCCTGATACACCTTGGCGATCTTGCCCTGCGGGTCGATCAGGAAGGTGGTGCGGCGCGCGTATTTGAAGCCAACCATGGAAGTCAGCACGCCATAGGCCTGCGCGGTCTTGCTGTCGGCGTCCGACAGCAGTGGAAACGGCACGTGATACTTGGCGGCAAACTCGGCATGCGACTTCACATCGTCCAGGCTCACGCCCAGCACGTCCGCACCCGCCTGGCGCAGCTTGGCGACGTCATCACGGAAGGTGCAGACCTCGGTCGTGCAACCAGGCGTGAAATCCTTTGGATAGAAATACAACACAACCCAGCGGCGGCGATGATCGGCCGGCGTCTGCCACTTGCCGTTCTGGTCCTGCAGGCGGAAATCAGGCGCAGCCTGGCCCACCTGCGGCAACGTCGAGGGCTCATTGGCATGCACGGGCACGACAGCCCCCAGCAGCAGAACCCCTATCCACAGCAGCGACAGTCGACGCATGCAGGCACTCCAAAGCTATGGCAACCGGTGAAGTGTACGCGTTGCCAAAACAAAGGGCGCCATAAGGCGCCCTTTGCCAGCGGAAAACAGCCCCCGTTATTCCTTGGTGATGGAGAACGCACCCACCGAAATACCAAGGTTCACGCCTTCGCCACTGCCATGCAGTGCCAGCGAGGTGGTGCCTTTGGTCAGTACCTGGGCCTCGCCGCTCTTGCCCACGCCGGCCTCGGCACCTGCCTGTGCATAGTCGCCAAACACGTCATCGATGCTGCGCACGTGGGTGATGTCACCCTTGCCGTTGTCGATGCGGTACTTGCCTGCGGTCAGGCCACCGCCATTGACGCTGATCTTCACCTTCGCGCGCTGGCCATTGCTGCAGACCACCGTGCCGCTGCCCGATGCATGTTTGTAGATCACCGACCAGCCAGAGATGCTGAAGCTCAGATCGCACTTCACCTCGGCCTCGGCTGCCTGTGCCCGGGTGACCGGCAGCGCTGTCATCGCACCGGCGCAAGCCAGCACCAGAGCGGCCATTCCAAATGTACGCTTGATCATCGTCTTCTCCTTAACTTGTGAGTGGGACTTCAGACAGCGACTGTCATTGTGAACAGCCATCCTGAACGTTTCGGAATACGCGCTTCCGTGGCTTCATCGTGGGCGAAGCGTGTGAAGGTGGCGTGCAGGATTCCTTTTAGGAAGCCTCACGGCTCAGAAAACAATGGCTTCCATTCGTCCCGGAGTGGTCATGGCGATGACCATGGCGGGCCCGCCCGGTCGGGGGTACGCTGGCGACAAGTGGCCGACGGAGACGTCTGGTCCGCTTCGTACCCAGAGGAACCTCATGCCCAAGTACTCGCTGGTTGGTTATGACGGCTCACCGTCTTCGCAGCAGGCTTTTCGTTTTGCGGTGGACCTTGCCCGCGCCTGCGGCGGACGGGTGCGAGTGGTGTCGGTGCTGCAGGTGACCGAGGGCAGCGCCGATACCTGTGCATTGATGATCGCCGACCGCGGCGGCCGCCGCTGCACCGACCTGCTCGATGAACTCAAGCGCCTGGAACCCGATGCGGACACGCTCATCGACGCGGAAGTAGTGCGCGGCAGCCCCGGCGACGCGCTGCTTCAGCAGGTCCGACAGCACGGCGTGGACCACGTCGTGATCGGCCATACCGAGCGCGGCGCATTGGCGCGCTGGTTGCTGGGCTCGGTGTCGGGTGATGTGCTCCAGCGTGCCCATGTGCCGGTGACCGTGGTCCGCTAAAGCCTGCTGGGACCCCAGGGTCGGCGCACGTTAATCCGGCGGCGCCATCAGGTCGTATGCTGTTGTCACAATTTCGACATGCCAGGCCGGCGCCTTCACCCTGAAGTCGCGCCGGCCCAGGCCCGCACAGGAATGCCCGCGTGAGCTACGCCACATCGTTGCCCTGGACCCTGGACAGCCTGGACTTCAGCCGTATCGAGATCCCTCGCGTACGCCAGAACGAGGATCTGTTCTTCCTGCTGTGCAGTTCGTCTTTCGTGGAGAGCGGCTCGGATCTGTACACGCACAACCTGGTTGACCACTTTGCCGGCGACGAAGCCTTGCAGACCTGGCTCAGCCAGCATTGGGAACACGAGGAACTGCAGCATGGCCGCGCCCTCGCCGCCTACGTGAAAAACGTGTGGCCTGAGTTCGACTGGGAGCGCGGCTTCGCCTCGTTTTGGCAGGAATACGGCGCGGTGTGCACCGCCGAGCAACTCGAGCCCAGCCGCGGCCTGGAGCTGGCAGCGCGTTGCGTGGTGGAAACGGGCACCGCCAGCCTCTATCGCGCACTCAACGACATCACTGATGAGCCGGTGCTCAAGCAGCTCACAGGTCATATCAAGAGCGACGAAGTGCGCCACTACAAACACTTCTATCAGCACTTCCGGCTGTATCGGGAGCGCGAGGGCTTCGGTCGCTACAAGGTGTTTCGCGTCATCCTGCGGCGGGTCAACGAGATCAAGAGCGAAGACAGCGACATCGCGCTGCGCCACGTTTTCAACCAGTGCTATCCGCAGCACAAGGACAACGAAGCGGAATTTCGCCGCGTGACCGGCCGCGCCCAAGGTTTGCTGCGCCGGAACATTCCCGCCGAAATGACCGTGAAGATGTTGCTCAAGCCACTGGATCTTCCTGCTCGGATGCAGAGTGCGATCGAGAAGCCGCTGGCAAAGATCGCCGAGAAACTATTCCTGCACTGAGCCATCATCCCGGCGCAGGCCGGGATGACAAGCCAATAATCTACTTCGCTGGCCGCGGCGTCTCTTCCACCTCGCGCGGCTTGCCCTGCTGCGGCGAATCGAGCTTGGTCAGGTCCACGGGGCGAATCTGCTTGATGAAGCACGGGGCATCGGCCGGACCGGTAATCACGCGATCGAACTTGACCGACACTTCACTCGCGCTGGAGGTCAGCCCGATGTGGTTGGTGAATTCCAGGTTGCGGCATTTGCCATCCAGGTCAAGCAACCACGCTTCGTTGGGGCGGGTATAGACGGCCAGCGCGTTGTCGCTGAGCGGCTCCCACGACCACAGGTTGAAATAGTGGAAGCTGTTCACCGGCGCGCCCGCCGCGGTGACATAAACCTGCTCGCGCGCCTGCATGCGCGCGGTGTAGTCCTTGCCAACGCGAGTGCAGCCGGCAAGCGCGGCGGCTACGGCGATGGTGGCGAGGATGTGCTTGACTGCCATGATGTCGATCTCCGTTGTTGCTGCCCGTCCAAACGCTTGAGCAGGCGGTGCGTGGACGCGGTTATTTCTTGTTGGGCTGCTTGGCGACGGGCTGCCACTTGGATGGATCGAAGCCGCCCACTTCGTACACCAGCGTTTCTTTTTTCTCGCCATCCTGCAGGGTCACGTCCATGGTGATTTTCTTGGCCTTTTCCAGCTGCGCGATAAAAGACTTGTCGTCACTGAACAGCAGCGCCGGCTCGCCGGTACTGGGCGCAAACGCCTTGATGCTGCCAGGCTTGCCATCGAAGGTCGCCTTGATGGTGCAGGTGGCCTTGCACACAAAACCGTGGCCGCTGCTGAACAGGAAAGCGTTCTGTCCCCACGCGGTGTGGCGACGCAGCACCATGCGCACACGATCGTCACCCGAGGGCTGACTGCTGTAGATGGTGGCGGTGGACTGCGTGCCCCCTTCCATCGGCGACATCTGGTACAGCCAAAGCCCGGCGAGGCGGTTCTTCTCGCTGTTCTCGGTGTAGCGCTGCTCAATCGCCGGCAGGCTCTGCTGCACTTCCTTGGCAGCCGCGCTGCTGGGGTAACGGCTGACGATTTCCTTGCCCATGGTCACCGCCATCTCGTCGTTGCCGATGCGCACCAGTTGACGGTAGGTGTCGAGCTTTTGCGCTGAGTCATCGGCCGGCGCCGGGGCTTGCTGCGGCGCCTGGGCCTGATCACCGGACTGCGAGCAACCCGCCAGGACCAGCGCTGTACCGAAAGCGGTGGCGGCGAAACGAAGGCGCGACGGGTTCATGGGCAAGATCCGGTCTGGAAAGTGTCTAGAGTGAATCGGGTAGGCCGCGGGGCGCAACCTTCCCATGACAAAACCTTTCACGCGCCCACCGCTGCATCACCGAAGCGTTCGCGTAGCTGGGTTCGAAAGCGACGGCTGCACGGGACCGTGGCGCCGTCGCGCATAGTCAGGTGAGCATCGCCGGTATCCAGCGGCTCGATCTCGACCAGGTAATCGAGATTGACCAGATAGCTGCGATGCACCCGCACAAAGCGCTGCGGATCGAGCCGCTCCTCGATACCCGCCATGGTGGCGCGCAAGGGGTAGTCGCGGCCGCGCATACGCAGGTTCACGTAGTTGCCCGAGGCCTGCAGCCATTCGATCTCGCGCGCCGCGATCAGGAATTCCTTGCCCAGCTTGCGTACCAGGAAGCGCTCAGGCCGATCGACCGGTTCCACCGGCGGGCCTTCATCAGGTTCGGCCAGTATGGTGGCCTCGCCCTGCAAGCGGCGAAGCACAAAGCCATAAAAGCAGATCGAACCGACGAAGAGGAAATAGGTACGGAAGTCCTTGAGGTACTCATAGCCCAGCTGCACGGGCCAGTTGCCGAAATCGTAATGGGCGCCGAGCAACGCATAGGCAAGTTTACGCAGGCCCACCATCGCGCCCACATGGATCAGGCAAAAGGGAATCGTCAGTAGCAGGTGCACCCTCAGGCTAGACCGCCAACTGTCGAACCGGAACGGCCAGCGCCGCGTCGCCAATAACACGAAGGGCACCAAGGCCAGCAGAACCGCACTGCTGCTGATCTCCCAGATCCATGGCTCGATGGCCGCGACCCCGTGTGGCCCACGCGCATGATCGAGCCACGACACCAAGCCGTTGAACACGGTGTTGAGCACCATCACGACGACCCAGATGCCGATTTCGAAGGGTCGCCGCCAGCGCTCAAACTTCCTGATGTCGAACCCGGTCCGTGTCGTCATGGCGGCGATTCTACGTGGCTAAGCGGCGATTGCCGCATGTGCCGGCGATGCCTGGCTGCAACCATTGGTCTGCGACAGCCTGGAATTCGTCACTTAGCGGGTGCCGCGCCCTGCTTCATCTCGAAGCCGGACCGCCCAGCGGACGACTAAATGCAGGCTGGTCAGTTCTCGCTGCCCAGGCTGCAATCGAGATGTTCCACGCGACGGATATCGCCCAGCCATACGTAGCAATTCCAATAGGGAACATCGGGTCGCTCAAGCCGCACGACGCCGTTGATGCCCTCGTTGTCGTCCTCGTCGCGAAACATCTGGACATTCGGACGAGCACACACCACGCCGTCGTAGCTGCGCCCGTCGTTGAGCAGCAGCACCACGTGCCCGTTCGCCGGAAGTTCCTCGACCAGCGCCTTGAGGTGACGGATCTGCGCGGGATCGGTGTAGACATTTTCTGCAAGCCTGCCCATGCGGTAGATACCTCGCTCGCTCAATCTTGCGAAGGGCACGCTAGGGCGCATGGCGGCAACAGGGGGTCAACGAGAAGGCACGCGGGTGTGAAATGCAGGCACTTTGCCTACCCGGTTCAGCCGCCGATAATGCCCGGGCCCTTGCCTGGATTGTCCCGATGAATGCCTCCCCCGCCTTGCCCCCGGCGGATTCGCTTCGCTCGCACCCTGCCTTCGTGCACTTCTGGTTCGCACGCATTTGCTCGAGCTTCGGGTTTCAGATGCTGTCCGTCGCGGTGGGCTGGCAGGTGTATGCCATCACCGGACGCGCGCTGGATCTGGGACTGATCGGACTGGTGCAGTTCTTCCCCTCGGTGATGCTGGCCTTGCCTGCAGGCCATGTGGCCGATCAGTTCGATCGCCGCCGCATCGTGTTGCTGGGGCTGCTTGTCGAATGGGTAGCCATCATCGCGCTGGCTGCCATCAGCCTGGCGCATCTTGCCCACGAAAGCGGCATTCTCGCGTTGGTGTTCATGCTGGGCGTGGCGAAGGCGTTCGAATTCCCTGCACTGCAATCGATGTTGCCGGCGCTGGTGCCGCCATCCATCCTGCCTCGCGCCATGGCAGCGAGCGGCTCGGCGGGCCAGGCGGCCATGATCATGGGGCCGGCGCTGGGCGGATTTCTGTACGTCGCCGGCCCCGGCACGGTGTATGTGGTCTGCGCGGTGCTATACCTCATCGCGGCACTGCTGATGGGCCGCCTGCGCTACGAACACACGCCGCCGCGCCGCGAGCCGGCCACCCTTAAAACCTTGTTTGCCGGCGTGCATTTCATACGGCGGCGTCCGGACGTGCTGGGCGTCATCTCTTTGGATCTGTTCGCCGTGTTGCTGGGCGGCGCCACCGCCTTGCTGCCGATTTTCGCCAAGGACATCTTGCACACTGGCCCCTGGGGCCTGGGCCTGTTGCGCGCCGCACCTGCCGTAGGTGCGTTGCTGATGTCACTCTGGTTGACCAGGCACAGCATGGAACGCCACGTCGGCCCGATCATGTTTGCGTGCGTGGCCGGCTTCGGCGTGGGTACCCTGGTGTTTGCAGTGTCCACCACGCTGTGGCTCTCGCTCGTCGCGCTATTCGCGCTAGGTGCGTTCGACATGGTGAGCATGGTGATACGCGGCGCGTTGGTGCAGCTAGATACGCCCGACGACATGCGCGGACGCGTGAGCGCGGTGAACGCGATCTTCATCAACACATCCAACCAACTCGGCGAGTTTGAATCGGGCCTGCTGGCCGCCTGGCTGGGCGCAGTCAACGCCACCTTGATTGGCGGTGTCGGCACCTTGGTCGTCGTGGGACTGTGGATGCTGATGTTCCCCACCCTGCGACGACGCCAGAGCCTGCGCGCTGCGCCTTCTGAGCCCGTAGCACCGACAGGCACCGAAACGATCTAAGACGTCGCCGCATCGGCTTGACTGGCATCATGGTTGCGGCCCATTCCCTGGCTAGCATGGATGGTCCACGCATGACCGAGAGCCAGGGAATGAATGTCGATGTCGTCATTGTCGGGGCAGGCCCGGCGGGTTTGTGCTTCGCCAGGGCCCTGGCCGATACCGGACTCAGCGTCGTCGTGGTCGAGCGACAACCAGTGCAGATGCTGAGCGACCCGGCATTCGATGGACGCGAAATCGCACTGACCCAACGCTCCGTGCGCATTCTGCGCGAACTGGGTATATGGAGCCGCCTTGACCCTGCGGATATCTCACCGCTGCGCAGTGCACGCGTCCTCGATGGCCATTCGTTGCATGGACTGAATGTGGCGCCGGCAGGCACCGGCAGCGAGGAACTCGGCTTCCTGGTACCCAACGACTGCATTCGTCGCGCGGCCTACGCATCGATCGAACACGATCCACGCATCACGTTGATTGGCGATACCGCGGTAAGCGCGATCTCGCTGGACCACCCAACGCCCCAGTTGCAGTTGTCCGACGGCGCGGTGCTCACTGCCCGCCTGATCGTGGCCGCGGACAGCCGTTTCTCGCAGCTTCGCCGTGACGCGGGCATTGCGGCCGATATGCACGACTTCGGCAAGACCATGCTGGTCTGTCGCATGGCATTGGAGCAGCCGCACCAGCAGCAAGCGCTGGAATGGTTCGATCATGGTCAGACGCTTGCGCTGCTGCCGCTGCAGAACAATGAAGCGTCCATCGTGCTCACCCTGCCAGCACAGTCCATGAAGAATGTCTTGGCACTGGATGATGAGCCGTTCAATGAGGAAATGCGGCGCCGCTTCGATGGTCGCTTCGGACACATGCGCCTGACCAGCACCCGGCACGCCTATCCGCTGGTGGCGGTGTACGCACGCCGCTTTATCGCCCCGCACTTCGCACTCATCGGCGACGCGGCCGTGGGCATGCACCCGGTCACTGCCCATGGCTTCAATCTGGGCCTGCAAAGTGTGGAGACGCTATCGAAAGCGATAAGGCAAGCGTGCGGCAAGGGCGAGGACGTCGCATCGGCGCGTGTCCTGCAGCGTTACCAGCGCACCCATCGCCTCGCCACCGCTCCGCTCTATCTCGCCACGCTGGCCATTGTGAAGCTGTATACCGATGACCGACCGCCCATACGTTTCGTTCGCAGCGCCCTCTTACGTGCCAGCCAGGCGCTACCACCATTTCGTCTCAGCCTGGCGCAGTTGCTAGCGTCCGGCGATCGCGGCCGCTGCTCGGCCAGCTGAACCGTATAAAACCCTGGGACAACGCGTTGGCTATCGCAGATGGATTGTTTACACATCACTCACGCAGCTGCTGGCACGGTTCAAACCTGATAACGCGGAGATAGCCATGGCCAGGCAATACGATATTGAGAGCAGCGTCAACGGTGTGCGTGATCGCGTACGCCACTATGCGGACGAAGCCGCCGATCGAGCCACCGAGCTGGCCGAGCGTGGGCGTCAAGCTAGCCGTCGCTTCGGGCGCAACCGCAACGACTACAGTCGGCGACTGACCAATGCGGCCGAGGATTTCGCTGACGAGGCGAATTACCAGTACCGCCGCCTGCGCCGTCACGTGACCCGCCACCCCGTGGCCACCACCGCCATCCTTGCCGGCACGGTGGGAGCATTTCTCCTTCTGCGGCATCTATTCCGCGGCCAGGACGACGATTAACCACGCTGCACGTTCGTGTAGGAGCGCGTCCTGTGCGCGACCGCAGAGCAACGTCGTTTCCGCTACATAGGTTTGTCGCGCACAGGGTGCGCTCCTACAAATGAAGTGCGCAGGCATAAAAAAACGCCGCGATGATCGCGGCGTTTTCTTTGCAACCGGTTAAACCGTCAGCGGATTCGGCTTGTCCGGATCGAGCTTGTAGGTCTTGATGGCACGCGCCACATCCTTGGCGTTGACCTTGCCGTCCTTCGCCAAGGCGGACAGCGCCGACAACGCGATCCAGTAGCGATCGACCTCGAAGAAGCCGCGCAGGTGCTCACGGGTGTCCGAACGACCGAAGCCATCGGTGCCAAGCACCGTGTAGCGCATGCCGTCGGGCATGAACGCACGGATCTGGTCGGAGTACTCGCGCACGTAGTCGGTGGCAGCCACGGCCGGACCCTGACGGCCCTGCAGCAGACCGGTGACATACGGCACGCGCTGCTCGGATTCCGGGTGCAGGCGGTTCCAGCGCTC
>OUWB011208738.1_pt1 | contig 14017 bp, 14 predicted proteins | sample 1779821 | NCBI WGS metagenome assembly OUWB01 (sample SAMEA3914806, study PRJEB12502) | metagenome | biome: forest; material: soil | place: Canada | collected 2011-08-03 | depth 0.1 m
GCCGACGCGCCGCGCAAATTCCTGGAGGCGATCCTGCTGGAGATGGCGCGCCGCTCGCTGGTGGTCAGCCGGCGCGGCAAGTATGGCGGCTACGCCCTGGCCCGGCCGGCCGACTCCATCAGCTTCGCCGAGGTGATCCGGGTGATCGACGGGCCGCTGGCCCTGGCGCCGTGCGTCAGCCGCACCGCCTTCCGCAAGTGCCACGACTGCGAAAGCCTGGAGACCTGCACCTTGCGCGGCGCCCTGCTGCGCGCCCGCGACGCCACGGCCGCAGTGCTGGAGGGCTACACCCTGGCGGCCGCCCTGGAGGACCACAGCGCGGCAGGCCTGCTCGATTCGCCGACGGCCGGCTAAAGCCGCCGGCGGATCCGCGAGCCGTCAGCCGGTGGCGATATAGGCCTTCAGCGTTTCGGCCTCGGCCTCGGTCTCGGCGATCTTGGTCTTCACCAGGTCGCCGATGGAGATGATCCCCATCAGCCTGTCCTCATGCACCACCGGCAGGTGGCGCACGCGCCGGTCGGTCATCCGCTCCAGCAGCGCATGGCAGGATTCATGGGGCGCCGCGAACAGCACCTCACGGGTCATCCAGCGCGAAACCGGCTGGGTCAGGCAGACGTGGCCCTGTTCCGCCACGGCCTTCACCAGGTCCCGCTCGGACAATATTCCGACCACGTGATCGGTCTCGTCGAGGATGACCATGGCCCCGACCCGCCGCGTGTGCAGCAAAGCCGCGGCCGCACCCATGGTCTCGTGCGGCGAAGCCGTGAAGACCAGGTCGCCTTTCTGCTTGAGAATCTGGGAAACGAGCATCAGCGTTCCTCCCGCTTTTTTAGTTATGCGGCGAGGGTCTCGCAGAGGGCCAGCTTTGGCAATTCTCTATGGCGTGATCAGGCGCGGCCCATCAGGCCCAGGACCGGCCCGATCAGCAGCAACCCGGCCGCGTATCCCGCCAGTTGCGCCTCCCAGGACAGGGGCGAGATCCCGAGGTCCGCGCCGGCCAGCAACGCGCCATAGACCAACTTGATGACCAGCCAGGCCCCAGCCATAGACAGCACCGTCGGACTGGTGAACGGCGCCAAGCCGGTCGGCCGCCCCAAAAGGCGCGACGCCGCCCCCATGCAGCCGGCCAACGCGCCCGACGCCCCCACCACGATCTGAGGGCTGTCCCAATGGTTGGCGGCGAAGGCCAGGCCCGAGAAAATCCCACACGCCATATAGAAGACGAAAAACATCATCGCCCCCTGCGCTCCCGCGCCCATGCGGCGCGAGATCGGCGCGCCGAAGGCCAGGGCGAAAGCCGCGCTCCCCAGGGCGTGCGTCCAGTTCAGATGCACGAACAACGAGGTGATCAGGCCTGACAGGTCTCCGCCCCGCACCCGTGCGCCGCTGAGTCCGAGGCGCAAGGCCAGCGCCGCGTCCGGGCCTGCGCTTTGGACGGCGTAGGCCAGCAGGATCAGGGCCGCCAGCAGCACCGGCGGCCAGGGCGCGTTAAACATCGGCTCCCGTTGCGACGGCTCCCGCTGGGCGGGATCACGCCCGGCGGCGCCACGCGTGGGCGATTCAGTCTCCAAGGCCGCTCCTTAAGACTATGAGGCGTCGAATCGGCCATGGCGCCGTTCGCGCACGCTGGCAAGCGATCACGGTTCGCTTAACCAAATCGCGAGGACTTGGGCTTTAGATTTCGGGCGAGATCAACGTGTGCGCGATCCAGGGCCCGCCTCCCTGCAGGCCGTCAGTAAGGAGCACCCCGTCCGATGACCCTGCAAGCGCCCCGTCGCCCGGACGCCTTCAGCCTGGGCGTGCTCATCGCAGTCCTGATCCCCGGCGCCGCCTTCGCCCAGAGCGTGAACGCCAATTCAGCCGCCTATAATGGCGGCTACGGCCGCGTCGCCGGTTCGGAGAACCAGCCGGTCAACGTGCAGATGGGCGACGGCTACGGCGACCTGCCCCTCGCCAATGGGCTGGTCCAGACCAGCGTCAGCGGCAGCGTGTTCACCAATCTGGGGGTCAATGCGGCCGCCAGCGCCTCGGCCAGCGGCGTGGGTTCGTCCTCCAGCTCATCCGAGGGCTCCGGCGCCTCGACGTTCAGCAGCGGCGGCCTCACCGTCGTCACCACCACGCAGTCCAATTCGGACGCCGCCTCGGCGACCGACGGGAGTCATTAAGCCATGCCCGCCCAGTTCGCCCCGTTCGCCCTCGCCCGCCAGGCCTGGTCGCGCCGCGCCAAGGCCCTGGCCGTGATCAGCGTCAGCGCCCTGACCCTCTCGGCCTGCGTCTCGCCGGTCGCCGGCCCCGGCGGCCGCTACGCCGCGCCGATCGGCGACGCCCCGGTGACCAGCAATCCCACGCCCTATTCCGCCGCCCTGGTCTGCATGGGCGAATGGGCGCGCTACAACAATCGCGTCTCGCCCCGCATCGCCGTGGGCCGGATCAGCGACTACACCGGCAAGGAAGAGTCCGACGGCTCGGGCCGCAAGCTGACCCAGGGCGCCTCGCTGATGGCCATGTCGGCCCTGGCCAAGTCCGGCGCCAACCTGGTGGAGCGCTATGACACCAGCGTCTCCGAACTGGAGCTGAAATACGCCAACAACAAGCTGATCAGCGACGGCCAGGCTCCGGCGCCCGGCGCCCCGGCGGGTCCCACCGACTATCGCAAGATCATGGCCGGCCAGGTGCCGGGCTCCGACTTCTACCTGGTGGGCGGCATCACCGAGCTGAATTTCAACATCCGCTCCTCGGGCCTGGACGCCCAGGGCGCGCGCAACACCACGACCGGCGTCGCGGCCCAGCTGGCCGGCCAGATGTTCGTGATGAACATCGGCCTGGACCTGCGCCTGGTCGACACCCGCACCCTGCAGGTGGTCGACGTGATCTCGTATCAGAAGCAGATCATCGGCCGTCAGGTCGGCGTGGGCGTGTTCGATGTGCTGGGCGGCAACGTCTACAACATCTCGGCGGGCGAAGGCGCGCTGGAGCCCCTGCAGCTGGGCGTGCGCTCGGTGATCGAACGGGCGGTGCTGGAGATGATGGCCAACCTCTACGGCGCGCCGGGTCCGCAGGTGTGCCTGCGCGGCGGCGACCCTCTGGAGGCGCGCACCACCGGCCTGACCGGCGGCTACACGCCGGCCTACAACAATCTGGAAACCAACAACGCCCAGACCCGTGAAGCGCCCCGCCGATGGGACGGGGTCAGCGGCGATCCCTCGAACTCGGCCAGCCGCTACTAAGCCGGCCGAGCCGCCGTACGCCAGGTCGGGAACCCTTCCCCGCGCCATGCGGGAAGCCGTTCCCGCCTGCGGCGCCACATTCCGCCTCCGGACGCTTTTGCGCCTTGCCGCCGCCGCAAGCTGCGGCGATGGTCGCGCCCCGGTTTCGACGTCGATAATCCCAGGTTGCTCCATGATCCGTTCCTCGCGCGCGTTGCTCCTGGCGAGCGGCTGCCTTGCGCTTTCCGCGTGCCAGACCGTCGGATCGCATCCGCCGCGCCAGGCGGCCGTCGCCGCGCCCGCCGCTCCGGCGACCCAGACCGGGCCGCAGCTGTCGCTGGCCTCTCCGCCGCCGGAGCACGGCTGGCTGGGCGGCGGCCATGACCAGGGCAAGCCGGTCTTCAACACCTGGCCCCAAGCCTATGCCGACTTGCCGCCCGACCCGGCCATGCGCTTCGGCGTGTTGCCCAACGGGCTGCGCTATGTGGTGATGAAGAACGCCACCCCCAGCGGCCAGTCGTCCATACGCCTGAACATCGGCTCGGGCTCGCTGGAGGAGACGCCGCAACAGCAAGGCCTGGCGCACCTGTTGGAGCACATGGCCTTCAACGGCTCGACCCACGTGCCTTATGGCGAGATGATCAAGATCCTGGAGCGCCACGGCTTGGCCTTCGGCGCCGACACCAACGCCTCCACCGGCTGGGAGGAGACCACCTACAAGCTGGACCTGCCCAAGTCCGACGACAGCTCGGTCGACGACAGCCTGATGCTGCTGCGCGAGATCGCCGGCGAGCTGACCCTGGACCAGGCGATCATGGACAAGGAAAAGGGCGTGGTGCTGTCAGAAGAACGGCTGCGCGACACCCCCAACTACCATGTGCAGAAAGCGGCGCTTGGCCTGGAGCTGCAGGGCCAGCTGGCCGCCGACCGCTTCCCGATCGGCAAGATCGAGGCGGTGCAGGGCGCGACCCACGCCCTGCTGGAGGACTATTACCGCCGCTACTATCGGCCCGAGCGGTCGGTGCTGATCGTGACCGGCGACGTCGACCCCACGATCATGGAAGCCAAGATCAAGGCCCGCTTCGGCGACTGGAAGGGCCGCGGCCCGGCCGGCGGCGAGCCCGACCGTGGAACGCCCCTGGCCCGCGGCCCGGTCACCAAGCTGGTGGTCGAGGACGGCGTCGAGCCCATAGTGCGCCTGTCTTGGGTGCGTGCGCCGGACCTGTCGCTGGACGGGACCGTGCGGCGGCGGCGCGAGATGATCGAGCAGCTGGGCCTGGGGGTGCTGAACCTGCGCCTGGACCGGATCATGCGCGCGGACAATCCGCCGTTCCTCGGCGCGGCGGCCTATGAGGAGGACCAGTTCCACTCGGCCGACGCCACCGAGGTGGAGATGGTGACCCAGCCGGACGGCTGGCGCGCCGCCCTGGACGCCGGCTTAGCCGAGACCCGCCGCCTGCTGCAGTACGGCGTCACCCCGATCGAGCTGGCCCAGGTGATCGATTCCCAGCGCGCCGCCCTGAAGCAGGCCGCCGACACCCAGGCCACGCGCACCACGCCTTCGCTGGCCGACAATATCGCCGCCACCGTGAGCACGCCCGAGGTGGAGACCAGTCCGTCCGAAGACCTGGCCCTGTTCGAGGAGCAGGTCAAAGGCTTGACCCCCGCCATGGTCGATGCGGCGCTGAAACCCCTGTTCGACGGCGCCGGCCCGCTGGTGCTGGTCGCCAATCCCGACACCGTGGATCATGGGAACCAGGCCGTGTCCGAGGCCCTGGCCGCCGACCAGGCCGCGCCGGTGGCGCCGCCCTCCACCGACGCCGAGGTGACCTGGCCCTATGACAATTTCGGCCCCGCCGGCGAGGTGGCCGAACGCACCGACGTGGCCGACCTGGACACGGTGTTCGTGCGCTTCAAGAACGGCGTGCGCCTGACCATCAAGCCGACCAAGTTCCGCGATGACCAGATCCTGGTCGAGACCCGCATCGGGCATGGCGACCTGGAGCTGCCTACCGACCGGCCCTCGACCACCTGGTCGGCCAGCGAGGCGCTGATCGAAGGCGGTCTGGGCAAGCTGACCGCCCAGCAGGTGGACGTGGATACGCGGTCGAAAATCCTCAGCAAGCAGTTCCTGGTCGGCGAGGACGCCTTCGCGTTCGAAGGTGAGACCCGCAAGGAGGACCTGGACGCCCAGCTGCAGCTGATGACCGCCTTCGTCACCGACGCCGGCTGGCGGCCGGAGGGCTTCGATCGGCTGAAGTCGTTCATGCCCACCTATTACAACCAGATCGCCGCCACCCCCTCAGGCGTGATGGGCCACAATCTGGGCCGGCTGCTGCACAGCGGCGACCAGCGCTGGGCCATGCCCGAGCTGCCGGTGATTCAGGGCCAGACCATGGACCAGCTGAAGGCCACCCTGCAGCCGGTGCTGACCACCGGTCCGATCGAGGTGGTGATGGTGGGCGACGTCAATGTCGACAAGGCCATCGCGGCCGTAGCCCAGACCTTCGGCGCCCTGCCGCCCCGCGCCGACACCCCCGTCCAGCCCGCCGAGCTGCAGGTGACCTTCCCGGCCGGCGCGCCCGAGCCCATCGTCGAGACCCACAAGGGCCGCGCCGACCAGGCCATGGGCTTCATCGCCTGGCCGACCACCGACTTCCTCTCCGACACCCAGACGGCGCGCACCCTGTCGATCCTGGCCGAGGTGATGCAGATCCGGGCCCTCGACCAGCTGCGCCGGGCTGAAGGGGTGACCTATTCGCCGTCCGTCGGTTCCTCGCCGTCGAGCGACTTCCCACACTACGGCTATCTGGACATGACGGTGGAGATGCCGCCAGCCAAGCTGCCCGGCTTCTTCAAGGACGCGAACGCCATCGCCGCCGACCTGCGCACCACACTGGTGGGCGACGACGAGTTCAAGCGCGCCCTGCAGCCGGCGGTCGAATCGCTGCTCAAGCGCCGCGAGACCAACGAATATTGGCTGACCGCCCTGTCCGGCGCCCAGCAGGACCCGCGCAAGGTCGCCGCCATCCGCACCTCCATCGCCCAGCTGTCGCGCGTGACTCCGGAGGACGTGCGCCGCGCCGCCCAGACCTATCTGGTCGACTCCAAGGCCTGGAAGCTGGAGATCAAGCCCGTGGGCGCGCCTTAGGGATCAGCTTCCGCTAAGACGGTGTGGCGGCGCACTGCAGGCCAGGACCGCGACCCAAAAAATAAAAGCCCCGGCGGGGGGACGCCGGGGCCAGTTTGAGGGAGGTCGCTCCAACAAGATCGACATGCAAACGATCTCACGCCCAGGATGAACAGGAGCTGAATCCTACCCCTGCGGCGCCTGCGACCGAATGGCGCCCCTACAGACCACCCGTTGTGAAAACCCTTCCCCCTCGATGGGGGAAGGGCAGGGTTGGGGGTGAGCCCCGCTAAAGATGCTGGCCAGACTGGAAGACGTCAGCGTCCATTCCAGTCCATCGCAGACGTCCTGCCCGCACCCCCAACCCCAGGCCTCCCCCATCGAGGGCAGGGCTATCGCCTATGGAGCCAGCGGTTTTCTTTGCTCCCTTGCGCAGCGGGGGAGCTGTCAGGGCGCAGCCCTGACTGAGGGGGCGCTGCGGCGGTAAGGACGGTAGCACCCCCTCCGTCGGCGCGGAGCCTGTCCTCGGGCCGGCCTTTGGCCGGTCCCAGGGGCGCCGCCACCTCCCCCGCTGCGCGGGGCAGGAAAGAGGACTCAGGTCATAGGCGATAGCCCTGCCCATAGGGGAGGGAGGAGCACGGGCCTCAATAGACCATGCCGCCGACGCCGCCATCCAGGCTGATCGAGCCGGCGGCCTGCGAGGTGACGGCCTGCTCGTGATAGGCGGTGTAGCGTTCGATGGTGACCATGGTCAGGATCTTCACCCCGGCGCCGAAGCGGCGCAGCAGCGAGCGCTCGTTGCAGTCGCGGGCCGGCTTCTGGGCGCGGCAGGCCACCGCCCCCCCCGGCGTATGATAGAGGGCTTCGGCCTTGCCGCAGGTCACGGTGACGCCGTGGTCGAAGTTCACTGCTCCTGAATATTCGGACCACACATACTGCATGTGGGTGCCGGCGATGCAGCGATAGATCTCGCCCTCGTAGCTGTCCTCGATCTCACGGTCGGGGGTGACTTGCGAGGCCGGGTGCGGAATGTCCTTGTCGTCGATGCACGAGGCCTGGATCACCACCTTCTTGATGCGGGTGCGGATGGCTTCGTAGGCGCTGTGCTCGACCTCGCCGCCCGTGACGTTCAGGCCCTGGACGTAGCTCTCGTTGGTCGGTCCGATATAGCTGCCGCCGCCGCTGCCGCCGCTGGCGGAGGCCGAACCGGACCCCGAACCGAAAGCCGAGCCCGTGGCGTAGGCCGAGGCCGTGCCGGTGGCCGAGGTGTTGGCGTTGACCGTCACATTGGTGGTGACGTTCAGGTTGCCGGGAGGGCCAGGAGGACCGGGAGGGCCCGGAGGACCAGGCGGTCCGGGGTGCCCGTGCGGATGCCCATGGCCTCCGCCTCCGGACGGCGGCGTGGTCGTGCCGCCGCAGCCGCAATTGTCGCCCGAACCGCTGGAGCTCCCAGAGCCGCTGGAGCCGCCAGAGCCCCACGTGCCGCCGCCGGCCAAGGCCGCTCCGGCGGTGAGGCTCACCAGCCCGAAGGCCAGAACCGCCAGCGCCGTGCGCCGCATCGAGGTCAAAGTCGCCGTCATGCCGGCCTCCGTTATGCTTAACATCCGAGGGCGGCGTCCCGCCTCCGGGCTGTCCCAAAACGGGACCGACCCGCCTTGGCGCCGAGCTTTCTGCAAGCCGCATGCGGCCGCGAACGGCCGCGCGAGGCTGGCTTCGATGTTCCATTCAAATACGGAACAGTTGATAGACTATTGGCGAAGCCGAAGAATCGGGCCGGGCGCGCCATCGCGTACCGCCATCGACCCCGGCGATTTCATCCCGCTGCTGCCGCAGGTGTTCATTTTGGGCCGGCGCGGATTTGGTGAATTCCATTTCCGCCTGGTCGGCGCCCTGCTGGCCGACCTGCATGGCCGTGCGCTGCGCGAGGAAAGCCTGATCGGCCTGTGGGAGCCGGAGGATCGCGCCCCGCTGCAACTGGCGCTGGAGACCGTGCGCCGGCGCGTGGAGCCGCTGGTGATCGAGGCCGACGCCTGTCCGGCGGTGGGCGAGCCGCTCCGCGTGGAGCTGACGCTGGCCCCGCTGACCGGCGCGGCCGGCCAGGCCGACCGCATGCTGGGCCTCTATCAACCTAAGGGCCGCGCCGCGATCCTGGGCGGCCAGCCGGTGGAGAGCCTGTCGATTCGCAACATCATCATGGCCGGCGCCGCGGGCGAGGCCTTGCCCCCGCTGCGCCTGGCGGCGGTGAACGGGCGGCGAATCGCCTAGGGGTTCAGGACTTTTCGTCGAGCGCCGCGAACGCCTACCTCGCCTTGAGTCCCGCCCGGTACCGCCGCCAGTTCTCCACATAATGCGCCGCCGAAGCCGCAAATCCCGCGATCTCCTCGGGGCTCGCAGACCGCTGCACCCGGGCCGGCGCGCCCAGAGCGACGGAATTGTCGGGGATCACCTTGCCTTCGGTGATCAAGGCGCCGGCGCCGATCAGGCAGTTGCGTCCTATGCGGGCGCCGTTGAGGATGATGGCCCCGATGCCGATCAGGCTGTTGTCGCCGACCTCGCATCCATGCAGCATGGCCATGTGACCCACGGTGACATTGGCGCCCAGGGTTAGCGGGACGCCCGCGTCGGTGTGAAGCACGCAGCCGTCCTGGACATTGCTGTTGTCTCCGATGATGATCGGATCATTGTCGCCACGCACCGTGGCGCCGAACCAAATACTGGCGTTATGCTTCAGCGTAACGTCGCCAATCACGGTCGCGGTCGGCGCTATCCAGTATTCGCCGTCTTCCGGCAGGTTTGGCGCGCTCGCCCCCAAGGCGTAAACATTCATCCGATCACAGCCTATATTGAACTTTCCGCCTTGCTTAACGCTTCTTAAAGGCGCCTACCATCATAGTGTGGGTGCGATTCGAGATCCTCATCGGATTTCGATCAGACTGCGGGACTTTTCCCGCAGCGCCTCGAGACGGAGTTTCGGGTGACGCGTTCGGTGTCTCGGCGGCCACAGCGGCCGTCCAGCGCAGGTTTCGCAGCAGGGCCGCCAGGCCCCGCACCCAGCGGCGTCTTCGATCATTCCCACCATCCCCGAAGGGCGGTCCAATCCGGACGCGCCCTTTTTTCATACCCTGACGGAGGGTTCCATGACCAAGCGGGCTCTGAAGCGTATGGTGCGTGAAGGTGCGTTGGATGCGGGCCAATTCGACGACGGGAAAATCCGTCGTCTGCCAGTCGAGCGCGGCTGGTCTCCCGCCACGCACAGCTACGGCGCCGCCCATCCGGCCGAGGAACGCGAGCAGGGGTATCTGAAAACCATAAAACCAAAATCGCCAGGCCAGGCGCGCCTGATGGAGGCGATCGATTCGCGCAACCTGATCATGGCCCTCGGCCCCGCCGGCACCGGCAAGACCTATCTGGCCATCGCCAAGGCGGTGGAGGCCCTGGAGGCGGGCAAGGTAGGCCGCATCGTGCTGTCGCGCCCGGCGATCGAGGCCGGCGAATCGATCGGCTTCCTGCCCGGCGACATGGAGGACAAGCTGGCTCCCTATCTGCGGCCGCTCTACGACGCCCTGTCGGACCGGCTGTCGATGAAGCGGGTGCGCGCGCTGATGGCCGAGGGCGCGATCGAGATCGCCCCGGTAGGCTACATGCGCGGCCGCACCCTCAACAACGCCTTCGTGGTCATCGACGAGGCGCAGAACTGCACCTACGTCCAGCTGAAGATGCTGCTGACCCGGCTGGGCTGGAACTCGACCATGGTGGTCACGGGCGACCCGGCCCAGTCGGACCTGCTGCCCGGCCTGTCGGGCCTGTCCGACGTGGCCGAAAAGTTCGACGCCCTGAACAACATCGCCGTGGTCCGCCTGGCCGACGCCGACATCGTGCGCCACCCGCTGGTGGCCGAGATGCTGGGGGTTCTGTAGCGGAAGGTCTTGGCGGGGAGGGTTTCGGCCCTCCCCGACCGTTGCTGATGGGGCGCACCCCCTCCCGCTCAGGTCTAGGACCCTGCCGGCGGCAGCAGGCCCGCATCGGTGAACACCGCCTTGAGCCGGCGCTCGATCTCCATGCCCGGCGGGGCTTCCTGGCCCTCGACCGCCGCGGCGAAGGACCAGTCGCCGCGCGGGCCCTTCACTCGTCCCGTCCACCAGCCGGCCGTGCGCGAGGCGTCGGGCACGCTGGGGCAGCTGACCGCGCGGCCACTGACCTGATAGACGCCGTCCGGGCCGGTGCGGGTCTCGTCCAAGGTCTGGGCCTGAACCATGGCGATGACGTCCGGCTTGACCGGAAGGTCGCCGGCATAGAAGCGGCGGGTGAAGTCCGCCTGCTGCTCCACATCGTCGGTCAGGGCGCCGCCCGCCTGGGGGCCCATCCAGAAGGCGCCGGGCGGCCCTGCGGTGTTGTGGTCGCCAAAGTTCAGGGCGCGCAGCTGTCTGACATATTGATCGGGGCCGATCTTGGCCGCCAGCCGGCCGAACCAGCCCTCGTCGCCGACGCGGAAGGCGGTGAGCCAGTCGGAATCCTTCTGCCACAGGCTGACCGGCTGGGGCTTGCCGTCCCAGGCCAGCACGGTCTTGGGGGTGATCACGCCCTGGTCGAGGCCGATCAGGCTATTGGGCACGTCGAACAGGCCGCAGGGCGGTAACTGAGCCATGCAGGCCACCGCGTCGCCATAGCGATAGACCTCGTGGCCCGAGCCGGTGTCGCGCAGGATCACGCAGGTGCCCAGGCCGCCGATCTGGTTGTCGATGCCGTTGTTGAGCTTGTCCAGGCGGAAGGCCGCCGCGCCGCCGCCCGAGGCTGGGCCGGAATGGACAGCGCCGGAGCCGCCCGGCTTGGGCGAGCAGGCGGCCAGAAGGGCGGCGAGCGCCACGCCGCAACGAGCGGAGAAACGTTTCCTCATGCCCCCGGTTTTGGCACAGGCCCGCGGCGGGCGCGAGGGTCAGGCGCCCAGATGGGCATGCAGGAAGGCGGCGAGGTCGGCCAGCACCGGCGCCTTGCCGCGGAAGGGGCGCGACAGGGCCAGGACCACGTCGGCGTGGGTCAGGCCGGGATAGAGCTTCAGCTGCGCCTCGTCGCCCGCAGCGGTCAGGGCGGCGGCCAGGCGCACGGAGTTGCGCGGCCAGACCAGGTCGTCCTTGGTTCCATGGGCCAGAAAGATCGGCGGCGCGCCCGGATGGACGTGATTGATCGGCTGGGTCTGGGGCAGGTTGGGCCAAGCGCCGAACGCCGCCTGGGTGGAGGCCACCGCCAGGGGCAGGAAGTCGTAGGGGCCGGACAGGCCCGCCGCGGCCTTGATCACGCCCGCCTGCAGGCCCTGGGCGCGCAGGAAATCGGTGTCCAGCACCGTCATCATGGCGATGTAAGCGCCGGCCGAGTGGCCGGTCAGGGCGATGCGCTGCGGATCGCCGCCGTAAGTCGCCGCATGCTGCGCAAGCCAGGCCACGGCGGCGGCGGCGTCCTCGACGAAGGCCGGGTAGCGCACCTGGGGCACCAGACGATAGCCGATCACCGCCGCAAGGAAGCCCTGGGCGGCCAGGGCGCGGCCGGCGAAGCCATAGTCCTGGCGCCGGCCGCTATCCCAGGCCCCGCCATGGACGAACACCACCACCGGCGCGCCCTTAGCTCCGCCGGGCGGGGCGTAGAGGTCCAGGGCCTGCTGCGGGTCGGGGCCATAGCTGAGGCCCTGGCCGACCTGGCGCGCGGCGTCGCGCGGGGCCAGGGTGTTGAAGGCGGCCAGGGGCGAGCAGCCGGCGCCCAGGGCGGCCGCGGCGAGGCCGGTGACGGCGCCGCGACGCGAGGGCGGCGCGGCAGGGGGCGTGGGAGCTCGATCAGGAGGCATGCTCCTCGCCTACGCGCGAGGCGGCCTGGCGGATGCATGGACGGCGCGATTTGACAGTCGCGCCGCCCGGGGCCAAGCAGCCGCATGAGCCCTTTGCGCCCGCTGTTCGTCACCCAGGTCTATGAGGCCAGCCTCGCCGGCGAGCGCGGCTTTGCGGCCTTCAACGCCGAGCTGGAGGAAGCCTGCCTGATGCTGGCGCAGGAGGACGCCGCCGGCCGGACCTGGTGCAGGAAGAACGCCTATGGCGGCTACACCTCCTACGCCTCGCTGGACGACCTGCCGACCCGGGCCAGCGTGTTCGGGGCGCTGAAGGCCAAGCTGGACAAGCATGCGGCCGCCTATGCCGGCGGCCTGCATCTGGACCTGGGCGCGCGGCGGCTGCGCCTGGACAGCCTGTGGGTCAATGTGCTGAAGCCCGGCGCCGGCCATTCGGGCCACATCCATCCGCACAGCGTGCTCTCGGGCACGGTCTATGTGGCCCTGCCGCCGGGCGCGAGCGCGCTCAAACTGGAGGACCCGCGCCTGCCGCTGATGATGGCCGCCCCGCCCCGCGCCGCCGACGCGCCGGAGGCCGAGCGCCAGTTCGTCTACCTGCAGCCCCAGGCCGGCACGGTGCTGATGTGGGAAAGCTGGCTGCGCCACGAGGTGGTCCCCAACGGCGCCAAGACGCCGCGGATCAGCATCAGCTTCAACTATGGATGGCGGTAGGACACCCCAACTCCACTCCCCCCGGGCGAAGGCCGGGGCCCAGATCAAGCCCACAGGCCTATGCGGCACAGCCCTTGAATGAAGCGGAATCCCCGGCCTCCGCCGGGATGGATGAGCGGTTGAGTTCTTAGGCTGGGGCGCTATGGGCGCGCAGGAAGGCGCAATAACCGACCTCATCCAACGCCCCAGCCGCCAAATCCAGCACCGCCCGAGTCGCCGCCACCTCATCGGCGGTGAATCTGAACCCGTTCAGCTCCAAGAACAGCACGCCGAGCAGGAAACCGGTGCGCTTGTTCCCATCGATAAAAGGATGATTGCGCACCACGCCGGCCGCATAGGCCGCCGCCAACTCAATCGTATCGGGCGACGCCTCATAGGCGACGCGCTGCTGCGGACGCGCCAGGGCCGAGGCCAGCAAGCCGGGATCGCGCAGCCCGACCCCACCGCCATGCGCCGCCAGCGACCGGCCGTGCAGCGCCAAGGCGTCGCGCTCGTCCAACCAGATCCAGCCGCTCACTTGGCCAGTTCACGCAAGGTGTTGCGGTAGCGGCGCATGATATCGTCCGCCTTCTGCATCTTCTCGGCGAACTGAGGATCGTAGGGTGTGAGGTGATAGCCGCCATCGGGGGTTTCGACCGCGTAGAGCACATCGCCCTTACTTAAGTTCAGCCGGCTCAGCATCTCCTTGGGGATCACGACGCCGGTGGAGCTTCCGACGGTGGTCAGCTTCAACTGGGTCATGGCGGGATCCCGGTACCGTTATGACGTTTATTATAACGCTGACGATTTGAGCCGCCAAGCACCCTCCCGCCCACTCAAGACGGCAGGCGGCAAACTCCGCTCACCCCGACGAAGGCCGGGGTCCAGATCAAGCCCACAAGCCTATGCGGCCCAGCCCTTGAATGGAGCTGGATCCCCGCCTTCGCCGGGATGAGCGGATGATGGAGCTAGCTGTCCAGGAAGCTGCGCAGCTTGCGCGACCGGCTGGGGTGCTTCAGCTTGCGCAGGGCCTTGGCCTCGATCTGGCGGATGCGTTCGCGGGTGACGCTGAACTGCTGGCCGACCTCTTCCAGGGTGTGGTCGGTGTTCATGCCGATGCCGAAGCGCATGCGCAGCACCCGCTCTTCGCGCGGGGTCAGG
>OUWB010003763.1_pt1 | contig 13997 bp, 15 predicted proteins | sample 1779821 | NCBI WGS metagenome assembly OUWB01 (sample SAMEA3914806, study PRJEB12502) | metagenome | biome: forest; material: soil | place: Canada | collected 2011-08-03 | depth 0.1 m
GGCTTGGCCCTGGTGGGCGTGGCGGCGGTTCTATACGTGATCGTCGCCGCCGTCATCAAACCCAAGCCGGGCGGCGACCTCAGCCAATTCGCCCATGGCGCCCTGGCCAAGCTGCAGGTGGTTTCGCCCCAGCCCGGCGCGGCCATGCCCGATACGCCGTTCCTCGACGCCCAGGGCAAGACCACTCACCTGGCCGACCTGAAGTCGGGCCTGGTGATCGTCAATCTTTGGGCCACCTGGTGCGCGCCCTGCCGCATGGAGATGCCGGCCCTGGCCAAGCTGCAGGCCGCCTATCCCGGCCGCGTGCAGGTGATCCCCATCTCGATGGACGGCGCCGAGGACCGCGAAAAAGCGCGCGCCTTCATTGGCCAATATCCCAGCCTGCCCTTCTATCAGGACACCAACCTGGCGATCAGCTTCGCCCTGACCCCCGCGGCCGAGGCTCTGCCCACAACCTTGATCTATGATCGGGCGGGGCATGAGCGGGCGCGCCTGTCCGGCGGCGCCGACTGGGACAGCCCTGAGGCGCACCAATTGGTCGAGGCCCTGCTGTCCAGCAAATAGAGCTTGCACGGCGGTGAATCCCCCCGGCGCGGCCCCGGAATTAATTTGACCTCTCAAAGGGCCAAAGGCACTTAGTTTGGGCAATCCGATCTTGGGCTCGCCTTCCGGGGCGGCCTCGTCTCGCGACCCAGCCGACGCCAGATTTGCGATTGTCTCCGTCCGCCCTGCGGCGGACGCAACTGGAACGTTGGTTGTGAGGGACTGAGGCATGCCCACCGGCGTGGTGAAGTGGTTCAACGCCACGAAAGGTTACGGTTTCATCCAGCCTGACAATGGCGGCAAGGACGTGTTCGTGCACGTCTCGGCCGTCGAGCGGGCCGGCCTGCGTGGCCTGAACGAAGGCCAGCGCGTCGGCTTCGAGCTGAAGGACGAACGCGGCAAGACCGCCGCCGTCGACCTCAAGCCGCTCTAGGCCTGGCCATCTCCGCTTCCACCGGCCCCGGCGTCCCGTCGGCGGTCGCTCCTGTTCCACACCCCGATGAAGCCGTGGCCGCCGCGCTCGAGCCGGTCTCAGCCCGCGGTTGGCCGCCGCGCGAGGTCGAGGCCCTGGGCGGCTGGCGTCTGCACGCCGCCGCCGGCTATTCCGGCCGCGCCAACGCCTGCTGGCCGATCGGCGATCCCGGCCTGCCGCTAGACGCAGCCATAGACGCCGCCGAGCAATGGTACGGCCGGCGCGGCCTGGCGCCCCTGTTCCGCCCAGCCGACCTGGCGACGACCACGGCTCTGCGCCAGGCCCTGGCCGAGCGCGGCTACAGGCCGCGCAAGCCGACCCTGGTCATGACCGGTCCCTTGAGTCCGGCGCCGGCCGTCCAGGTGGCGTCAGGCCCCGATCCCGATCCGGGGTTCGAGGCCCTGTTCCTGGCCAGCGCCGAGGACCCCGGCGACGCCGCCGAGCGGCTGGAGGCGGTGACCCGCATCGCCCCCCCGCGCGCCTTCGCCTGCGTGTCTCATGAGGGTATGGCCGTCGCCGCCGGAGCCACCGCCGTCGACGGCGACTGGGCCGGCCTGTTCGCCATGCGCACCGCGCCCGCCCACCGCCGCCAGGGCCTGGCCCGCGCCATCGTCGGCGCCCTGTCGGCCTTCGCCGATCAGGCCGGCGCGCGGCGGGCCTATCTGCAGGTCGAGGCGGCGAGTGCGCCGGCCGTGGGGCTGTATGAGGGGCTGGGATTCAAGGCGGCCTATAGCTACCGGTTCTGGAGCCGGGACGGATAGGCTGGCGCGTCGAACTCAGAACCCCAACTCGGCCCGCAGCTCGGCCGCCGTCACCCCCCGCGCCCGGATCTCGGCCAGGGTCTCGGCCTTGTCGCGCTTGGCGTAGCGCTTGCCGTCCGGGCCGAGCAGCAGGCGGTGGTGGCGATAGACCGGCGTCGGCAGGCCCAGCAGGGCTTGCAGCAACCGCTGGATGAAGGTCGCCTCGAACAGATCCTCGCCCCGCACCACATGGGTGACCTGCTGCAGGGCGTCGTCGACCACCACGGCCAGGTGATAGGCCACGCCCAGCCCCTTGCGCGCCAGGACCACGTCGCCCAGCCGCTGCGGCGCGGCGACGACCAGGCCCTGCTCGCCCGCGGACCCGCGGCCGATCTCCTCGAAGGTCAGGCGATCCCAGCCGCCCAGGGCCGCATGGGCGGTGTCCAGCGACAGCCGCCAGGCGAAGGCCTCGCCGGCCTCCAGCCGCCGCTGCTCCTCGTCCGGCGCCAACGGCCGCCCGCGGAAGGCCTCGGCTGGGCCGTGGGGCGCGCGGGCGATCTCGTCCAGCACCGCCTTGCGGGTGCGGAAGCAGCGATAGACCAGGCCTCGCTGGCGCAGCTGCTCCAGGGCCCCCTGATAGTCGGCCAGATGCTCCGACTGGCGGCGCGCCGGCGTCTCCCAGTCCAGGCCCAGCCAGGTCAGATCCTCATGGATCGCCGCCTCATGGTCCGGCCGGCAGCGCTCGGCGTCGATGTCCTCGATGCGCAGGATCAGCCGCCCGCCCAGGGCCTGCGCCGTCTGGGCCGCGGTCAGGGCCGAAAAGGCGTGACCCCGGTGCAGCCGGCCTGTGGGCGAGGGGGCGAAGCGGCTGACGGCGTCCGGCATGTCCCGGTTTTGACCCCGGTTCGCCCCGGCGCCAAGCGCTCGCCGGCCTCACTGACATGGAGCTGTCGCAGCTTTTGGCCTATGTTGCCCCTGTTCCCGAGAATCACTCCGGTGATTCTGGGCGTCGCGGTCAGGAAGGAGCTCGTCTTCAGTCCCTTCGCGTACAGCTCATCGTCGGCCTGTCGAGCCGCCCGGAGGTCCGCTTATGCAGGTGCTTAAGCGGCCCCCGTCAGGGGCTCCAGCGCTCGTATTGAACGCCGATTTCCGGCCGCTGTCCTATTATCCCCTGTCGCTGTGGCCGTGGCAGGAAGTGATCAAGGCGGTGTTCCTGGATCGGGTGGACGTGGTGTCGACCTACGACCACGTGATCCGCTCCCCTTCCTTCGAGATGAAGCTGCCCAGCGTGGTGGCCCTCAAGCAATATGTGGCTCAGGACCGGCCGCCGGCCTTCACCCGTTTCAACCTGTTCCTGCGCGACAGCTTCACCTGCCAGTACTGCGGCGCGCCCGACGACCTGACTTTCGACCACGTCATCCCCCGCTCGCGCGGCGGCCGCACGACCTGGGAGAACATCGTCACCGCCTGCGCGCCCTGCAATCTCAGCAAGGGCGGCCGCACCCCGCGCGAAGCCGGCATGCACCCCCACCGCCACCCGCGCCGCCCCAACATGTTCGAACTGCAGGAACACGGCCGCCGCTTCCCGCCCAACCACCTGCACGAAAGCTGGCTCGACTATCTCTACTGGGACATCGAACTGGAGGCGTAGGGGCTCGCCGGCGTGCGTCCCAGGCGCGCGGATATCGAACACGCGGTCAATGTGGCTATTCCAGAGCCCGTCCTATTCATGGTCAGGCGACTTGCCTTGGCTCTCGCTGGGAACAAAAGAGAAACAATGCTCGACGGGGCCGTGCTGTGGCGCCACCTTGGCGCCATGCTCGCCGATTCGAAAACAGCTTCCATCCGAACGCTCGACCGCATCAACCTGCGGCTGCCCGCCGAGACCTTCGAGGCGATCGACGCCAGTCGAGAGGGCCGCCCCGGCAATATCTCGCGCAACACCTGGATAACCGAAGCGATCCAGGAAAGGCTGGCGAGAGATCGCGCCGCCGGTCTGAAGGAGGGCGGCTCGGACCATGCCTAGCTTCTACGAGTTTTTCGCAGGAGGCGGCATGGCGCGCGCCGGCCTCGGCCAGGGCTGGACGTGCCTGTTCGCCAACGACTTCGACATCAAGAAGGGCCTTAGCTACCAGGCCAACTGGGGCACGGGCGGCGAGCTGACGATCGGCGACGTCCGCAAGGTCAGGGCGGCCGACCTGCCCGGCCAGGCGGACCTGGTCTGGGGTTCTTTCCCGTGCCAAGACCTCTCGCTCGCCGGTGGCGGCGCCGGCCTGAACGGGGAGCGCTCCGGGACCTTCTATCCGTTCTGGGGTGTGCTGAAGGGCCTGATCAAGGCCGGCCGCGGGCCGAAGATGATCGCTCTGGAAAACGTCCTGGGCACGCTCACCTCGCATGGCGGCCAGGATTTCGAGGCCATCTGCAAGACCTTCGCTGACGCCGGCTATCGCTACGGCGCCCTGGTGATCAATGCGGCGCTGTTCGTGCCGCAGTCGCGGCCCCGGCTGTTCGTCATCGGCGTGCGCGATGACGTCGAGGTCGACGACGCGATGTTGTCGCCGGGTCCGATCGCGCCCTTCCACACCGCCGCCTTGCAGCGCGCCTTCGACCGGGTTGAGCCGAAGGCGCTGAAGCGCATGGTCTGGTGGAACATCCCCGCCCCGCCGCATCGCAACGAGACCTTCGCCGACCTGATCGAAGAACACCCGGACAGCGTCGAGTGGCATACGGCGGCCGAGCGCGACCAGATCCTCAGGATGATGTCGCCGGTCAACAAGGCCAAGGTCGAGGCGGCCAAGCGCGCCGGCCGGCGGATGGTCGGCGGGGTCTACAGGCGCACGCGTCACGACGAACGAGGGGTCAAGGTCCAGCGGGCCGAGGTGCGGTTCGACGACGTCGCCGGCTGCCTGCGCACGCCGGCCGGCGGCTCGTCGCGCCAGGTGATCATGGTGGTCGACGGCCAGAAGGTGCGCACCCGGCTGATCTCGTCGCGCGAAACGGCGCGGCTGATGGGCCTGGCCGACAGCTACATCCTGCCGCGCAACTACAACGAAGCCTACCACCTGACCGGCGACGGCGTGGCGGTGCATGTGGTGCGCCACCTGGCCGAGCACGTTTTCGAGCCGCTGCTCGGCCTGCACGCCGACGCGAGCGCGGACTTGGACGGGGTCGAGGCCGCGTGACCGTCATCCCCCGCAAGCAGGATCTGCGGCGGCGTGTCTGAGACCAAGCCCCTCTTCAGGTCTTATCCGGACTGGATCACCAAGCCGCCCTTCGAGACGGACGACCTGCGGGCCAATCTGACCCGGTTCCTCGACACGCCGTTCCGGCTGGCGGACGGCGCGCCGGGCGCGCCGGTGGGAAACTACCGCTGGGGCGTCTACGCCTTCTTCGACTATGACGGCGAGCCGATCTATGTCGGTCAGACCAATGAGCAGCTGCGCACCCGCATCCGCCGGCACCTGACCAACCAGCGGACCGACGCGGTGGCCATGTCGGTGCTGGATCCCTTCGAGGTGTTCGAGATCGCGGTCTGGCCGCTGCCGCAATTCGAGGGCGTCAGCCCCAAGGACAAGGCGGCGGCGCCTGCGGCCAGGGCGCATCTCGACGCCCTGGAGCGGCTGATCACCGCCCAAGCGGTCGCCAATTCCCGCTTCAAGGCGATCCTCAACGAGAAGGACCCGCCCCCGGGCGCGCTCGAGGTCGAGGCGCCGCCTTTCTACCGCGCCTGTGTCGTCTCGGACCGGGTCCTGGAGCTGCGCGGCCATCCCGACTTTCGCATCGCGCGCCGCGCCCTGATCATGTCGCGCCTCGCCCAGGTGATCTCCGAGCGCCAGGTGAAAGGGGGCCTGCGCCGCGTGCTCCTGACCCAGGCCAAGCGCCTGGAATGGCTGGCGGCGCGGCGATACGAGGGCGCCGGCGGCGCGGCCTCGGTCCCGCAGGAGGGGGTGGGCGACGACGAAGCCTGAGGGGGCTATCGGCCTGAGACCGTAAGCCGGTTGCGCTCCAGGCTATGGCGTCGCCGCTGCTGTGCGGGTCCGGGTGGTCGCGCGCCAATGCGCCAGCGCTTGGTCGGCCAGCTGGCGGCAGACCCTGGGGTCGGCGTCCAGGGTGTTGGCGGCGGGATCTAGGCCTGGGGCGTGGGCGTAGACCGAGCGGTCGCCGCCGCAGGTGGTGTTTCCCCGCCAGGTGACGCCCGCCGGCTGGCCCTGGCTGACCGCCTCCAGCACGGCGCTGTTGTGGGCCAGCACGCCAGGGCCGGCCATGGCCCAGCCCACATTGCCGATCCAGATGTTGTCGTCGGCGTCCGCATCGCTGAGTTCGCCGCGCCAGGTCCCGCCGTTGTCGCGGTCGACATGGTCGTTCATCGCCACATTGCCGGCCACGGTCACGTGCTGGCTCAGATAGAGATGCGCGCCGCCGCCGCCATTGCCCGACACCAGGTTGTCGGCCACCAGCACCCGGCCCGCATAGGGCGTCCCGCCCGGCCGGTCGACGTTGCGGGTTTTGTCGATGATGATCCCGTTGCCGTCGGTATGGCAGCCCGGCCTGGCGGTGTCGGCGGTCCGGCCGTCGCAGGGGAAGGTCTCGACATTGTCGTGGCTGTAATTGCCCAGGATGACGATGTGGAACGGGATGTCGTCGGCGGGCGTGGGCGCCAGATCGCTGGCCGCCCGCGCCTGGTAGGTGGATATGCCGGATTCCTGATAGCGGTTGGTCGAGGCGTTCCCCCAGATCTCGTTGTCGACCACCCAGAAATATTCGCTGTCGTTCAGCTGCACCCCGCCGCCGCCCATGCCGTGGATGCGGCAGTGCTCGACCACGATGTGGTGGTGGCTGGCCTCGCCGCTGACGCCCACGCCCTCGCCGCCGGCCAGGGCGTCGCCGCCGTCCAGCTCCAGCCCGTCCAGGATCAGATAGGCGGCCTTGATGTCGATCAGGCCATACAGGGGCGCGGTGGCGACCAGATGCGCGGTCCCTGGCGTGGCGGCGCGGTAGACCAGCCAGCCGTCGGGGGCGTTGCGCGCGCCGCCATGGGTCAGGCGCAGGCCGTGGGCGAGCTCATAGCGTCCAGGCAGCAGGTTGACGCAGTCCCCGCCGCCCAGCACCGGGCGGCCGTCACGCCGGGCCTGGTCGGCGTCCTGCAGGCTGCGCCAGGGATGGGCGCGGTCGCCGCCGCCGTCGGCATAGGCGGTCCAGACGCCGCCATGGACGGGATCGACCCAGAAATCGCGCACGCAGGCATAGGCGGGGACGTGGGCCTGGTCCGCCCAGGGCGCCGGCTGGGCGCTGGCCGCGCCCGCGCCGATCAGGGTGAGCGCGGCGACGAGCGCGCCGGTCATTGTCGAACCCATGGGCGTCTTGCTCCTCTCCTGGCGGCTTTGATTTTTCCGATCTCCTACAGCATGGCCTGCGCCCTGTCCGCCGCCCTCGACCGCTGGTTCTTGTCCGACTATTCAGGGTGAGGCTGCGGGAATCCGCGCCGTCTTGCGGGAGGCGAGCGTGAAGCGATTGGCGTCGATCTTGGCCGTGGCGGCGCTGCTGGGCGCCCTGGCGCCTGCGGCGACGGCCGCGCCCCTGCTGACCCGCGTGGCCCAGGGCGAGCTGCTGGCCAAGCGCGAGGGGACGGTCGCCGCCTATCTGGGCGTGCCCTTCGCCGCCCCGCCGGTCGGGCCGCTGCGCTGGCGTCCGCCGCAGCCGGCCGCGCCCTGGCCGGGTCTGCGCAAGGCCCAGGCCTTCGGCGACAGTTGCGCCCAGGAGGCCACGCCGGCGGGTTTCCGGTCCTGGTCGCACGAATACATGCCGCAGAACGCCTCCAGCGAAGACTGCCTGTTCCTCAATATCTGGACGGCGGCCAGGCCGGGGGCGCGGCGGCCGGTGCTGGTCTGGATCCACGGCGGCGGCTTCACCGCCGGCTCGGGCGAGGTTCCCATCTATGACGGCCGCGCCCTGGCGGCGCGCGGGGTGGTGGTGGTGACGATCAACTACCGCCTGGGGGTGTTCGGCTTTCTGGCCCATCCCGCACTGACCGCCGAGGCCGGCGCGTCCGGCGGCGCGCCCGGCAATTGGGGCCTGCAGGACCAGGTCGCCGCCCTGCAGTGGGTTCGCGCCAATATCGCCGCGTTCGGTGGCGATCCAGGTCAGGTCACCATAGCCGGCCAGTCCGCCGGCTCCATGGCGGTGCAGATGCTGCTGGTCTCGCCGGCGGCCAAGGGGCTGTTCCGCCGCGCGATCAGCGAGAGCGGCCTGCCCAGCGCGGCGCCGCCCGCGACCCTGGCTACGGCCGAGCAGGCCGGCCTGGCCTTCCAGCAATCCTTGGGCGCGGGGTCCCTGGCCGATCTGCGCGCCCTGCCTACGGCCGCCTTCCTGACCCCCGCGGCGCGCGCCGCGCCCTTCCGGCCGATCGTCGACGGCGTGCTGCTGCCGGACGCCCCCGCCGCCCTGGCCGAGCGGGGCGCCTTCCACGACGTGCCGGTGCTGGTCGGCCAGGTGGCCAACGAGATCAGCCCCCTTTCGGGCGAGACCAGCCTGGACGCGGCCGGCTTCCAGGCGTTCCGGACGCGCGAGTTCGACGGTTCGGCCGACGCCTTCGCCCGCTTCTATCCGGCCCAGACCGACGCCGAGCGCCTGGCCATGGCCTGGCGCATGCAGCAGGACCTGGGCCGGGTGGGGCTTTATCTGTGGGCCAAGACCCGCGCCGCCCATGGGACGGCGCCGATCTATCCCTATTACTATGACCACACCGAGCCGGGACCCGAGGCGGCGCGGTGGCGCTCGTTCCACAGCGCGGAGATCCCCTACGTCTTCCAGACCTTCGCCGCCTCGCCGGAGCGGGGCTTCACCGTCGCCGACCAGGCCATCTCGCGGGACATGTCGACCCGCTGGCTGAACTTCGTGCGCACCGGCGATCCCAATGGCGGCGGTGGCGACTGGCCGCGCTTCGATCCGGCCCGGCCGCGGATCATGGGCCTGGGCGACAAGCCTGGCCCGCAGCCGGTGCTGCCGCCTGACCGGCTGGGGGCGATCGCCGGCTTCGTCGCCGGCGGCGGCCAGGCCAAGATGTTCTAAGGGGCGCGGGTGAAGGTTCCGCCGGGCCCTTGAACGAAATCGGGGCAGGCTGGACCTTACCCCAGCCGGTTGCGGCCGATGGACTTGACCCTGGGGGCGTGGCGATCTTTCGATAACCACGATCTCGGGGGCGTCGTGAAGCTGATCCTGCTGGCCATGCTGATCCTGCTGGGCGCCCTCGCCTGGGGTGGGATGCGCCTGCGCCGCCTGGTGCGGATCGCCAAGGCGGTCCGCAAGAGCGCCCAGGCCTATCGCGAGCGCTACGGCGCCGAAGCCCGCTCGATCATCCAGGAACGCATCGAATACGAATATGACGACGGCCGGCGCCGCCATCTGCGGCGAGTCCTGACGCACCTGCCCTGAGGGTGACCAGGAGGCGGGAAAAATCTTAAGCCATCCGCGCTAGGCTTCCGACGTTCCGCCCGGCCCCTAGTCGGATTGTCTCATGGCCGCGTCTGTCTGTCTCCGCATCCTGCTCGACCTCAGCGACGGCAAGCTGGCCAAGATCGAGGCTCTGGGTCCGCTGGTGTCCAAGGTCACCGGCGCCTTCCTGGAGACCTGCTGGTCCTGGCCCGACCGCTACGTCATGCTCACCCCGTTCAGCTTCATGCTGATCGAGCCCAGCGCCACCGAGGTCAGTGTGGATCGGGTCGCGCGCCTGGCCCATGAGCTGAAGACCAAGCTGTTCGGCGCCAGCCAGGCCGGCGACGTGCTGTTGCTGCTGCTGGACGGCTCGGAGCTGGACACCGCCCGCTTCGTGCAGCTGGACCACGCCGCGCTCAAGCGGGTGGTGCATGATCCGGACGAGCCGATCCCGTTCACCGGCCGCATGCTGCAGATCAGCAGCCGGGACGAGCCGGGCGAGGCTTTCCTGTGGCGCAAGATGGAGCTGGACCCGCGCCTGGAGGCGGCGCCGGCGATCGAGGCGGTGACCGCCGATCAGGCCGTGGTGGCCTTCCATGGCCTCTACGACAGCGAGACCGGGCGCTTCGCCGGCAACCTGATCGCCGCCGCCCCGGCTTCGGCGGTCAAGGCCTACAGCCTGGTGGACGGCCTGGAGCAGGCGCCGTGCGACGACGAGGCCATGGCCTTCGACTTCGCCAGCCTGGAGGCGGTGGCCCGCACCGTGGAGCGCGACGCCGACGGCCTGGTGTTCGCCCCGGCCTGCTTCACCTCGCTGATGCGCCGCTCCACCCGCCAGCTCTATGCCGACGCCTTCAAGGCCCTGCCGGCCGGCCGGCGCGAGCGGCTGGGGGTGACGGTCTATGACGCGCCCCGCTCGCTGGTGTTCAACGCCGTCATCCAGCTGCACCAAGCCCTGGGCCCCTATTTCTCGCAGGTCGACGTGCTGATCCTGGATCCGGCTTTCGAGCCCGACCAGATCCCCACGGGTTCGGTCAACGCCGTCACCCTGCGCCTGCCGGACCTGGACGAGCGCGGCCGGCTTGCGGCCATGCGCCGGTTCGTCGAGCGCCGCGATCATTTCGAACGCCGGCATCTGCGCCTGGGCCTGACCAATCTGCGCACCCGCACCGAGCTGCAGGCCGCGCTGCGCCTGGGCGTGGGCTGGCTGAGCGGGCGGGCGGTGTGCGGATCGATGAGCGAGCCGGTCAGCCCGTCGACGGCGCCGGACCTGCCGCTGAGGCGGGCGAGTTAGAGGTCGATATTTTCTATCGTCGTCCCGGAAGTCGCGCAGCGGCTGTCCGGGCTTCAGGACCAGCGCATGGCCTCCCGCATCCCGGCTCTCCGCTTCGCTGCGGCCGGGATGACGACATTTCAACAGTTTGGATGGTCGGACCCGGAGGGCCAACCCGCCTCAGCGTTCAGTCAGCTGGCGCCAGACATAGCGCACCACCTTGAGCCGGGGATCGGCGTCCTCGGCCAGGTTGTGTTCGGACAGGAACCGCAGGCCAACTTCCTCGCCGCGGCGCCAGGCGACCTTGCAGCGATAGGCCATGCCCTGCTTGATGATGATCAGCCAAAGCTCGGGGCTCAGATTGGCCGCCAGGCTGGTCTGCACCTTGGCGCCGTGGGGCGTCAGGTTGCGCACGGTGCAGTCGCCGGTCAGGTCCTGGGCGCCGAACACCAGCTTGCCGCCCAGGAAGGTGCGCGGGCGCGGCTCGCGCCGGCGCGGATCCTCATTCTCCTCGCGCGCCGCCTGCGGCGCGTAGGGAGTCAGGAAATCAGGCTGTGACAAAGGCTCGGCCATGAGCTGCATCCTACCAGCACACGGTTTCCCAGATTTTAAACGAACGCCCCCTTCAGCTGGCGAGCGCGTCGATCATCTGTTGCGGCGGCGGCACGCACACGAAGCGCCCGGCCAGGGTGCCGTCACGCAGATAGATCTGGATCTCGGCCTTCGAACCGCCCTGGGCGAAGACGCCGCCCAGGTCGCGCGCCGCAGCTTCGGCCTTGGCGCCGCTGCGGAACATCATCGGGTTCTCGGCCAAGTCATGCTGAACGGTCCATCCGCCTTGAGTCGGCGTGACGGTGATAACCTGCACCATGGCATCCTCCGCTCGATCTCATTGTTGGGGTGGTGGAGACCTTCGGCATGTAGGTCGCCTTTTTGAGGGATCAACACGCACCCAAGCGTTTTTAGTTCCTCAGGCCCGTCGCAGGCACCTCAGAATATTGTGAACGCTGCGCTATCGCCGCGGGCGTTCGCTGCAGGTGCGATCTGGGGATGGGCGCGGGGCTGGCGCCCAATATGCAGGCGCAGCGCCTTGTAAGGGCTTGGCCCGCTTTTTGCTGCAATGCAAACCGTGTATGCTGCGTCGCACAGTGGATGACGGCTGTTTCGCGCCGTGCCGCTGGCTTCGTCGCGGCGGCCGGTCTATGAGGCGGCCAGGGTCGGGGATTGGAGTGAGGGGATTCCATGTTCGCTGCGCCGCGCGCTGACTTGAAGGTCAACACGCCTGAGTACGAATCCAATCCCTTGGTGAAGCCCACCGGCTTTCGCGAATATGACGCGCGCTGGCTGTTCGGACCCGAGATCAACCTCCTGGGCGTGCAGGCCCTGGGTCTGGGTCTGGGGACCTATATCCACGAGCTGGGCCAGTCCAAGATCGTGGTCGGCCACGATTTCCGCTCCTATTCGCTGTCGATCAAACAGGCCCTGACCCTGGGCCTGATCGCCGCCGGCTGCGAGGTGCTCGACATCGGCCTGGCCCTGTCGCCCACCGCCTATTTCGCCCAGTTCGACCTGGACGCTCCCTGCGTGGCCATGGTCACGGCCAGCCATAACGAGAACGGCTGGACCGGGGTGAAGATGGGCGCACAGCGCCCGCTGACCTTCGGCCCGGACGAGATGGGCCGGCTGAAGACCATCGTGCTGACCGGCGCGTTCAAGGAGCGGGCCGGCGGCAAGCTGGTGCGCATCGAGGGGGTCCAGGAACGCTTCATCGCCGATGTCGCCGCCCGGGCCAAGCTGACCCGGCCGCTGAAGGTGGTGGCCGCCTGCGGCAACGGCACCGCCGGCGCCTTCGCGCCCCAGGCCCTGCGCGCCATGGGCGTGGCCGAGGTGATCGAAATGGATTGCGACCTCGACTGGAGCTTCCCCAAATATAATCCGAACCCAGAAGACCACATCATGCTGCACGCCATGGCGCAGCGCGTGCGCGAGACCGGCGCCGACCTGGCCCTGGGTTTCGACGGCGACGGCGACCGCTGCGGCGTGGTCGACGATGAGGGCGAGGAGATCTTCGCCGACAAGATCGGCCTGATGCTGGCCCGCGACCTGGCCCCGCTGCACCCGAACGCAAAGTTCATCGTCGACGTGAAGTCGACCGGCCTGTTCGCCACCGATCCGGTGCTGGCCGAGAACGGCTGCACGACCATCTATTGGAAGACCGGCCACAGCTATATCAAGCGCAAGACCGCGGAGATCGGCGCCCTGGCCGGCTTCGAGAAGAGCGGCCACTTTTTCTTCAACACCCCGCTGGGCCGCGGCTATGACTGCGGCCTGACTGCGGCGGCGGCGGTGCTGTCCATGCTGGACCGCAATCCCGGCCGAAAGCTCAGTGAGCTGAAGAAGGCCCTGCCGGTGGCCTACACGTCCCTCACCATGTCGCCCAAGTGCGCCGACGAGGTGAAGTATGGCGTGGTCGACCAGATCATCGCCGAATACAAGGCCCTGGCCGAGGGCGGCGGCGAGATCCTCGGCCGCAAGATCATCGACGTGATCACCGTCAACGGCGTGCGCTGCGCCCTGGAGGATGGCTCCTGGGTCCTGGTGCGCGCCTCGTCCAACAAGCCCGAGGTCGTGGTCGTGGTGGAAAGCGCCCGATCCGAGGACGACATGCGGGCCCTGTTCCGCCAGGAGGTCAAGCCTCGCCTGGCGCGTCACCCCGAAATCGGCGCCTACAATCAGGAGATTTGACGCCCATGGCTAAGAAGATTCGCAAGGCGGTCCTGCCGGTCGCCGGCCTCGGCACCCGGGTGCTGCCCGGCGCCAAGACGGTGGCCAAGGAGCTGCTGAACGTGGTCGATCGGCCGATCATCTCCTATGCGGTGGCCGAGGCCCGCGCGGCGGGGATCGAGCACTTCGTCTTCGTCACCGGCCGCGGCAAGCAGGCCCTGGAGGACTATTTCGACCACCAGGTCGAGATGGAGCTGCAGCTGAAGGGCAAGGGCAAGACCGAGATCCTCGAGGAGCTGCTCAGCGAACTGCCGCGCCCCGGCGAGATGAGCTTCGTGCGCCAGATGCAGCCCCTGGGCCTGGGCCACGCGGTGTGGTGCGCCCGCGACATCATCGGCGACGAGCCCTTTGCGGTGATCCTGCCCGACATGGTGATGGACGCCGGCGTTCCTGCCCTGGCCCAGGCGGTCCAGGCCCATGACAAGGTCGGCGGCAACATCATCGTCGTCGAGGCGGTGCCCGAGAGCGAGACCCACAAGTACGGCATCGTCGACCTGGAGCCTGGCGAAGGCCGCGTGCGCAAGATGAAGGGCATGGTCGAGAAGCCGGCCAAGGGCACGGCGCCGTCCAATCTGATCGTCAGCGGCCGCTACATCCTGCAGCCCGAGATCTTCGGCCTCCTGGCCTCGCAGGAGACCGGCGCCGGCGGCGAGATCCAGCTGACCGACAGCATGTTCAAGCTGATGGCCGAGCAGGACTTCCACGCCCTCGAATACGAGGGGACCACCTATGACTGCGGCGACAAGATCGGCCT
>OUWB010000011.1_pt1 | contig 13991 bp, 13 predicted proteins | sample 1779821 | NCBI WGS metagenome assembly OUWB01 (sample SAMEA3914806, study PRJEB12502) | metagenome | biome: forest; material: soil | place: Canada | collected 2011-08-03 | depth 0.1 m
CTAGTCGGCTGTGAAATTCTATTAATTGTTTGATTTATAGTGATAAATTGTCGATTTCGTGTATATTGAATCGCAAGCTTTCGGCTGTTTTGTGCCAAAAGCTTGCGAAATCCCGAGGGGTTTTGATTGGGGATTTTCGGTGGGCGGGGGCTGTGCTTGTATGTCGGTGTGCTAATCCTGTGAGGGACCTCCATGCTTCCCAAGCCTCCATCTGGGTCCGGTAATTCCGACCTCTTCCGCTCTGAGCTCGATCAGATCCTCGATCCTGAGCACGAGCTTGTCAGGCTCGCCAAGATCATCGATTGGAAGGCGTTGGAAGGGCATTTTGGGCGGCTCTACATCGACAAGAAGGGCCGTCCCGGCTTGCCGACCCGCCTGATGGTCGGACTTCACCTGCTCCAGCATGCCAAGGGTTTATCCGACGAGGCCGTATGTGCAGCGTGGTTGGAAAATCCGTACATGCAGAAGTTTTGCGGCGCGACATTCTTCCAGCACAAACTGCCTCTTGATCGGTCCTCGATGTCGCGATGGCGCAAACGCGCTGGCACAGCGGATCTGGAGAAGATCCTGGCCGAAACGCTCGCGGCGGCCCAGCGCGCCAAAGCGGTTGAACCCAAGGCGTTCGAGCGGATCACTGTCGACAGCACGGCTCAGACCAAGGCTGTCGCTCATCCCACTGATAGCGGCCTGTTCTTGCGGGCGATCGAATGGATGAACCGTTTCGCTGACCGCTACGGACTGACTTTGCGCCAATCGTTCTCTCGGCTGGCCAAACGCTCCAAGGTCGAGGTTGCCCGGAAAATCCATAGCCGTGCGCACAAGCAGGCGCTTCGCGAGGTTCGCAAAATGCGTACCTTCACCGGCCGGCTACTGCGCGACATCGTGCGCAAGATCGGCGATGACCTTCAATTGCAGACGGCCTTCAAGCCCGTGGCTGACCCGATCCTGCAACTTCTGGCGCAAACGCCGCAGAGCAAGAAGAAGATCTATTCCCTGCATGCCCCTGAAGTGGAGTGTATCGCCAAGGGAAAGGCCAGGACGCGGTACGAGTTCGGCACCAAGGCCTCGTTCGCCGTCATCAACGCCAAAGCCAAAAAGGGCGCAGACAAATCTCAAGGGCAATATGTCGTTGGCGCCCAGGCTTGCCCGAACCTTCCGTATGACGGACATACCCTGAAGGATCAAATCCAGCAGGTCGAACGCCTCACCGGACGGAAGGTCAAACGCGCTTATGTCGACCAAGGCTACCGGGGGCACGGCTTGCAAGAGCCTGACGTGTACATCTCAAGGACGCGGGGTATCACGTCGCCAACCATCAAAAGCGAACTGAGACACCGCAGCGCCATCGAGCCCGTTATCGGGCATATGAAAGCCGACGGGAAACTCCAACGGAACTGGCTCGCCGGCCCCCACGGTGACGCCGTCAACGTCCTTCTCGTCGCCGCCGGCCATAACGTCCGCCTGCTGCTCAACTGGTTGAAGTGTTTTTACGCTGTCGTTGTCGCAGCTGTGTGGACAAAGATTATGACCCAAACCAATCCGTCATATCGCCAGATAACGGCTTGAACTGAAAACCGCTTTGTTCACGGGTGACTATCTATTGTGCAGCGTGAGTTTTCACGCGCAAATTATCAACTTACTTCCGAAGAATTACTCCATTTGGAAGACGGATATGCTGCGGGACCTAAGACTTGGTGGTCCGATTTCTCTGTAGAACGGCCGGCCGGGGTCTTCATCAGAGCTTTCCGTTCAGTGGATGCTGGATGGCGTTTATTCGCGTTTAATGCTGTTGAGACAGGCTCCGCTCTCGGACGGCATGTCATGTCAAAGGGGGCCGGCAAGGTCGGACGAATGACAGTCCACTTGCCGGCTTATGCTAAGGTCCGCTCAATAGAGGGTTATATCTCCTCGATCGAGCAAGCTGAGCATTCGGTGTCACTTAATCTTGACGGTGCGTTTGCCGTGATCGAGGGGGTATTCATGGGACGCTAAGCGGCCAATGCGCTCTTTGCCGTCAGGTCATGATTGACGGCAGTATAAACGACGCTCTGGTCCTAAAACAGTTCGGGATGGCGCAAACGAAGCGCCTGGGTCAGCAGAATCGTTTTCATATCAGACAGGATGCCCTTTTCATAAAGCTCCCAGAGCTCAGCGATGGGAACTTCGAAAACATCGATTTCTTCATCCTCGTCGCTACGACCTCCGCCAACTGCAACGCGATCTGATGTTCCGTAGGACGCAAGATAGAGTCCAATTTGCTCGGTTGATACTGCCGGCATACTCCAGGCACGAACGATAAATTCCACATTCTTAAGTTGTAGCCCTACTTCTTCCAGAGCTTCCATTTTTACTGCTGCGATCGGCTCCTGATCGTCAACGCATCCAGCGGGCACCTCGAAGATGTCTTCCTCTTCTTTCAGGATTACCGGCGCGCGCGCCATTTTTATTAAACAGACACATTTACGGACCGGATCATACGGAAGAACGCCCACTGCTGAGCCGTGGTCCTCCGCGTGCCGAGTTATCTCTTTTCCGGTCCGCAAGTTAAACGAAACCAGGCGCATGGACGACCAGCCTATATAGGCAGTCTGCGCAGAGTAATTTCGTGTAGCCATTATTCAGTCAAATCCTAGAGAGTAAACGGCAACACTTAACTTACGGGGCTCGTTATTCGGCGACGCTGTCTGTCTAGAAAAGAATGCAATTTCATTCCGCTCCCGCAATGAATCGCGAAGTTGGATACGAAAGATGTCCTTGCGATCCAATACTTGGATCGTGTCGCAGAGAACTCCGTTTATGACGATAGCCAATCTCTGCGGATCGTCAAAATCTAGCGAGTGACATGATAGGACAAGTTCAGATGCTTCCTGACATTCATCGTTGACCATGAATCTGATATAGGCCGACGTGCCATCAATCCAGACGAACTCATCCTCGTCGTGTGACCAGCCGGCTCCTAGGTATTTTCGAGTTCCACTCTTGCCTAGAACGATTTCTCGCCCGCTGATTATGGCAGCGTCGCCGGAAATCGCCGGCTTGTCATTAAGGTCTATGTAAGGCAGGTTGATTTCCCGCATCAAATCCAAGCCGGGCGACATTTTCTGAATCAGGCTTGAGTTTCGCGCCAAAAATTGAACATAAGGATTGAAGCCGGCTGAATAGGCTCTCGGGATCTCAGCGGCGAGGACGTCAGCCGGTATTTCGTCCACACTCGGGGGAGGGGTCGCGTGAACCCAGTCGAGAATCTCCCCCGTTTGCCGTTCCCATTTGCGCCGCCCGTCAGCCATAGATTGCTGGGCGGCCGCTCCCATCTGCTGTAATTGAACTCGCTCTAGCTGAGCAGGACCCTGAATGCCAAGATTGTAGAGAACGCCGTTTTCCCAGTTGGAAATGTATTCGTTATGTGTGTTAGAGTCATTGGCGAAAACGACCATTCCGTCGGCCATGGCCTCCAAAAATCCCATTCCAATTCCCTCGCTCAATCGGGGGGCGAAGTAGATATTTCGGGTTGCCATGACCTTCGCAAGGTCGCTCTTGTTTTCAAACCATTTGGAAATCGAAATTTTGGTGTCGGCAAACACACCCTTCGGATTGGTCGACTGCAGCGTTTTGATGTCTGGTGCTAAGTGCAGATGTAGCGAGTCGAGTTGTTCGCCAATGAGGCGGTGCACAACAGAGAGATTCATCCCGGTATCCGGTCGACGCTCCCAAAAAAAGCCGTCGAGCCTATCAAATTTACGCGGACTCGACCCCGGCTTAACTTCAGGAAAGTACTTCACGAGCAGTGAATTGCCACCTGCGCGCAATATCTTGAGATGAAGGCCGAGGGAAAAGGAAATAAAGTAAGCTTGGTTGGAAAATTCCCAATGTCGACTCGGCATGTTCTCTGAGCCGTCAAACATTGGAACTACAATTGTCGCAATGCCTTTTGCCAGAAAGATCGGGGCAAGAAAATCAAGCTGAAATATCACAACATAATCGAAATCAGCTTTGGTATAATTAAGTGGCGTCGCGGCCAAATCTTCGGGGTCGACGGGCAGGTCGGTAACGTCAAACTGGCGTCTGAGAATATCTTTCAGAAAAACTGTTGATTTTGTTTTCAGATGAAGGTGATGTCCGACGTAAAGTAGTTTTTTCATGTCCGGTTAACTCAAAAACCAACTATTATATGAGGCATTGATATCGAAAAAGAAGCGTGATCGCGCTTGTGTGACGCGATGTTTAAGCTCATCTTCAGCCAAATTGACATAGTGCCTGATGGCGTGCGCGATGTCATTTATAGAGTCAACCACTGTGCCCAATCCGTAGTATTCAACCTGTACCGCGAATGCAGTTCCCGAGAGCGTTACACAAGGGCGACCGACACTTGCAGCTTCCATCAAAACGGCTGATCCTCTATACTTATAAACATCTGACGCATAGGGAAGAAGGACAAGATTTGAATTCCGGTAGAGCCCTTCAATTTCTGTGGTCGTTAGGGTAGAGCCCAGAAGCGTCACACCGTTCGTAGCGTAGAGCTGACAGGTGTAGTGATCTACGTTGTCGTTTCCTCTGGAGGGCATCATTTGGGTGACAAGTGATATTGACCGGCTGTCCGATGGAGATTTGAGGCCCCGGGCTATTTCGCCAAGAGACATAAAGCCCTTATCTAGGCGTGCCGATCCTACACAGGCGACTTGAAATTCGTCTCGCTCCGGGAACGGAACCTGCTCCGAGGTTTCCGGATATGGCGTAACGTAGGTCAAGGAACGTGTCATAAAGCTAAGCTTGTCGGCATAGCTCGGCGTCTCGGCTGACAAATAAATTCTTAATCCCTGGGCCTTTGCCTGCCTCAAGCGCGTGCAAAGCGAAGTCAACGGATCCATGTAGAATTGTGTGGCGGTCTCCAGAACGCCAATAAATCGAACAAATAGTTTTGGGCGCTTGTCAACAGGAAGCGATTTTATCGCGTTCATGAAGCCAATGGCTGAATAGAAGTCGACACCAGGTAAATATATCACGTCCCGGTCATCTATATCATAGTCTTTCAGCACATTCTTCGCATCGGTTGTTGCAATCTCCTCGTACGGATCTGCCGGCTCAACGCCGGTCATAGTTCGCTCGCGTAGTCCCTTTTCAAACTTCGCGCGCCCCATAATCGGAATATACTTGTTATAAAGGTAGGTGAATGGTCGATCGAATCCGTTTTCTTTAGCGAGGTCCTCGGGAAATTCCCTAGACGCAAGACAAAGTACATCCTCGAAATTGGCGCTTAGGTACTTTCGGTAATGATTTAACGCCGGCATGGCATGCCCGTACGGTAAAACGCAAACAGGGTCACAAATAAGGAGCCGTCGTCCATAAGAGGATGCGACATCTTTATACTTCACGCGAGATACCCCCAACAAATAGAAAAGTTATTTGCAATTTAGACCTTCGCGGCCCATTCGTTTTCGAAGCACTGAATTGCGGTGGCGATGCCATCGCGAAGAGGCGTTTTTGCCTTCCAGCCCATTGCTTGCAACTGGCTGGTATCAAGCAGCTTCCTAGGCGTTCCATCGGGCTTAGAGGCGTCGAAGTGAATTTTCCCTGAGTATCCGACAATTTCCGCAATTAGAAGAGCAAGCTCCCCAATAGAGATTTCCTGACCGGAGCCGACGTTTATGTGATCGTAACCTGAGTATTGCTTCGTCAAATAAATGCAAGCATCAGCTAGATCGTCAACAAACATGAACTCCCTCAGCGGAGATCCGGAGCCCCAAACCTCTACGCTTGCTGTGTTGTTTAGCTTAGCAGTGTGCATCTTGCGAATCAGGGCGGGCATTACGTGGCTCGACAAGAGGTCGTAGTTATCTCCGGGGCCGTAAAGGTTGGTCGGCATTGCAGAAATGAAATTGCAGCCGTGTTGGCGCCGGTAGGCTTGGCACATTTTGATCGCCGCAATTTTAGCGACAGCATACCATTCGTTTGTCGGCTCCAGCGGCCCGGTCAGTAGGGAGGCTTCGGTAAGCGGCTGGGGAGCGAGTCGAGGATAGATGCAGGAGGATCCGAGGTTCAGGAGCTTTTCGACGCCAACCTCATAGGCCGCGTGAATGACGTTCGCTGCGATCATTATATTGTCGTATATGAAATCAGCAGGAAGGCTGTCGTTCGCTAAGATCCCGCCGACCTTCGCGGACGCGATCAAAACGATGTCGGGCTTGTGGCTGGCCATCCACTTTTTGACGGCGCCAGAGTCACGAACGTCCAGCTCAGCGCGGCTTGCAGTCAAGACTTCGCAGTTTTCATCACCCAGGCGCCTGACCAATGCCGAGCCCACCATCCCCCGATGGCCCGACACCCAGATTTTTTTGCCTTGCAGGTTCGTGTGCTCAGTCGGCATGCTGACTCCAGAAAGATAGCCAAGTGGTGAACGAGCTCTTATAACAGCTTAAAATGGCAAGACAATAGAGTCACATTTTGGAAATCAGGGCGGCTGAGCGAAGGCAATGTGCGATGTCCAACTAATCGTATATCCTGTTTTTGTTCGAAAATTTATTGTGACAGGCCTCGGCCTTGAAGTTACAAACCGGAAATAAATCTTGTGGGGGAATTTTACCAAAAATGACGATACAAAGAGTGAAAGTGAATCTCAAAGTGGATGGCTTTGGCGATGGCCGAATCTGATATTCGCGGGGCTGAGCGGGGCGGGGCGATTGCGTCGCGAGACGTGGAGCTCGAGCAGCTGCGAGCTGAGCTAAATGCCCGCACATTGGAAAACCAGCAATTAAGAGCGTCGATGTCGTGGCGTCTCACCCGACCCTATCGCGTTGTTGGTCGTGTGATTCGCTTGGTTGTTGACGCGGGGTTACATCCCAAGGTGGCGTTGGTGGTGGTCTTGCGCGTCGGTGCGAAGCATATCCGGTCGCACGCCGCGCTCAGGGCAGCCTGTCATCGGGTCGTGAGGCGGTTGCCTGTGGGTTTTCAACGTAAGCTCGTTGCGCTGGCGCCACCATCGCCCCAAGAGGCCGGTATATTGGGCCCCCGCAGCGAGGGGCCTCGGGCGGAGTTACTCGGAGACGCTGCCTGGATCTATCATCGGCTTATAAAGGTTATATAGGGAGGGCGTTTCTCCTTACGATTTTTCCTTGTGGGGCCAATTTCATTTGCTATAAGCCCCGGGGGGCGAGGGTCTTGCATGCACAGTGCACAATCGGCCTAAAGTGGAAAATCTCTTAATTTTTGTTGGGACGTGGCGATTAAATGAAGACAGCAATTATCACGGGCGTGGGCGGTCAGGATGGGGCGTATCTGACGCAGCTGTTGCTGGAAAAAGGGTATAAGGTTTATGGAACCTACCGCCGCACGAGTTCGGTCAATTTTTGGCGAATCGAAGAGCTGGGAATAAGCGGCCACCCCAATTTGACGCTGGTTGAGCACGATTTGACAGATATGTCGTCGAGCATACGATTAATGCAAAGCGTCGGCGTTAGTGAAATATACAATCTTGCCGCGCAAAGTTTCGTGGGTGTGTCTTTCGATCAGCCTGTCACCACGGCTGAGATTACAGGCGTGGGGCCGGTAAATTTGCTCGAAGCGATCCGAATTGTAAATCCTGATATCCGTTATTATCAAGCGAGTACTTCCGAGATGTTTGGGCTGGTGCAAGCGGTTCCGCAGTCGGAAACGACGCCTTTCTATCCGAGAAGCCCTTACGGCGTGGCCAAGTTGTACGCGCACTGGATTACCGTCAATTATCGAGAAAGCTACGGTATTTTCGGCGCCAGCGGAATTCTTTTCAACCATGAGTCTCCGCTGCGAGGCCGCGAGTTCGTTACTCGCAAGATCACGGATAGCTTTGCGAAGATGAAGCTTGGCCAGCTCGACATTCTTGAGTTAGGAAATCTGGATGCAAAGCGCGATTGGGGGTTCGCCAAGGAATACGTCGAGGGTATGTGGCGTATGCTTCAGGCGGACGAGCCCGATACATATGTGCTTGCGACGAACAGGACCGAGACCGTTCGTGATTTCGTGCGCTTGGCTGGCCGTGCTGCGGGGTACGACATCGAGTTCAAGGGCGTGGCGGAGGAAGAGGTTGGTTATGATACCCAATCGGGAAAGGTTCTCGTTCGGGTAAACCCGCGATTCTATCGACCCGCCGAGGTGGAGCTGCTTATTGGCGACGCTTCAAAGGCCAAGGCCAAACTCGGCTGGGAGCCGAAAACCACCCTCGAGGAACTTTGTGCGATGATGGTAGAGGCCGATCTGCGGCGCAATGATGGAGGGATATCCTTCTAACAAAATCGCCTGATTTATGTTCCATGTAGTCCTCGAGGTGCATCGGTGCCCAGAAAAGTGATGATAACGGGGGCCGGTGGATTCGCGGGAGCATATTTGGCCCCGCTCTTGGCGGATGCTGGTTATCATGTCGTTGGACTTGTCAATGGCCGTGCAGACAGTGCTCGCAATGGCATATCGGAGCTATATCAGCTTGATTTGCGAAATCTCAATGCGGTCAAGTCAGCTGTCTTGGAGATACGGCCCAGTCATGTGGTGCATCTTGCGGCGATTTCATTCGTCGCCCACGAGAATATTAGTGAATTGTACGAAACGAACATCGTTGGGACGAAAAACCTGCTGGTGTCGTTGAGTGAACTGGCAGAAAAGCCGCAGGCCGTGTTGCTTGCAAGTTCGGCTAATGTTTATGGGAACGTCGGCAACGCGGACTTGAGTCCTCTTAAGGAGGTGGATCCTATAAATCCTCCGAATGACTATGCGATTAGTAAGATTGCTATGGAGTACTTAGCGCGCCAATTTTATGATCGTCTCAACATTATAATTGCACGGCCATTTAACTATACGGGGCGCGGCCAGTCTGAGAATTTCATCGTTCCTAAAATAGTGAAGCATTTTAGAGATCGTATTCCCAGTATAGAGTTAGGAAATATTGATATCTCCAGGGATTTTACTGATGTGAGGGCGACCGTTCAGTATTTTCGCCTCATGATGGAGTGTCCTGATGCTGTGGGGAGGATTTATAATATTTGCAGCGGCCTGTCGCTTAGCTTAAAGTATATATTGTCTGAATGCGAACGCCTTACTGGCCATTCAATGGACGTTAAAATCAACCCCGCTTTCGTCCGCGCAAATGAGTTGAAATGTCTGGTTGGGTCACCTCAAAAGCTTCATGATGAGATCGGGCGAGTGGGGGCTTATCCATTCGAACGTACGTTGCAATGGATGCTCGAGGCTTAAAATGTGCGAAGTGTCTAGCCGATACAGTCGTTGTTTCTGAGCGACCTACTCGTGGGCCTTCGCCGAGCAACGCTTTGTCGATTTGGCCGAAATGTCTGAGTTTGCGCTCGTATGGGTACTCGTTAGAGCGCTCGTATGGGCACAACGACAGTTTTTCATGGTGCGGGGGTTCGTTTGAATAGTGTGTAGCGACGTCGACCTTGGCCCAGCGAGGTGCGACGGGGTAGACTTATAAGACGGACTGATCTGTCGGCCGCGCGCAATGAGTTGTCATCGTTAGAATAATGGTATCAGAGATAATCGATCCCATCTGTCCCATAGCGTGCGTCGCGCCACAACCAAACGCGGCGTGGTACATGCCGCTCCCGCGAGGCGATAGAGTCTGCCACGCACAATCCAGGGTGTTGACGCAACGGCGACACACACTTCTAGTAGTACTCAGTGAGTCGCAAAGGGCGAGGAGTGAATTGATGCTTCCCCACAAAGCCAAGGCTGATAATTTCAATGAGCGCTTTCGCGAGATCATTTCCGACCCCCTGAACCTGCTGATAGAGCGCGCGCCGCTGGCTGGCACCCTCGATGCCGACGGCCTCCTTTACCTGCACAACGGCCTGCGAGTCGCGGTGAATGGCGACCTCGCCTACTATGGCGACTTCAGTCGCATCTTGCTGTTGAACCGCGGGGTTCATGAGCCTCTTGAAGAGTACGTGTTTCAGGAGGTTCTGCGGCGGCTACCCGAAGCGCCGGTTATGCTCGAACTCGGCGCTTACTGGGCTCATTATTCCATGTGGCTGAAGTCCCGGCGTCCTCAGGCCAACGCCGTGATGGTTGAGCCGGAAAGCCGCAACTTGGCAGCGGGCGCACATAACTTCGCCAACAATGGTCTCGAGGGCGAGTTTATTCAGGACATGGTCGGCAACGGCCATTTTTCCGTGGACGAATTCTTCCGGGAGCGCCAGCTACCAAAGCTAGACATCCTTCATTCTGACATTCAGGGTTACGAAGTCGAGATGCTGACGGATTGCCGGGAAAGTCTGGACCGGCGTGCGATCGACTTTGTCTTCGTATCTACCCATTCACAAGCGCTTCACGCCGAGGTCAGACACTTGCTTGAAGCAGCAGGCTATCGTATCGAACTGTCTAGCGACTACGAATTTGAAACGACCTCGCACGACGGCTTGATCTTCGCGTCCAGCCCGGATGTGCAGGCAGTCTTCGGTAATTTTAACCCGTTGAGCCGCCTGCAAATCGCCACGGCCTCGCCGCGCGACCTCGTTGAAAGCCTGCTAACCCAAGTGAGGTCATGACTGTTCGTTATTATTCACAGACCGGCGAAGATGCCTTGCTATGGGGTGTATTCAAGGACCTTAAAGAAGGCTTCTTCATAGAAGTCGGTGCGTTCGATGGCCGCTATCTGAGCAATACCCTGTCTTTTGAGGAGCAGGGTTGGACGGGTATCTGCGTCGAGCCTCATCCGCAATATTTCGAATATTGCCGCGCAAACCGTCCGAACTCGACCTGCGTTCAGGCGGCATGTGTGGGGCCCGACGCGCCCTCCACGGTTACCTTCCTTAGCGAACCGCTTGGCCTGCTTTCTGGCTTGCGCGCCGATGAGACGCCGAACTTACCAGGTCGATATGCCGCCCGGGGCATGGTTTTTCCAGGATTTTCAAAGGTCGAGATAGCCGCCAAGACCCTTGACAGCATTATTGCTGAGCACCACCCCTCCTTACAGACGGTCGATTTCCTGTCCGTGGACGTAGAAGGCACAGAGCTGGATGTTCTGCGCGGCTTTTCCCTAGATGCTCATGTCATCGTCGCGGAGGCGAACACTGACGCTTCTCTTTCGGCCCTTAGGGATTACATGGCCCACAGAGGTTATCATTTTGCCCGGGCAATTGACCAAAACTACTTCTATGCGCGCACTCCCTCACTGGCTGCACGACTAACCGCCGTATCGTTCGACATCACGACCGAGAAAACCAAACATCCTTTGGGTGAGGCGGCAACTCATCCCGAGCATACGGGTAAACGTATATGCCTTGGCTGACACCGAACGTATTCAAACAAGCGGCGGATGAAGCACTGGTCAGACTACCTCGATACTCAGATGGCCCCAAGCGCGTGCGCTTCCGGCATATCATCCACGCCTACCGCGACCAGCAACTGCCGCAAAATACGGCAGTACAGGGCATTACATTCGAAACCGTCCTTCAAGCGGCGAAGCACGCCGCTCCCGAGTTTCCTGTTACCTGCGTAGCCGTTACCTATCCAGAAGACCGAGACTTAGTGCCATCAGGAATCGCGGCTGCGCGCCCCTTGTCTCGCGTCGTTGGCGACGTGGCGACGTTTAAGGTATCGCGCGTGCTTCCCCTGCTCTTCGACGTCTTGAAGTTGGGTGCCGAAGTCGAATGGACTGCCCGAAGGGAGCCCAACTGGCTGAAGCTATGGCACTCAAAGTCTACGTCCGAAAGCAGACCAACCGACGAAACCGAATATGTCGTCATGACCAATTCGGACATACATGTTCAACCTGCATTTTATCGCGTGCTCGCCACGCTCATTGCCCAGGGTTACGACGTTATTACTGTCAACCGCCGCACCCTTGACGTCGATCTCAACGATCGCGACTTTTCCCCTCTCTTCATGGCCGATCACGGCAAGGATCATGGGGGCTTCGACTGCTTCGTTTTTCCACAATCCATGATGGATAGCTTCGTCGAGAGCACAAGTTGCTGTGGCGCAGGTCATGTGATGCGTAGCTTGTTGTTCAACCTCGTCGCACACGCCAATCGCTTCCTCATGCTGACGCAGGCCCACCTCACCTACCATCTTGGCGACGACCAGGTTTGGAACACGGAGCCGCTCAAAGATTATATTGATTACAACATTGCCCAGGGCAGGGCCGTAATTGCCTCCTTGTCGCAGGACCCCGCAAAAGCCCAAAGGCTAGCCGAGTTTGTCGCCGCCCACGAGCCCGCCGTCTATGCTGGGGCCTGGCTGGCGAAATCCTGACGAACACCGTAATTGGATGATAGCGTGCGCATACACGTCTTGGGGTCATCGAATTCGTTGTTATCCGGGGGATATGTTGATGGCATTCGTGAAGCGCTTCCCGGAGCGACAATTGACAACCGATCCGTCTGCGGCTCACCCGGGATTCAGTTCATTCGGTTCATCCACTAAGTTTTTTGTAAGCCTTCGGCGTGGCTTTCAATTACCCACATCCTGTGTTCCTGCGATCTCGGCTCCAAGCTTGATGTCGGTGAGCCGGGAGAGGCCGCGCCATACGACCGTATTTCCGGGCGGTGGATCATTCATCCTGGCGAGGTAGCCGCCGAGTCTGGCAAGCTTGGTCAGGTAGAATACTAACGTACCTGGTTTGGTCTTCCGGTTTCCGGTGTCTGCGACCAGACGGTCCAACAAGGTAATTTCCTGTTCGGTTAGCGCGACGGCCGGAGAGGCTTCTGGCGCCGATCGCGCGAGCATCGTCAACCAGAGAACGCGCCAACTGACGATGCAGAAAACCGCCACTAGATTTGCCAACCGGTCTGCCGTGCGCAGCTTTGCGTCTTCGGGCTTGCAGCCGGATTTCAGGATTTTATGGAAGACCTCGATCTTCCAACGCAATGCGTACCATTTGATTTTTTCAACTGCGTCCGCGCAGTTGGTCACAGGCAAGTCAGTAAGCAATTTCCATTCAACGCGCTTTCGTCCCTTTGGGGCCTCGGGCTCGACGGCGTGAACGACAGTCAGATCCAGGCACGGATACCGCTTCTGTTTTCCGATCGGCGGCAACACCCTCATCTGCTTGAACTTTATCTCCAGAGCAACCTTCACTGTCTCACCAGCATCGTCGCGCACCTCAATCACGTGTTGCCCCGCGGAGACGACATCGGCCATTTCCCCCGCAATCGTGTGGCTTCCGTCGCCCGCGAGGCGATCGACGCATGTACGGACAACAAAATGGGTGCCGAGATCCTGTGTGAGGCAATAAAGCTCGAATATATCGCTTTCGCGATCACCAACGTGGATACACCGTTCCGGCCGTCCTAGGCATTCGATCGATTGTCGCAGATTATCGGGCCATCGCACGCTTTCCTTCTTCTCAATTGGAACACGTGTTGGATTGATTTTCCTCTTGAGAGCAGCCGCCCCCCTAAATTTTTCACGGAACCAAAATTCCACGGCCGCCAGCCCCAACGGCAAGCCCTCCGTTGTTACTGCCAGACTGGAATGCATCAAAATTCCGCAGACAGCATGATGGCGTAGGCGGCCCTCCTTGTCCCAACCACTATTGACGCTCTTGGTGAACCCAATGTCGCGCGGTCGGGCCCGCTGGTAGTTGAATTCCGTCGTGTCCTGGAGGAGCAACACAGTGCCGTCGCAGGCGTCATACCGTGTTCTCGTTGCGGCAAAATGCCCCCTCAAGATCTCGCCTTCCTCCACCCGCCCGTTGGCGAAAAAACGATAGGCCGCTTTCGTGTTTGCCCAATCCTGACATGCAAATGGAATTGAACCTCCCCATTCCGTCGCCGAGCCGCTTGAGTAAATCTGCGAACCGGTGCCCCAGCCGCGCATCCTTAAAGGCACTTTGATCGACTTCTGCAGCGCTCCAATGCGCCCCGAAATCGTTGGGTACTTCGCCGACAATAGCCATCGCGCACCTCTTCAATCGAATCAGGTGCTCGAAACAGAATCACAAACGATTCAATCGATTCAACAATTTAATTCCGAAAGCGCGATCCCGCCCTGGCATTTGTGGGTAATTGAAAGCC
>OUWB011209454.1_pt1 | contig 13973 bp, 10 predicted proteins | sample 1779821 | NCBI WGS metagenome assembly OUWB01 (sample SAMEA3914806, study PRJEB12502) | metagenome | biome: forest; material: soil | place: Canada | collected 2011-08-03 | depth 0.1 m
GTGCGGCGGTTCAGGCCGAACACGTCTAGCGCATACGACACGGTCAATGCGCCGGTGTCCAGCGAATAGATGCGCTGGTTGTTGGCGGCGACCGGGGCCAAGCTGGCTGTCGAGGTTGCATTGCGGCTTGCCGATGCGTCGACGCCGATGCTGGGGAGCAGCGTACCGCCCTGGGCCAGCATGTTTTCCCGGGACACGGTAAGCGCGGCCTGAGCCGCCGTAATCGTTGGGTTGGCCTTGAATGCGCGCTCGATCAGGCTATCGAGCGGCTTGGACTGGAACAAGGTCCACCATTGACCAGGAATGTCCATGCCGTTGACGAGGCGCTGCGCCTGCCCCAGCGTGCCCGGTGCCGATGTCGTGCTGGCCGCAAGCGGCGCTGATGAATAACCAGCCTGACTCGGCGCGGCCGGCTGCTTGAAGTCCGGACCGACGGCGCAGCCTGCAAGCAGCGCCGATACGATCAGGCAGGACGAACGTTTGAGAGTGATCACGCGACACCTGCTATTTGTCATCCGCGACTTGCGGTTGTGTTTCGGTTGGTGCCGACTCGCGCGCAGCGCGTGCCGAGCGGCTGAACCATGGATAGACGGACGGTAGGACCAGCAGGGTCAGCAGCGTGGCCGACACCAGGCCGCCGATGACCACGGTGGCGAGCGGCCGCTGCACTTCCGCGCCCGAGCTGGTCGACAACGCCATGGGCAGGAAGCCCAGGCTGGCCACGGTAGCCGTCATCAATACCGGTCTCAGCCGGGTCAGCGCGGCCTGTCTGGCCGCCTCGACCGCACTGAGGCCGGCTGTGCGTTTCTCGACGATGTAGCTGACCAACACGACACCGTTCAGCACCGCGATGCCGAACACCGCGATGAAGCCGACCGCGGCCGAGATGCTGAACGGCAAGCCGCGCAGCCACAGAGCGAAGATCCCGCCAATCGCGGCGAACGGCACGTTGAAGAAGATCAGCGCGGCGAGGTTGACGCTGCCGAACATCAGGTAGAGCAGCACGAAGATCACCGTCAGCGCGATCGGGACGACGACGTACAGGCGCGCCATGGCTTCCTGCAGATCCTTGAAGCTGCCTCCCCACGAAACCGTATATCCGGGCGGCAGCTTGACCTGCGTGGCCACGGCCCGTTGCGCGGCGGTGACGAAGCCGGCGAGATCGCGCCCGCGCACGTTGGCCTGGACCATGATCACGCGTTGACCCTGTTCGCGTTCGATGACGGATGGGCCGTCTTCCATGCGGATATCGGCGACTTCGCTGAGCGGCACCGAGCGGCCGGCACCGTCGCTCACGCGCAGCTCGCCGATGCGCGCCACGCTGTCGCGATCGTCGGGCTGCAGATGGACGCGGATGTCGAATTGCCCCTGTGGGTCGACCATCGAGCCCACGCTGCGTCCGCCCAGCGACTGCACCAGATCGAGTACCTGGCTCGCATTCAATCCATAGCGGGCCACCGCGTCGCGGTTGACGATGATGCGCAGGTAGGGCTGGCCTATGGTCTGCTCCGCCTCGACGTCGGCGGCGCCGGGAACGTGCGAGATCACTGACGCGATCTGTTCCGCCGTCGTGTGCAGCGTATCGAGGTCGTTGCCGTGGATGATCACGGCGACGTCAGCCTGGACGCCGGCGAGCAAGTCGTCCATGCGCATCTCGATAGGCTGGGCCCAGTCCAGGGTCAAGCCAGGGACGGCGCGATTCAAGGCCGCGCTGTAGGCATCGACCAGCTGCTCCTGGGTTTGCCCGGTTTTCCACTCGGACTTCGGCTTCAGGATGACGAAGGTGTCGCTCTGTTCGACGCCCATCGGATCGGTCGGTATTTCCGAGCTGCCGCCGAGCGTCACTGCCGACTGAACCTCAGGGAAGCGCATCAGGGTACGTTCCACCATGGTCTGCGACTGCACGGCCGAGGGCACTGAGATTCCGGGCAGCTTGGTCGTGGTCACGGTCAGCGCGCCTTCCTCCAGACGCGGCAGGAATTCGGCGCCCAGGCGCGAGCCGACCAGGGCGGCGGCCAGCAGCAGCAGCACGGCCAGGCCTATGGTGAGCGCGGGGCGCTGCGCGGCGCGCGCCAGTAGCGGCTCGTAACGGCGCCGCACCCATACGATGACGCCGGCTTCGCGTTCCTTGATCTTGCCGCGCAGCAGGAAGCTGGCCAGCACGGGCATCACGGTCAGCGTGAGCACCAGGGAGGCGACGAGCGCGAAGATCACGGTCAGCGCCATCGGCCTGAACATCTTGCCTTCGATCCCCTGCAGGCTCAGGATGGGCAGATAGACGGCGGTGATGATAAGGATCGCGAAGGTGACCGGCCGCGCGACTTCCTTCGCGGCCTCCAGCACGACCTGCTGCATCGGGCGATGCGGCGCTTCCGAGCGTCGCCGCACCACGTTTTCTATCATTACCACGGCGCCGTCGACGAGCAGGCCGAAGTCGATCGCACCCAGGCTCATCAGGTTGCCGGACAGGCCCGCGCAATACATGGCGATGGCCGCGGCCAGCATGGAAAGCGGAATCGCCAGCGCCACGATCAGGCCGGCGCGGACGTTGCCGAGCAGCAGCAACAGGACCGCGACGACCAGAATCGCGCCTTCGACCATGTTGTGAGCCACCGTATGCAGCACGCGGTTCATCAGGTCGGCACGGTTGTAGTACGGCGCGATCTGAACGCCCGCCGGCAGCGTGCGGTTGATTTCCTTGACGGCCGCTTGCACCCGTTGGGCGACCACGCGGGTGTTCTGCCCAAGCCCAAGCAGCACCACACCGACCACGGCCTCGCCCTTGCCGTCGCGCGTCACGGCGCCCAGGCGCGGCATCGGCGCTATGACTACGCGCGCCACGTCGCGGACGTATAGCGGCGTGCCGGCACTCGTGGTGCGCAGCACGATGTTGCCGATGTCGGTTGTATTGCGCAGCAAGCCTTCGCCGCGGATGATGGCCGCGCCGCCGTTGTGCTCCAGCATCGCGCCGCCCGAGGCGCCGTTGTTCATCTGCACCGCGTTGAACACGTCGTCGATCGACAAGCCGTAGTGCGTGAGTGCGTCGTCCGAAACCTGCACTTCATAGGTCTTGAGATCGCCGCCATTGACGTTGACGTCGACGACGCCTGGCACGCGGCGCAACTGTGGCGCGATCTGCCAATCGAGCAGGGTGCGCAGGGTCATTAGCGACTGTCCATTGCCCCGCACCTGGAATTGATAGATCTCGCTCAGACCGTCCGACAGCGGGCCCAGCTGGGGCGCACTCGTGCCGGGAGGCAATTGCAGGCTTTGCAGGCGTTCCGTCACGAGTTGGCGGTCGAGATAAATGTCCCCGCCGTCCTGAAAGCGGACATAGATGACAGAGAGACCGTAGCGGGAGATCGAGCGCAAAGACTGCATGCCCGGCAGACCCTGCAGTGCCAGTTCGGCAGGCGCCGTAATGGAGCGTTCCACGTCGAGCGGCGCCTGGCCCGGTGCCTGTGTCGTGACGAGCACCTGCAGCGGGGAAATGTCCGGTTCCGCATCGAACGGCATGCGTTGCGCACTGAACAGTCCAAGCCCGACCAGCACCACGATGAGGATAAGGACGACGGCACGATTGGCAAGCGCGGCATCGATAATCTTGGTAATCATAGTCTCACCCGCTTCTCAACCTTCGTCCGGAATCGCATCTTGAAGCAGCGCGGCCTTGAGCCAATAACTGCCGTCCGTGACGACTTGCGTACCCGCCGTCACGCCGTCGACGATTTCGGTCTGACCGTCGCTCTCGAAGCCGGTATGCACGGCATGCCAGACGAAGCGGCCGTTACTTGCGGCGGTGAAGACGCCGGTCTGTCCGTTCACATCTTGCAAGGCGGCGTCCGGCACGAGCAGGGCGTCGTGGCCGAGCGGCACGGCGATATGGACTTCCGCGAACATGTCGGCGCGCAACGCGCCGTCGGGGTTGGCAAGCTCGCAACGTACCGCGATGGTCCCGCTGTTCGGATCGACTTGGTCGGAGATGTCGATGACCTGTCCGGCAAACTGCCTGCCGGGGTAGGCATCGACACTGACGGAGACCGTATCACCCACGCGCACGCTGGCCAGATCGCGTATCGGCACATTGGCCTGCACCCACACGGTGGAAAGGTCGGCGACAGAAAACAGCTGCGTGGACGTGTCGATGGTGTCGCCGGGCGCGGCGTTGACTGTGTTGATGACGCCGTCGATCGGAGCGACGATCGCGCCCAGCGCATCGCTCGGGCCTAGCTGCGCGAGAGGGGCGCCACTGCCGCTCTTGGCCGGCGCGCCGATCGGCATCAGCCGTTCGCGTATGTCGGTCCATTTCTTCAAGTCAGCCTGGCGCGAGCGCAGCGAGGCCTGTGCGCTGGTCACCATGGCCCGCCGGCGTTCGAGTTCGCTCTGGGCTATGCCGCCTGCAGCGACCAATTCGGAGGCGCGCGTCAGCGCCGCCTGGGCGGCGGCGGCCTGCGCGCTCGCCTCGGCGACCGCGGATTGTGCGATCGTGATCTGGTTGCGCGCGTCGCTCAGATCGAATTGGTCCAGCACGGCGAGGCGTTGCCCGGCATGTACGTGCTGGCCTGCAGCCACGTCAAGCGCCACCACCCGGCCGCGCGAGGGCGAGCTGATTGTGGCGTAGCGCTTTTCGTCGAAGCCGACGACACCGGTCGCATCGATCTCGCGCACGCCGGGACGCTGCATGGCGCTGGCAAAGTGCAGGTTCATGTTGGCGAGCGCTTCGGGCGTGACGTTCACGGTGCCTGGTGGGGGCGGCGCGTCGGTCGCCGCCGCAGCGGCGGCGGCCTTCACGGGACGCACAGTGTGGATGGCCAGGGCGCCGGCGAGCACTAGGGCGGCGGTGCCGCCTACCGATAGATGGCGGCGCTTGAGGTTCAGCATGACAGCCCCTCCTGTGCGGCCGGTGCGCCAGAACTGAAATTGGCGATCGATCTTGGGCGCCGCAATATCCCTGCGCCGATGTGATTGACTTGCATAGGTTTATCTCTAGACGTTTAGGTATCCAAATAGACAGGACATATGTCGTATGGAATTCAAGTCTTGGTCAGGCGCTGAAAGCGAACGACGGGCATCCCAACGATGATCGTATTTTGGTCTTGCGCTTCTGAATGCCGCGTGGCGACGACATGTCATTTTTGTCATCGGGCGGTGTCGCCGATGGTGGCCGTCACAATTCGGGCGGTGAGACCGGACGACGGAGCCATGGCAACGGGTAGGCATATGCGCCTACAACGCAGCATGGGTCGACCATCACATCGCCGTGTTTTCGGCGACGGCAGGTCAGAGCGATAGGGGGCGGCTAGCCGTGCAGTAGCGCGGCGCGCTTTATTGAGCGACGAGGGGCGAGGTGGGAAACCGCAGCGTGAAGATCGTGTTTCCGCCCTTGCAGGCGACGCCGACTTCGCCGCGATGCGACTCCATGATCGACTTTACGATGGCCAGGCCAAGACCGGTGTTCTTGGACGACCCTTGCCGCGCCGCGTTGACGCGGTAGAAGCGATCGAAGATCTTCTCGATGTGTTCGGGGGGGATGCGCTGTCCCTTGTTCTGCACTTCAACGGTCACGGATGCCGCCGTGGCGACGGTGCGCAGCACGATGTCGGAACCGACCTGAGCATGGTCCAGTGCATTGGAGATAAGATTGCTCACGGCGCGCCGGAACATGGTCTGGTCTGCATTGAGCGCTGCATCGCCTTCGATGACGAAATGCACGCCGGCGGCTTCGGCCACGGCTTCGAAGTAAGAGATGAGCTTGACGAATTCGCTGCGACAGTCGAGTTTGCCGAATTTCAGATGTTGTACCGCGTGGTCTGCCCGGGCCAGGAACAACATGTTCTCGACCATGCGCTGCAGGCGCTCGCACTCCTCGATATTGGACTCGATCAGGGTCTCGTATTCGTCGACGGTGCGCGGCAGGGCCAGCATCACTTGCGACGAGCTGATGATGTTGGCCAGGGGCGTGCGGATGTCGTGGGCAAGGTCGGATGAAAATTGCGAGAGGCGCGAGAACGATCGCTCCAGGCGGTTGAGCATGCGGTTGAACGAACCTGCGAGTTCCTGCAGCTCGACCGGGCCCGCGTCGAGGTCCAGGCGTTCGTTCAGGTTGTGCGCTTCGATGCGGGAAGTGTGGTGCCCGATCGCTTCGACCGGCCGCAGGCCGCGTCGCGCAATCGCATAGCCGAGCGCACCCATCAGGATGGAGCCGGCGGCGAGTCCGGCCCATATGTCCACCACGTATTCATCGAGTATCGCCCTGCGTTCCGAGGCCGCGTGGGCGAGCAGGATATGCACCTGTTCGCCGGATGGCAGGGTCTCGGCACCGATCACGCAACGGGCGAGGCCTATGGTTGCCGGCGTGCAGGTGTATGCCGCGGTCGGGGCAGCAGCTTGGCGGGCAAGCGGCGCCAATTGCCGGCCAAGCTCGCTGGAATGCTGGACCAGTACGGTGCCGTTCTGGTCGTAGATGACGAGCGACACCGCGGGATGCGACAGCAGGATGTCGCCGAACACCTGGCTGTGCTGTGCCACGGCCTGGGCCGAGCCGTAGTCGCGCGCCTGCTGCAGGAACTGGTGCAGCTTGATCGAGATTTCCGAGTCGTCGCGCCCTATCAGCGTGGTCGACAGCGAATGGTAGAGCAGTCCGCCCACCAGCGAAAAGATCAGGACGGCGACCAGCGAAAATGCCAAGGTCAGCCGCCCGAGCAGCGAATAAGGGGTCTTGCGGTTGATCAAGGCCTGTCCTCTAGCACATAGCCCATCCCGCGAACGGTGTGCAGCAGCTTCTTTTCGAACGGATTATCGATCTTCGCGCGCAAGCGCTTGATGGCGACGTCGACGACGTTGGTATCGCTGTCGAAGTTCATGTCCCATACCTGGGACGTCACGAAAGCACGCGTCAGTACTTCGCCCTGGCGTTCGGCAAATAGTTTCAGCACGGAGAACTCCTGTGCCGTCAAGTCAATGCGTACATTGGCACGCCGGGTCTTGCGCCTGACCAGGTCGATCTCGAGATCGCCCACCGTCAGCACGGTTTCGGTCGATTGCACAGGGCGTCGCAGCAGCGCGCGGATGCGCGCGAGAAACTCGGCATAAGCGAACGGCTTGGCGAGATAATCGTCCGCGCCTGCTTCGAGACCGCTCACCTTGTCCTCGATGGTATCGCGTGCGGTCAGCAGCAGCACCGGTGTGTTCTTCTTCTCGCGCAGACGCTTGAGCACTTCGAAGCCGTCGAGTCCGGGCAGCATCACGTCGAGCACGATCAGGTCGTAGTCCTCGTGCACGGCCAGGAACAGGCCGTCGATGCCATCGGCGGCGGTATTGACGATGAAGCTGGCCTCCGTCAATCCCTTGCGGAGATAGGAGGACATCTTGGCTTCGTCTTCGATGATCAATATGCGCATGACAGGAGGACAGGGCGAGCGGGCCCGTTTATGCAACGGTCAAGATGGGAGCTTAGTTCGGCGATGACGGCCGGGAAGTGACGTGGCGATGACAAAATTGTCATCTGGCCTTTCTGTTCCCGCCGCCGTGCCGCCAGGCTCATTCCTCGCTGGCCCACTCTACATTCGCGCCCACCGAACACAGATTCTCGACAAAGTGCGGATGCGCGCGCCGTATCGGCAGGGCATTGGTGATTACCGAACGGCCTTCGATGCTGGCCGCGACCATCAGCAGTGCGATCGCGACGCGGATGATATACGGACTTTCCACGGTGGCGGGGCTGAGTTGCAGGCCGCCGAAGGTGATCAGGCGGTGCGGGTCCGACAGGAACACGTGAGCGCCGAACTTGGACAATTCCACCGACCAGCCCATTGCACCATCATAGACCTTGTTCCAGAACATCGCACTGCCTTCGGCCTTGACGCCCAAGGCAATGAAGATGGGCAGCAGGTCGACCGGCAGGTAGGGCCAGGGCGCCGCTTCAACCTTGGTCAGGATGTTCTGGGTAAACGGCCGGCGCACGCGCAAGGGTCCATCGCGCAGCGCATGCGACCAACCGTCGCGATGGACGACCTGGACGCCGAACTTGGCGAAAGTGCGGTCGATCAGTGGGAACTGTTCGGGGGCGGTGTTGCGCACCCTGATTTCGCCACCGGTGATCGCACCCAGCGCGAGGAAGGTGGTGATCTCGTGGAAGTCTTCGCTGAAACGGAACTCGCCGCCGCCCAGGCGCTGCCCGCCCTCGATGCTCAAGCGCGAAGTGCCGATGCCTTCGATTTGCACGCCCAGCATCGCCATGAAGCGGCAGAATTCCTGCACGTGCGGCTCCGATGCGGCGTTGACGAGGGTCGAGGTGCCGGCGGCCGCGGCCGCGCACAGCACGAAATTCTCGGTGGTGGTGACGGATGCGTAGTCTAGCCAATGGTGGTTGGCGGCCATGCGCGCGTCGGCACGTACGATCAGCGAGTCGGGCGTGCGTTCGATCTGCGCGCCGAAGCGCTCCAGCACTTCGACGTGGGGATCGATTTCGCGCACGCCCAGCGTGCAGCCCTTGACGTCGTTTTCCAGCCGGGCGACCCCGAAGCGGGCGAGGAGCGGCGGTACCAGCATGATGGACGAGCGCATCTCTTCCGGCAGGCGGTGCGTGGCCGGGTCGAATTGTGTCGCGCGGTGATGCAGCTCGAGGATACCTGTGCCGAAGTCCATCGCCACGTCGCTGCCCAGGGCTTGGAAAATATCGAGGATCTTCTTGACGTCGGTGATTTCCGGCACGCCGATCAGCCGCAAGGGCTGGTCGGTCAGGAGGGTGGCGCAAAGAATCGGGAGGACGGCGTTCTTGTTGGCGGATGGCGTGATTTCACCGCGCAGTGCGGCGCCGCCGTGGACGATCAGGTTGGACATGTTCTGGGTGAGGCCTGTGGGGATGCCGGCAAAGGGCTAATGATAGCTCGATTCAGGCGTCGGCCGTGGCGTGTGCAATGACGCGGCGATCCCACATCGCCTGTTGTATAGTTGGCCCTACCGTGCAAAGGCGTCCCGCAAGCGCGCCGTCATGCGTTCGAGCCGACACCATCCATGAGCCCTATCCGTTTTCGCCTTTTCCTGCTGTTGCTGTGCCTGCTGTGGTCCGCGCTCGATGCGCCGTATGCCGTGGCGGACAATACCGACCACGGTGTGCGGCCCAAGGCATCGATGAACGATCGTGTACTGAGCATCCCGGTCAGTCTCAATCCGCTGGTGCGCCTCGAAGTCACCCTTTTCATGCCGGTGAGCGGCGGTCCGTTTCCGCTGGCGGTGATGAACCACGGCGCGTCGGAGGATCCGCCCAATGCGCCGCGCCTGGCCGACAATTTCACAGTCTACTATTTCCTCTCGCGCGGTTATGCGGTGGTGTTGCCGCTGATGCGCGGCTATGCGCATTCGGAAGGGCAATTGGCCGCGCACGGCTGCGATGTTGGTGCGACCGGGCTCGATATGGCGAACGATATTCACGCGGTGATCGACGCGGTGCGCAATATACCGGGCATCGATTCAAGCCGGATCGTGGTGGCCGGCAAGAGCATGGGCGGATGGAACACGCTTGCGCTCGGCACCCTGGCCGTGCCGAACGTGAAAGGCCTCGTGAGCTTTGCCGGCGGCTTGAAGGAATCAGATTGCCCGACGCCGGATGCGGCGCTGGTCAAGGCAGCGGGCGACTACGGTGCGCATACCAAGATCCCGTCGATCTGGTTCTTTGGCGATAACGACAGCCTCTTTCCGGTCAAGACTTTCCAGGCGATGTTCCAGCAATACAGCGCGGCAGGCGCGCCCTCGGAAATGGTCGATATCGGCAATTTCATGAAGGATGCGCACACTTTTACCGCGTCGGGCGCGGGTCTTCCGCTATGGGTGCCGAAGCTCGATGCGTTCCTCGGCAAGATCGGCATGCCGAACCAGGAAGTATTGTCGGTGTATATGCCCGCGCCACCGCCGCAATCGACGCCTTACGCAAAGATCGACGACGTGGCGGCCGTACCGTTTCTGACTTCGGCGCAGCAGCAGTTGTATCGGCAATTCCTCGCTCTGCCGCCGCCGCGCGCATTCGCCGTCGGCCTGGGCGGCGGGTTTGCGGCCGGTGGCGGGTTCGATCCGACGGTGAACGCCATGGACGCATGCTGGGCGCACACGCACTATTGCCAGCTCTACGCGGTCGATAATGCGGTGGTGTGGCCGCGTCAGACAGATGCGCCGCCGCCTACCCAGTTTGCCGCGCTCGACAATGCGTCCGTGGTGCCTTACCTCGATGGTAAAGGGAAGGCAGCCTATGCGAACTTCCTGGTCACCGGGCGCCCGCGCGCGTTCGCGATCGCACCGGACGGCAGTTTCGGCGTGGCGACCGGGCTGGACGCGATGAACGATGCGCTGGCACGTTGCGGCGAAGGCCATACAGGTTGTCGTCTGTATGCGGTCGACGGCGACGTGGTGTGGGCGGGTAAGCCGCATTAGGCAGGGATCACGCGAGCTTATGTGTTAGTCACAAGACATATCTGATAGTCTGAGGTGATTGCTTGGCTGTTGACGGCCATTGCGATCACCCTTTCGACGATTAAGTGCCATGATACGCATCCGCGAAATCGACCATATCGTACTGCGCGTCTCGAACCTGAAGGTCATGCTGGCCTTCTACTGCGACGTGCTGGGTTGCCGCATCGAGCGCGAGCAGAGCGAGATCGGTTTGGTTCAGCTGCGCGCAGGGCGTTCGCTGGTCGATCTGGTGCCGGTCGACGGTAAGCTGGGACGCGCAGGCGGCGCGGCGCCGGGTACAGAAGGACGTAATCTCGACCACTTTTGCTTTCGCGTCGACCCGTTCGACGCGCAAGCGATACGAGAGACCTTGGCGGCCGCAGGCTACACTACCGGCGAGCCGGCGTCGCGCTATGGCGCGGAAGGCGAGGGGCCGTCGATCTATGTGCAGGATCCTGAGGGCAATACGGTTGAGCTGAAAGGGCCGGCTCAAGCCCTTGCTTGAGACCGAACCCCTCGCATCGCTGCCGATGCGAGGGGTTCGGTCCCGACCTATCGCGCGAGCGGATTGGGCGTCGGATCGGCGATCTTGCTCAAATGGTTGCGATCGGTGTGATGGAAAGGCTCGGTCTGCCCCCGGATCATGAGTACGGTGTCTTCGTCATACGACCAGGTGCCGTCGTCGTGGATGGACACCTTGATATGAAATGAGACGGTCTTGAAAGCGTGCTCAAGAAAGGGAATCGAGCAGATGCCGAACGCCTCGGTACCGCGCTCGGCTCGCACTTCGAATTCCTTGGCGTCGGCCGAGGCCTTGCCGCCCGCAAGCGCGACCTGGCCGCGCGGGATGGTCAGGGTATGGATGATGCTGTCCGTCGCCGGTTCCCACAGCCAGTAACCGACCTGCTCGTGGTAAGTCTTGACCTGATCGGGCTTGGTAATGTGCGTGTGATAACGCAGGCCGTACAGCAATTGCGGCCCGTTGGTCTGCGGGTCGATCGGTTGCAGTTCGATGCGCTCGACGAAAGCCTGCCTCTTCGGCCCTTCGGCCTTGGGCTTGACGTCGAGACCGCGCATCCCTTGCCAGATTCCGGCCATGCCGGTCAGCGGCCCGAGATTCTTCAACGTATCGACATCGAAGCTCGGTTCGGTATAAATATCCTGGGGAAATTCGTCCACAATATGTCTCTTCGAAAGATGGGGGCTGAGTCAAGCCAGATCCGGCGATTGTCGCATGACAAAGCCGGACAGGCTCGAGTACGGCAAGGCATCTCGCCGTGCCCCACAGGTTTCAGCGGATAAAGTCGGCGACGTCGTAGCGCTCGCCGTTTTGCAGTCCGTCATGGGCGGCGATGGCGAGCACGGCATCGGCCACGACCGCAGGCGTGCGCAGTTCGCCTTGCTCCTTGCGCTGGATGAAGCGCGCGACGTCGGGGAAATCGTGCGCCGGCGTTGCCCGGATGCGCGCCTGCATATCGGTGTCGATCACGCCCGGGCCGACATTGACGGCAAGAAACGGTGCGGCTTCGGTCTGCTGCTCGACCGCGAGCGAGCGCACGAAATTCTCGAGCCCAGCCTTGGCCGCGCAATACAGGGACCAGCCCGCGTAACCGCGCAAGGCGGCGCCGGAGGAGATATTGACGATGATCTTGCGGCACGGCGATGCCTGGAAGCGGCCCATGACCGCGGCGAGGAACACGATGCCGGACGACACGTTGGCGGCGAGATTGGCCAGCACTTCGCTGCGCGCTTTTGTTGCAGCGGGGCCGATCGGGTCCAACGAGCCGGCGTTGTTGATCACCAGCAGATCCTGCAGTGCGGCCGGATCCACACCGGCCAGGGTACGGTCCAGCACGGCGCCGAATTCGGCCGGCTGGGTCAGGTCGACGCGCACCGAAAAAGGATGCGGAGCCGAACGTGAGAAGTCGATCACGGTGTAGCCCGCCTGCAGCAGGCGTTCGACCAGCGCGAGACCCAGGCCGCGCGAGCCTCCAGTGATAATGGCAAGTCGCATGATAAGTGTTTGGTGTAGGTGGTTGAGAGTATCGACAGGGTGCGCGCGTCCGAGGCCAGCTTATGCGAGCTAGCCGCGTTCCGCTTTCGTGGCGCGCAAGTTGCCCTGGCATTGTAGCGCGTCGCGACGCTTTGCTCAGGTTGAAGTGGCGGATGCCTGCTGCTGCACGAGCGCGTCGGCATAGCGCTTATACAGCCATGCATAGCTAGCCGATGCCACGATCATGTAGATCAGGCAGCACAGGGCCGAAAAAAACAGTGCGCCGTCGTACAGCAGCGAACTGGTATCGGCCTGCAGCGATAGATATTGGCGCGCGAAGGCAATCACCATATAGACGACGAAGATCGGGGACAGCGTGCCGAGCAGCGTGCCCAGGGTGCTCCAGAAATGTCCGCGCGTATCGTGCCATGCCTTGCGCCAGGCGAAGGTGCCGCCCATCACCACATGAGTGGTCATCAGGATCAGGCGCGTGACCAGGAATGAGCCGATCAGGACCACCGCGCCCGCGATGACGCCGATCGCTGCGGTTGGGCCCGGAGTCTGGCCACCTTTGTGGGCGGACAGTCCGATATAGACGGCCATGATCGCGGTGGCGACGGCGGTAAAACACGCGACGTAGATCAGGTTCAGCAGTATCAGCCGATTCACGCCCGCCAACAGCGGCCGCTGCACGTCGCCCTGCACGCACATGCGGATCACGCGCGCCTTGGTGACGAATATCGTCACAATCCAGGCTATGGTCAGGAACGGTCCGAACGACGTCGGGTCGTCGGCTGTGGCGTTGGCTGCTGCATTGGCACCGAGGCTTGCACTCTTGTTCATCAGGATCAGCTGCTGATCGGCGTCGAAGAAGACGGCCAGACACAATAGGAACAGAATCAGCGTAAGCACCGGCATCTTGACGATGGCTTGCGCCGCGTCGTGCCATGCACCCTTGAAGCACTGCGAGAAAGTCAGGTTCTGCATAAAGTCCTGTGGATGTGACCCTCAGCCCGGTCTGCAAGCATGCGCTGCGCCGGGACTGTCGAAACGCTATATCGTACCTTGCTTGATCTTGGGCGGTTGCTGATGATGTCGCCTTGGTCGCACTTCATCGGTCGCGCCTCATCAGCCGCACTTCATCATTCCCACTTCAGTCGCGCGGTGGTATCGCCAGGCCGGCAACGACGGCGGGCCGTTCGACGAAAGCGTCGAGTGCGCGCTTCACATGGTGGAAATCGTCGAACCCTACCAGGTCGCCCGCGCCGTAGAAGCCGACCAGGTTGCGCACCCACGGAAAGATGGCGATGTCGGCGATGCTGTAATTGTCGCCCATGATCCAGGCGCGTCCGGCTAGCTGCCGATCGAGTACGCCCAAAAGGCGCCGCGATTCGGCGACGTAGCGGTCGCGCGGCCGCTTGTCCTCGTAGTCCTTGCCGGCGAATTTGTGGAAGAATCCGACTTGGCCGAACATCGGACCGATACCGCCCATCTGGAACATCACCCATTGCAGGGTTTCGTAGTGGCCCGCCATATC
>OUWB011206134.1_pt1 | contig 13939 bp, 10 predicted proteins | sample 1779821 | NCBI WGS metagenome assembly OUWB01 (sample SAMEA3914806, study PRJEB12502) | metagenome | biome: forest; material: soil | place: Canada | collected 2011-08-03 | depth 0.1 m
ACGATGAGCACCCCGCCGTCCTTCCCCATCACCCCGCTGCTGCCCGAGATCTGCGCCTCACTGGCCGCCCACCCGCGCCTGGTGCTGGAAGCGCCGCCCGGCGCGGGCAAGACCACGCAGGTGCCGCCGGCCTTGCTTGACCAAGCGTGGCTCGGCGGCGGCAAGCTACTGATGCTGGAACCACGGCGCATTGCTGCACGTGCCGCCGCCCAGTTCATGGCGAAGCAGCTGGGCGAGGAAGTGGGGCAGACCGTCGGTTACCGCATCCGCTTCGAATCGAAAGTAAGCGCGGCCACGCGCATCGAAGTGGTCACCGAGGGCATCCTCACGCGCTTGATTCAGGACGACCCCGAACTTAGCGGTGTTGGCGTCATCCTGTTCGACGAATTTCACGAACGGCACCTTGCCGGTGATCTTGGCGCCGCGCTGGCGCTGGACGTGCAAGGCACCCTGCGGCCGGAGCTTCGCCTGGTGGTGATGTCGGCCACACTCGATGGAGAGCGCATCGCGCAATGGTTGGATGCGCCGCGCATCAGCAGTCCGGGGCGCAGTTTTCCGGTGCGTGTGGAATATCCGCCAGTACGGGTGCAGGAAAGTGTGGAGCATCACGTCGCACGCATCGCACGCCAGGCGCTACAGGAAAGCGACGGCGACGTGCTCGCCTTTCTGCCGGGGCGTCGAGAGATTGCGCGCGCGCAGATGGTGCTCGAAGAAGCCCACTCCCAGCTAGAGAGGGGAGACATCGAGATCGTCGCGTTGCACGGCGAACTCTCGCTGGCCGAACAGCAAGCCGCGCTGAGTCCCGCCGAACCGGGCACACGCCGCATTGTGCTTGCCACCAACGTGGCCGAATCGAGCGTGACCCTGCCAGGCATTCGCGCGGTGGTGGACAGCGGCCTGGCGCGAGAGCCGCGCTTTGATCCCAACTCCGGCTTCACCCGGCTGGAAACGGTCAACATCTCGCAGGCATCCGCTGACCAGCGCGCTGGTCGCGCCGGCCGTGTCGCCGAAGGCACCGCTTATCGGTTGTGGCCGCAAAGCAAGCGACTCGATGCCTCGCGCACCGCCGAAATAGCACAGGCCGAGTTGTCCGGCCTCGCATTGGAACTGGCGGCATGGGGCATCACCGCGCAAAGCGGTAACGAGCTGCCGTGGCTGGATGCACCGCCATTCGGCGCACTGGCGCAAGCACGCGAACTGCTTTCGCAGCTTGGTGCACTCGGTGTCGATGGACGCATCACCGCACTCGGTCGCCAGATGCTGGAACTGGGCGCCACGCCTCGTCTCGGTGCTGCCGCCTTGCGTGCGCCGCCTGAGCTTCGCGCGCTGGTCGCCGACCTGCTTGCCTTGATGGAGGCACGCTCTCCGCTGCGTGGCGAGCAGGCGCGCAGCGATGATTTTCGCGCGCGTGTCCACGCGCTGCACGCCTGGCGCGATCGCCGCACCGCGGGTGCACGCGGTGGCGCCGATACCGGTGCCCTGGCGGCCATCGAGCAAGCCAGCAAGGGCTGGCGTCGTCGCCTGGATGTGCGCTCGGCCGCCAGTGGCGTGCCCGACAGTCATGCGGTGGGTGATCTGCTGCTGCATGCCTTTCCTGACCGCGTGGCACGCCGCGACGACCACAACCCGCTGCGCTACACATTGGCCAATGGTCGCGGTGCGCGTTTGCACGAGAACACCGCCTTGCATGGCGAACCGTGGCTGGTGGCGCTCGACCTGCGCTTCGAAGCCCGCGACAGCCTGATACTTGCCGCCGCACCGCTCGATTTGCGCGTGCTCGAACGCGACTACGCCACTCAGTTTCGACGTGAGCGCGCACTGCGCTGGAATGACGATCGCAACGCGGTCGAAGCTTTCGAGGAACATCTTTTCGCTGCCATCGTGCTCGATCGCCGCAGCGTGCCGGTGAAACCCGAAGACGCGTTGCCGGCGTTGCTCGCTGCCGTGCGCGCCAAAGGCCTCGATGCGCTGCCATGGAGCGAGCATGCCCGTCGTTTGCGCGCACGCATGCAAGCGCTGCGCGCTTGGATGCCGGAGCTGGGCCTGCCCGATATTTCCGACGCCGCATTGCTCGATACGCTAGAGGATTGGCTGGCGCCCTACCTCAATGGCAAACGTCGCCTGGACGCACTGAGTGCGGAAGAACTATCACAGGCGCTCGGCACGCGGTTCGACTACGAGCAACGCCGCCAACTCGACGCGCAGGTACCCGAAAGCCTCACTGTCCCCAGTGGCATGAGCCGCCGCCTTGAATACGCGCAGGGCGAGCCGCCCGTGCTCGCGGTGAAACTGCAGGAACTGTTCGGCTTGGCAGATACCCCACGCATCGCCAACGGCCGCATCCCGGTCACCCTGCACCTGCTTTCGCCCGCCGGCCGCCCCATCCAGGTCACCCAGGACCTGAAGGGCTTCTGGGAGCGCACCTATCCGGAGGTGAAGAAGGAACTCAAGGGCCGCTACCCGCGCCATCCGTGGCCGGACGATCCGTGGACCGCTGCACCGACGCACCGCGCCAAGCCACGGGGCACCTGATAGCCGGCCGCGACCGCACTGGAAACGCAAACCAACGCGTGTAGACTCCCCCGGACCACCGCCGTCACCCGCCATGCCGCGCATGGGTCCAACGATCCAGCGCACGACGGACAGCAGAGCGTTCCCTCCACGCACGAGGTACCTCCATGTTGATGCGATGTGCAGTTTTCCTTGGTCTGCTTGTGCTGTCGATGCCGACGCTGGCGCTTAAAGAGCTGCCAGCTGCCGCCGGCGCCACGGTCAAGGTCGACACGCCAAGGGTGACCTCGGCAGGTACCCAGTTCACGGTGCCGGCCGAATGGTCAGCTCGCACCAGTGGTCCCAAAGTTACGCTTGCACCGCCGGAAGCCGGCTCGCAGGTCGTGCTGGTGGATGTCAAGGCGGCGGACGCGGATGCCGCCATGGCGCAGGCGTGGAAGCTCTACGCACCCGCCAAGACCTGGCCGCTGCAGGTGGCCACCGACAGCGCACCGCGCGACAACTGGGACCAGATTCGCGTCTACGACTATGAAACATCCGCGAACGACAAGCGTGACGTTTCTGCGGTTGCTTTCCGGCATGGCGCCCAGTTCACCATTCTGATCTACGACGTGGCCAATGCGGTGGGCGAGAAGCGTGCCTCGCAGTTGCACGCCATCTCCGATCGCTTGTTGCCCAAGGGTTACAAGCGCGAAAGCTTCGCCGACAAAAAGGCGAAGCCACTCGATGCCGAACGCATCGAGCAGCTGAAGACCTTTGTCGATAACGCGCGCAAGGCCTATGACGTGCCGGGCGTCGCCATTGGCTTGATCGATCACGACAAGGTGGTGTTTGCCGGCGGCCTTGGCGTGAAGGAAATCGGCAAGCCCGAGCCGATCGACGCCGATACGCTGTTCATGATTGCGTCCAACACCAAGGCGCTCACCACGCTGTTGCTCGCGCGTCTGGTCGACCAAGGGAAGTTTGGCTGGGACACGCCCGTGGTTGACGTAATGCCATCGTTCAAGCTGGGTGACGCCCAGACCACGCGTGAGGTAAACATTCGCCACCTCATCTGTGCTTGTACCGGCATGCCGCGGCAGGACCTGGAGTGGCTGCTCAACAGCCGCGATGCCACGCCCGAAACGGTATTGAAGGCACTCGGCGGCATGCAGCCAACCAGCAAGTTTGGCGAGCTGTTCCAGTACTCCAACCTGATGGCCGCCGCGGCCGGTTATATCGGCGGGCACGTGCTGTATCCCAACATGGAGCTGGGTGCGGCCTATGACCTGGCCATGCAGAAGCAGGTATTCGAGCCGCTTGATATGCGCCTCACCACCTTCGACTACGACCGTGCATTACTCGGCGATCACGCCACGCCACACGGGTTGGATGTGGACGGCCGCACCGCCGTGGCCAGCATGGGCATCAACGATTCCATTCGGGCCGCACGCCCGGCGGGTGCGGCGTGGAGTGCGGTGAGCGACATGCTGCGTTACGTGCAGATGGAGCTCGACAACGGCCTGCTGCCGGACGGCAAGCGCTATCTGTCGAAGGAAGCCCTGCTGGAACGGCGCAAGCCCAACGTAGCCATCGGTACCACGGCGACCTATGGCATGGGCCTGATGGTCGACAAGACCTGGGGTGTGCCGGTGGTCCATCACGGCGGCGATCTGGCCGGATTCCATTCGGACATGATGTGGCTGCCCGAGCAGGGCGTGGGCGCGGTGATTCTCACCAATGCCGATGCCGGCGTGTTTATCCGTGGGCCGTTCCAGCGTCGCTTGCTGGAAGTGTTGTTTGACGGCAAGCCGCTGGCGCAAGGACAAATCGATACGGGCGTGGCGCGACTCAAGGCGCAGGTGGCCGCGGAGCGCAAGCGGCTGACGGTGCCGGCAAGCAAGGCCGAAGTGGCCAAGCTTGCAGACAATTATCGTAATGCGGCACTTGGCAGTATTCAGGTGGAGCGCGGCGACAAGTCCACGGTGTTCAACTTCGGTGCGTGGAAAAGCGACGTCGCCTCACGCAAGAACGATGATGGCTCGATCTCGTTCGTCACCATTTCGCCGGGAACTGATGGTTTCGAATTTGTGGTTGCCGGCACCGCCGACAAGCGCAAGCTGGTGCTGCGCGATGGCCAGCATGAGTACGTTTACGATGCCGTGCAGTAGGCCGCGAGCCGGTCGAGGATGAAACGATGAAGCCATTGAATCGTTTTCTACCGGGTGTATTGACGTTGCTTGCCGTTGCGCCGGTGCAGGCGGGCAGCTTGCAGGTGCCGCAAATCCAGGCCGGTGCGCCGATGACGCGCACTTATTACTGCGAGGGTGGCAAGTCGCTGCAGGTCACCTATTGGAACAGCAGCAACGGCCAGAGCTTTGCGCTGGTGCCGGTGGAAGGCAAACCGCTGCTGTTCGTCGATACGCTGGCGGCCTCGGGCGTGAAATACGATGCCGGCCACTACACCTGGTGGACCAAGGGCAATCACGGCGATCTGTACGACATGATGGCTGGCCCGAATGCGCCACCGATCATCGCCGGGTGCGTGAGCGACCCATCGAAGTAAGTGGCGGGCCAGCGGTTGCCGGCATGCTGCCTGCGGTTCTTTCATCCATTGACGGAGCACGACCTGTGATCGGTTTTCGAGTTCTCGCCAGTTGTCTGCTGTTCGTCGCATGGCCGGTATTGGCTGCCGACCACGCGACGTCTCCCCCGGGGCCGCCGGCCATCGCCGTGCTGGTGGACGGCAAGACCACCACCACGCTCGACCACGCAGCGCTTGCGGCCCTGCCGCGCGCCAGCGTCACTGCCGCCACGCATGACGAGAAGCCGGCCCAGTGGCAAGGCGTTGCGCTGGAGGAGATCGTGCATCGCGCGGGCGTGCCCGAGGGCACCGCCATGCGCGGACGCGCGATGGCACGCTTTGTCCGCGTCACCGGCTCCGACGGTTACCAGGTGGTATTCAGCGCGGGCGAGCTGGATCCCACCTTCGGCAACACGCAGGTGATTCTGGCTGAGCAGAAGGACGGCCAAACACTGTCCGCGGATGGTCCCTATCGCCTGGTGGTTCCCGGCGACAAGCGCGCTGCCCGCTGGGTGCGCAATGTCGCCACCATCGAAGTGATGGACGCTTCTACCCGCCCGCCCGGTTGAGGTGCCGGCGCCACGGACAGCATTCAGGTGTGCGCTTGCCGCATCGTCGCTTGCCAGCCATCACTGGATAGGCCGAATGGCTGGAGCGGGAAGCGGGCAGCGTCGATCCGAACCGTCGTCAATGATCCCGTAGTCCCGCTGTCTGCATAAGCACATCTTCTCTTTACGTTGGCGGGAGCAAAACACCATGCGATGGATTGCAGCTTGCGTTGTTGTTCTTGTCTGCCAGGCGGCCAGCGCCACGGACAGCTTCAAGTTCTCCGCCGAGTACGGCGCGTATGACGTGGGCTTCAGGGTCGTGCAGCAATACGATCAGAGCCGAAGCTATCGGCCGGGCGTCGATGCGATTACCGGCGAAGCCGACCCAGGCCCTTCTGGCCGACCGATACAAACCTTGATCTGGTATCCGGCGGCATCGCCGGGGCGCCCGCTGGTTTATGCGGATTACCTCGATCTGGCGGGCAGGGAGGATCGGTTCGATCTGGATGAAGCCCAGAGCCGGCGTATTGCCGAAGACGCGCTGCGCGAGCATGTGCCCTTCGGCGCCAGCACCGCGGACATCGCCCGCATTCGGGTGCAGCCCGTACATGCCACGGCAGATGCGCCGGTGGCCCATGGCACGTTTCCACTCATCATCTATGCGCCCAGTGATGGCTCCAGCGCATTCGAAAACGACAGCCTGTGCGAGTACCTGGCCAGTCACGGTTATGTGGTGATTGCCAGCCCGTCCCATGGCGCGCATGTGCGCTACATGACCGATGGAAGCATTCAGGACACCGTCGAAAACACGCGCGCCCAGGCGGCGGATATTGGCTTCCTCATCGGCTATGGAAGTTCGATGGCCAACGTCGATAGCGCTAAGGTTGGCGTGGTTGCCTATAGCTGGGGCGGCATGTCCAGTGCGTTTGCCGCCGTCGCCGATAATCGCATTGATGCGTTGGTCGATATCGAAGGTTCGGTCCGGTACTTTCCCAAGGTCCTGGCTGCCGCGCCCGAAGTGACACCTGATCGTATCCAGGTGCCGCTGCTGTTCTTCGCCGACAAGGAAGATCCCGTGGCGCCGGGCAAGGATTCACGGCCGAACAGCTTTATCGCCAGGATCCAGCACGCCGACGTCACCGAGATTGGCCTGCGGAAATCGACCCATCGCGATCTGGCAACCGACAACCTCAGGTTTTCAGGCGCGGCGGATGCGAGTGGCACGACCATCGCTGAGAAAAGCGAGAGCTATGCGTGGATCGCTCGCTATACACGAGCCTTTCTTGACGATGTGCTCAAGGGCGATGCGACCGCGAAAGCATTCATGCGCGCCACCACGGAGTCCAACCACGTGCCTGCCGATACGCTCGCGATAGTTCATCGATCGTCCGTCGGCCCTAGCGCCTCCGTGGCCGGATTTGCCCAGGCGCTGGCCAAGAGCGGCTTTGACAAGGCGCTCGATACCTACGCGACGTACACGCGCGAGCATCCGGGCTTTCGCGTGCCCGACGACACGTTCAGTGCATGGTTCGGCTCGCTGTCAGACCTGGCGAGAACCAGCGACGCCATCGAGCTGTGCCGGCTGTGGGTTCATGTCTCGCCGAAGAGTATTGACGCCTGGACGGACCTGGGCGCGGCGTATGAGATCGCCAACAAGCCGAAGGAAGCCGTGGAAAGCTATCTTCATGTGGTGGCGCTCGACCACCACAATCAAATTGCCTTGGGACGGGTCAACGTCCTGAAGCCCGCTTATGCCAATTGAGCCTGCCCACCTGACAGCTACAACTTCGACCATGCTTATGGCTACGTGCGAACCGAAGCACGCACGCGGCAAGGGCTTGGCGGCGCTTTACTCTGCATGGTCGAGAAAACCGCGATCGAGCGCGGACGCACCCATGCGCTCCTTGAAACGTTCGACTTCCAGGCGTTACCGTTCTATCAGAAGCATGGCTATTCGATTTCCAGCGAGTTGCAGGGTTTTCCGCCCGGTGGCTCCAAGTTCGCCCTGACCAAACCACTGCGCCGCGACGATCAGGCGCAACCACGACGCAATCACCCATGAGTCGGTGGTCTCGTTGACGCGACGAAGGAGAGCCCATGTCGAAACTACGCGTGCAATGCTTCGCCCTTTCCCTGGATGGCTACGGCGCTGGGCCTCATCAGGATCTGTCCAATCCGCTGGGCGTCGGTGGCCCAGAGTTGATGGAATGGTTTTTCCACACGCGTTCATGGCGGGCCATGCACGGCCAAGACGGTGGCGAAACCGGCGTCGACGATGAGATGGCGGCACGGGGCTTTGATGGCATCGGCGCCTGGATCATCGGGCGCAATATGTTCGGCCCGATACGGGGCGCATGGCCGGATGACAGTTGGAAGGGCTGGTGGGGTGACGAGCCGCCGTATCACGTGCCGGTGTTTGTACTGACACATCATGCGCGTGCACCGCTCCCGATGGCCGGTGGCACTGAATTTCGCTTTGTAACCGATGGCATCGAGTCTGCGCTTGAGCAGGCGCGGGCGGTCGCAGGCGGTCGCGATATTCGACTTGGTGGTGGCGTGGCCACCGTCCGCCAGTTTCTACAGGCCGGTCTGGTGGACGAGTTGCATCTCGCTGTGCGACCCGTATTGCTCGGCGCAGGAGAGCATCTGTGGGACGGCATCGATATGCGTGCGCTTGGCTACCGGTGCACGCAAAGCGTGGCGGGTGAACGTGCCACGCATGTTTTCATCAGCAGGAACGCTGCCTGAGGCAACGGTTAAAGCGCGAGATGAAAGAACTGATTGAAAGGGCTTGGCGTGTAACCGCCAAAGGCCTCGCCTTGTGTAAATCCGCGCTTGCGATAGAGCGCCAGCGCGGCTTCAAACGCCGGGCCGCTGCCGGTTTCCAGACTCAGCCGATACATGCCGCGTAATCGAGCAACGGCAATGAGGTGATCGAGCATGACCGAGGCGGCACCTCGCCGCAGGTAATCGGGATGAGTGCGCATGGACTTCAGCTCGCCTGTGGCTTCGCCCAGGTCCTTGAGCGCGCCGATGGCGACAACGTGGGTGTCCAGCCATGCGGTCCAGACGGAAACCTCTGGAACCTGCAGGCCTGACAGATCGAGCGCGAACGCGCTGCCCGCGGGCGAGTGGGCATGCATTTGTTGCAGATGGAAAGCCAGCAATGATCGCGTGTCTTCGCCGGACAAGTCGTCCTCGCGAATCGCGAACGGTGTGGTGGCACGCCCTGTCATGTCTTCAAGGAGGGCGGAGGGATCGTTGGAATGGTGGCTCACAAGTGCATTCCTGAGAGGCCTTGCGATGGTTCAAAGCGTGCAAGGGCCAGTGTATGCAGCGCCGCCGCCGACGCAACGGTAATGCACCGATGAACTCAGCGTGCGACCGGCAGGTCCTCTTCGCTGGCGAGGTGCCCCAGTATTCCGCCGAGACTGCGCAGGTCCTGGCTGTTGTGGTGCGCAACGCGATGCAGCGGTGCCGCCGAGCCGCCACGCAGAAAGCCTAGCCAGGCCGCGGGTGCTTCGGAGCCGGGCAGGTCATCTTCACGTACCACCCGCAGCAGCTGCCGCTCGACCGTGGCCAGGCGGCAGTTCTCCCACACGCCGCGCCAGCGTCGTCGAACGGGATGGAGCAGGTCGAGATGGGTGAGGTGGGCTAGTGGGCAGATGCGTTGATGCAGGCGAAAGCGCGTCTTGAGCAAGGGCGTGTCATAGGACTTGCCGTTGTAACTCACGAGCACGCTGTCGGGTCGTAGCCACGAGGCGAAGCAATCGAGCATGGCCGATTCCGCGGCGAGCGTTGAGATAAGCAACTGGCGCTCGCGGAATTGCCCGTCGTGCCAGTCCGCCACGCCAATCATGAAGGCACGGGTGCCGGTGCCGCCGGCAAGGCCGGTGGTTTCGGTATCGAACAGCAGCAGGCGTGTGGGGTCGATCACTTCGTCGATGCGCGCGAAACCGGCGTGGAAGTTCGACGGCGCGGGTGGCCAGATGCCGGTGCTTTCAATGAGGTGCAGGCCGGGCGCGAGCGTGTGTCCGGGCAGCGCAACCTGTTCCGTCGTGCGGCGTGGCGTGCCTGCTATCCGCTGGCGCACGCCGAGCAACTGGCTAAGGTTGCTGGCGAGCGGTTCGGGCCGGCGCAAAGGTGTTGGCACCACGCCGGCCTGGCGACGCAATCCGCGCAATTTGTCCGCGAGTGCGTTCACAGGGCCGCAATCAGGTCGAGCACGCGCGTGGCGAGCGCCTTCAACGGTGTCTCGCTTTGTTCGTCGGCCGCAAGCACCGGTCCCACGCACGCCGGGCAACCGGAGCGGCAATCGCAGCGATGGACAAGCTCGCGCGCGAGCCGCACGAGATCTTCGCGACGTTCATACAAGGGCGCGCTGAGACCCACGCCGCCGGGAAAGGCATCGTAGAGATACAGGGTGGGGATGAAAGGCCCCTGCGTCACCAGTTCGGCTTCGCCAAAACTCGAACGAATCTGCGCGCGGCCGTTGATGTCGGGCGTGGCGAACCACGCACCATCGCCGCTGCCTACCGCCTTCTGCAGGTCGCGCGCTTCCGCCATCACGGCCACCGTCGCGACGATATGCAGTGCATGGGCGGCGGCGAGAAATCCATCGAGCGCTTGCTGCCGGTGATCGAATGCCTGATCGAGTGCACGTTGCGGCAACTGCCACCAGACCGCCGTGGTGTGAAGTTCAAGGTCAGGCAGGTTCACCGGACCATAGCCGATGTTCTCGTGCGTGTAATAACGAATCTTCTTGTAGCCGGCCACGCGTCGCGCCACATGCACCTCGCCGTGATGCGCACTACCGGCACCGGCAGGTGAGCCATCGAAGGCTTCGAGCACCTTGAGCTTGGTGTAGTCGATGGCGTCGGTGTAGTAGTCGACGTGGGTGCGCGTGACATATGCCTTGCGGCCATTCCAGTCGAGCCGCTCAACCTGGTAGGGCACCGACTGGATCATGTGGATGGCGCCTTCGTACAGCGTCAGCGCGGCGGCGCTGAAGTCCACTTCGGCGACGATGGTCTGTCGCCCGTTGGTGCGATCCACCACCACGAAGTTGCCATCGGCCACCGAGCGCAGCGATACCGCGTTGGCAGGATAGCTATCGGCAATCCACTCGAAACGCTCACCTTCCTGATGCAGCACGCCTTCTTCGGATAGCACCTGCAGCCATGGCGTGGCGTCCTGCGGACCAAACAGCTCGCCCTGTTTGAACGGCAGCTCGAACGCGGCACAGCGGATATGGTCGAGCAGGATCAACGGCTGGTCCTGCGCGATGCGCGCATGTTCCGGTGGCGCGCCCTGGAAGAATTCGGGGTGACGCACCAGGTATTGATCGAGCGGATCGCTGCTGGCCACCAGCACGCCAAGTGAGGCTTGTTGCCTGCGCCCAGCGCGCCCAAAACGTTGCCAGGTCGCGGCGACACTGCCGGGGTAACCATTGAGCACCACCACGTCGAGCGCACCGATATCCACGCCCAGTTCCAGTGCCGACGTGCTGACGATGCCATCGACCTGACCGGCACGCATCTCGCGTTCGGCGGCGCGACGCTCCGTGGGCAGATAGCCGCCGCGATAGGCGCGGATGCGGGGCGGCTTGCGCGGGTCGTTGTCGAATACATCCTTGAGGTATTTGGTCAGTACCTCGACCATCAGCCGCGACTGCGCAAACACCAGGGTTTTCAAGCCAGCGCGGATCGCTGTGCGGGCGATGCGATTGGACTGCGAGCGGGCGGAGGCACGCAGGCCGAGATCGGGATTCACCACCGGCGGGTTCCACAGCAGCACGTGCTTTTCGCCCACGGGGGCGCCGCTCTCGGTGATGGCGGTGACCGGTTGCTCGATCAACGCGCTGGCGTGCTCGGCCGGGTTGCCGATGGTGGCCGAGCACAGGATGAATTGCGGCGACACGCCGTAAAACGCACAGACGCGCTGCAGTCGGCGTAACACATTGGCCACATGTGAGCCGAACACACCGCGATAGGTGTGCACTTCGTCGATCACCACGTAGCGAAGATTCTCGAAGAACTGTGCCCACTTGGTGTGATGCGGCAGGATCGCCTGGTGCAGCATGTCCGGGTTGCTCACCACGATATCGCCATGCAGGCGAATGGCCTGGCGTGCATCGCCCGGCGTGTCGCCATCGAACGTGAAGGCCTTCACGCCGAGGGCGCCGGCGTTGTTCAACTCCAGCAGCTCGGCGACCTGATCCTGTGCCAGCGCCTTGGTGGGAAACAGGAACAACGCCTTGGCCTGCTGGCGGATGGCGGCGCTGATCACCGGCAGCGTGTAGCAAAGTGACTTGCCCGAAGCGGTGGGTGTGGCGATGACCACGTGCTGGCCCGCGGCCGTGGCATTCCATGCCTGCGCCTGGTGCGCATAGAGCTGGGTCACGCCGCGGACGCGCAGCGCCTGGGCCAGCGCGGGCGGCATGTCGCCGGGCAACGGGGCGAATTGGCCTGCCTTGCCGGGGAGTACGAATGAACCGGTGATGCGGTCGCCGTAGCGTTTGGCGAGGCGCCGGGCAAGTTGGTCGCCACCGGTGACGGACGCCGCGAGTGAGCCGTCCTGCCGCACGGCACGCTGGGCCAGGGGATTGGGCAAGGCATTCATCGGCGTGCTCCGTCAGGGACGGGCATTGCAGCGGGTGGTTGTCTCAGGTGTTGAGACTTCGGGCTACAGCAGAGTCAAACATAGGAACCCTTCTCCCTCCGGGAGACGGTGCCGTCAGGCGGATGAGGGTTCGGGCGAAGCGAGTCTTTGAAGGTTGCGCAAGCCCCGCACCCTCACCCCAACCCCTCTCTCCCACAGGGACTACCTTCGGGTCGCCGCAGGGAGAGGGGCTAAGTCATCGGTTTCCGCCAGCCGCTCAGCAAGAAAATCGAGCAACGCCCGCACCGCCGGCAACAATCCGCGCCGCGATGGAAACACCGCATGCACCACGCCCAGCTTGGGTGACCACCCCGGTAGCAACTCCACCAGCGCACCGCTCTTGAGCTGGTCGATAACCACCATGCTGGGCAGTTGGGTTATACCGACGCCGCGTATCGCGGCAGCACGCAGCGCAATCAGATCATCGGTCACCAGCCTGGGCGTGTGATGCAACGAGGCATGCGCGCGCGACGGGCCATCCAGCTCCCAGACATGCAGGCCGCTTGGCGGGCAGGTGTCCACGGTGGGAAAGCGATGCAGATCGGCCGGCACCGCGGGTTGGCCGAGCTGCTCGATCAACAAAGGGCTGCCGACCAGTCGCCAGCCGCGCTCAGCGAAAATTTTCAGCACCAGGTCGCTGTCCTCCAGCGGTGGCGGGCGCGCACGAATAGCGATGTCGAAACCTTCCGCAATCACGTCCACACGCCGGTTGGTGCTTTCGAGCTGCACGGTGACCTTGGGATAGGCGACCATGAAATCGGCAAGGATGTCACTGACCCGCGCATGCAGCAGCGCGATGGGACAACTGACGCGTACCACGCCCTGCGGTTCGGCTTGCCGTAGCGCGATCGCTTCGTCCGCCGCGTTGGCCTCCACCAGCATGGCCTGGCAGTGCCGGTAGAACTCCTGCCCGATGTCGGTTACCGAGAAGTGGCGCGATGAGCGCTGGATCAGGCGTACGCCCAGTTGTTCCTCCAGCAACGCCACGCGGCGGCTGAGCTTGGACTTGGGGGTATGCAGCGCCCGGCTGGCGGGGGCAAAGCCTTGGTGCTCGACCACCTGGGCGAAGTAGTAGAGGTCGTTGAGATCCCGCATGGTCGCCTCTTATCGTTCCATGGATGGGACGCTAAGGATAAAACTTGCCATCTACTGGTGCCATCGTCCCGGTTCTATCGTTTCTCCCATCCAAGCGGCCCCTCGGCGCTTCCACAAGAGAATCGTATGAAGAAGGTGCAAGGCGTCTATAGCGCCCCTACCGGGCACTGGGTGGGCGACGGTTTCCCGGTTCGCTCGCTGTTTTCCTATGACAGCCACGGTGAGCATCTGAGCCCGTTCCTGTTGCTGGACTATGCCGGCCCGGCCCCGTTCAAGCCGGCCAGCCGTCCGCGTGGCGTGGGCCAGCATCCGCATCGGGGTTTCGAAACGGTCACCATCGTCTACCAGGGCGAGGTCGAACATCGCGACTCCACCGGCGCCGGCGGCAAGATTGGTCCGGGTGACGTGCAGTGGATGACGGCAGGGGCGGGCATCCTGCATGAGGAATTCCACTCGCGCGAGTTCACGCGCACCGGCGGCACGCTGGACATGGTGCAGCTGTGGGTGAACCTGCCGTCGAAAGACAAGATGAGCGCGCCGCGTTACCAGACGCTGCTCGACG
>OUWB010008638.1_pt1 | contig 13929 bp, 11 predicted proteins | sample 1779821 | NCBI WGS metagenome assembly OUWB01 (sample SAMEA3914806, study PRJEB12502) | metagenome | biome: forest; material: soil | place: Canada | collected 2011-08-03 | depth 0.1 m
GGAATGGGCCTATCGCGGCGCGGCGCTGGCCGCCGTCGGCGCGGTCCTGATCTGGTTTTCGCGGCGCAAGTGATTACTTCGCGGCCGGCGTCGGCGCATCATGCTTCTCGCCGGCGTGATGGCCGGGCTTCATGAACTTGACCAGGACGCGCTGGCCGATCAGGAAGGGCGTGGTATCCGCCGTCACCACGACCTCGACCACGCGCTCGTCCGACGCTTCGTTCTGGGCGTCCGACAGCAGCTTGCGCGCGCCGAAGGTGGCGGCGATGCGCACCACGTGACCGGCATAGACGTGCGCCGGATCGTTTTCCGAGACGATCTCCGCTTCCTGGCCGGGATGCACGTCGGGGATCGAGCTTTCGACGATTTCCGAGCGGATGATGTGCGGGATGGCGGGCTCGAGGTCGAACATGTCCGAGACATTGAGCGTTGAAGCCCCGGCGCCCGGATTGGCATAGCGGCGGATGACCTTGCCGTTCATCGGCGCACGGATGATCGTCAGCTCTTCGTTATATTGCGCCTGCGCCAATTGCGCCTTGGCCGTCTGCACGGCGGCCTGTTGGGTGACCATCGTCGCCTTGGCGGTGTCGATGGCGTCCTGGGCTTCGTCGAGCTTTTGCTGGGCGACGAAATTGTCCGGCACCAGCTTTTGCAGGCGGTCGTATTCGCGTTGGGCGACGCGAATATTGACCTCGGTCAGCGCCTCGGCGCTATTGGCTTGATCGACCGCCGCCTGGGCGGCCACGATGGCCAGACGCTGAGCATCGTCTTCCTGGCGCGCCAGTATCTCGCCCTTGGTGACGGGGTCGCCCTCCTCGACCATAACCTCGCGCACCGTGCCGGGCGACCGCGCGGCGACCTGAACGACCCCGCCCTCGACGTCGACCTTGCCATTGGCGATCGCGGCGTAGGGCGACGGCGGCACCTTGACCGCCGCCTTGCCGCCGGGCTTTCCGCCGGGCCCTTGCATGTTGCAGCCGGAGAGTGGCAGGGCCACGGCGACGATGGCCAGGGCGGCGATGGAAACGGTACGGGACAGGAGGCGGGACATGCGCGTTCTCTTTAGCGAGCGCATTCCGAAAAGTGGTCGCCACTTTTCGGATAAAATGCGCGACAAAACAAAAAACTAGAGCAATTTCTCCGATCGGTCCGATCGGGAAATGCTCTAGGCGGAAGGCGGCGGCGCGACCATGGTGTCGCTGAGCATCTTGCCGTCTTCCATATGGATAATGCGGTCGGCATAGGCTTCGAGGCGCGGATCGTGGGTGACGACGATCACCGCCGCGCCGCGTTCCTTGGCCGCCTGGTGGAGCAGCTTGATGACCACCTGGCCGCTGACCGAGTCGAGCGCCGAGGTCGGCTCATCGGCGAAGATCAGCGACGGCGATTTCGACAGAGCGCGCGCGATGGCGACGCGTTGTTTCTCACCGCCGGACATTTCCGACGGGCGCAAGGTCAGGCGGTGCTCAAGGCCCACCGATGCCAGCACCTCATGGGCACGCTTGCGCGCCTCGGCCTTGGGCACCTTGCAGTATTTCAGGACCTGCTCAACCTGCTGGGTAGCATTGAGCGACGGGAACAGGTTGAAGCCTTGGAAGATGAAGCCGCAATGATCGAGGCGGAAGCGGTCGATCTTGCCGCGGCTTTTCTTCCACAGGTTCTCGCCCAACGCGGTCACCGTACCCTCGTCGGGCTTCATCAGGCCGGACAGGGCGGCGATCAGGGTCGACTTGCCCGAGCCGGACGGTCCCATGACCATGGTGACCTGACCGTGATAGGCGTTGAAATCCACCGACTTCAGCACCTGCTGCCGGGTCTTGCCGATCTTGTAGCCCTTCGACAGGCCCTTTGCCTCCAGCGCGAGTTTTCCGGTCATCGCAGCAGATCCGCGGGCTGGCTTTTCTTCAGGACGCCCAGCGAGAACAGGCCGGACACCATGGCGATCAGCAGGAGAAGGATAGACACGGGAATGTCGATATAGAGCGGGAAGTCCATCGGAATGGCGAAGGCCTTGGCGATCATGGTGATGGCGCCGACCAATAGGGCGGTGACTATCAGGCCGAAGACACCGACCCAGAAGGCCAGTTCGACGATGATCAGGCGCAGACTGCCCATGGCGACGCCCAGGGCGCGCAGCGAGGCGAACTCCTTGATATTGGCCAGGATCGCTGCCTGCAGGGTCTGCCAGGTGATGACGATGCCGATGAAAAAGCCGACCATGACCATGAAGATCAGAATGACCGAGATGCCGCCCTGCTTGAGGATCGAGGCTTCGGACACTTTCGACAATTGCGCCCGCGTCCAGGCCTTGTACTGGCCGCCGCCCAACTGGTTCAGTTCGGCGACGACCTGCTCGGCGCGCTTCGGGTCCTTGATGCGCACCAGTAGCGGCCCGACGCGCTCGCCTTCGCTGACGATGTTGAGCAGTTTGGCCGTCTGGCGCGACATGAAGACCATCTGACCGAACATCGACGGATAGTCCTCGGTGATGGCCCTAAGATAGACGGTATTGCCGTTCATCTTGGCCTTGTCGCCGACCTTGACGCCCAACTTGCCGAGCGACGACTTGTCGGTGACCACCGCATAGGGCTCGCTGAGCGCTTCGAGGATCTTGTCGTCGAAATCGCTGGGCACGGTCAGCGCGCCGGGCGTCGGATCGACGACGACGCACTGCACGCCGGTGCTCATCGCCGGCTGCCCGTCCGAGGGGAAGTTCTGCCAAAAGGCGTAATTGCCGTCGAGCGGCATGACCTCGAGCACGTCCGGGTGCTGATAGATCATCGGAATGATGCGGCGCGGCAGGCCGTTATTATTGCTGAACAGGCTGTCGGCGTCGGCCGGCAGCACCATGACCTCGGCCGGCGAGCGGTCGACGGTGGCGGTGAACGCCTTCCCGGCGCCCAGGAACATGCCGGTCAGCGACAGGACCAGCAGGCCAGCGACCGCCAGGGCGATAATGGCGGCGAAATACCGGCGCCATTCGTAGATCAATGTGGATAGTGCTAACGACATGAACCCCCGCTCCTGCGCCGCAGCATCGGCGAAGCCCGGGCAAAGGTCCAATTAATTCGAAGTAACAATGCGGGCGGCTCAGATTTCCTTGCGCGCCTGGATGAAATAGGCCGCACCCGTCCACAGCGAGACGATCGCCGCCACCCAAAGCAGGACGTAGCCCGAGTCGAATACCAGGCTGGCATAGGACGGATCGAAATTGAACGCCGCCCAGCTTTCGGCCAGCAGCATAACGCCCAGCGCCACCAGTTGGATCGTCGTCTTGGCCTTGGCCAGCAGCGAGACCTCGATCTTGACCTCGCGCGACGCCGCCGCCTCGCGCAGCGCGCTGACGGCGAATTCGCGGAACAGAATCAGGGCGCATGGCAGCGAAAACACCGGATCGCCGCTGCTCAGCGCGAACAGGCCAAGGATGGTGCCGCAGACCAGTATCTTGTCGGCGATCGGATCGAGTATGGCGCCCCAGCGGCTTTCGGCGTGCAGCTTGCGCGCCAGCAGCCCGTCGAAGAAGTCGGTCACGGCCGAAATGACGAAGGCATAGAACGCCCACCGCGCCAGCACGGGCTGGGCATCGGAATTGAGCGAGGCGCTGAAGAAGGGAATGCCGCCCGTCCCGCCTGCCAGGAGCAGGAACATCACCAGGCCGCCGACCAGGCGGATCATGGTCAGTATATTGGGGATCGGATTGACTTTTTCACCGGTCATGGGGCCGCCGTGGGTTCAGGTTCGCGGCATTCTAGCCAGCAAGACCAAGTATCTAAAGCTAATTATCGTGCCGGACGATGTTTTTATCCCCCGCCATGGAAATGGTCGTGAATCTTCTGCGCCAGGGCGCCGGAAATGCCCTCGACCTTCAACAGGTCATCGATATTGGCCTGGGACACGCCCTTGCCCGAGCCGAAGGCCGCCAGCAGCGCCCGCTTCTTCCGCGGCCCGATGCCGTCGATATCGTCGAGCGGGTTCTGGGTGATCGCCGCGTCACGCTTCTGGCGGTTGGCGCCGATTGCGAAGCGGTGCGCCTCGTCGCGCAGCCTCTGCAGATAATAGAGAACCGGCGACTTCGGCTCCATCATGAACGGCAGGCGCCCCGGCATGACAAAGCGCTCCATGCCGGCGTCGCGGTCCGGTCCCTTGGCCACGCCGACGATATTGAGATCGTCGATGCCGAGATCGGCCAGCACCGTCAAAACCGCGTCGAGCTGCCCCTGCCCGCCGTCGACCAGAACCAGATCCGGCCGGCCGAAGCCCTCCATGACGGTCGGATCCTCTTTACCCTTGACCAGCCGTGAAAACCGCCGCCGGAAGACCTCGGCCATCATGGCGTAGTCGTCGCCCGGCACAGTGTCGAGATCGCGGATGGTGAACTTGCGGTACTGGCCCTTCATGAAGCCATCCGGCCCGGCGACGATCATGCCGCCGACGGCGTGGGTGCCGCCGAGGTGCGAATTGTCATAGACCTCGATGCGCACCGGCGGCGCGTCCAGCCCGAACGCCTCTGCCACGCCTTGCAGCAGCTTCGACTGCGCCGATTGCTCGGCCATGCGCCGGCCCAAGGCCGACTTGGCGTTGTTGAGCGCGTGCTGGACGACGTCGGCCTTGTCGCCGCGCTGCGGCCGGTGGATCGTCACCCGGCGGTCGGCGCGTAGCGACAGGGCCTCCGTCATCAGTTCCGGGTCGGACAGGTCGTGCGAGATCAGGATCAGCTTCGGCGCCGGCCGGTCCTGGTAGAACTGGCCCAGAAAGGCGTCGAGGATGACACCCTCGTCGTCCTCGGCATCGACGCGCGGGAAATAGGCGCGGTCGCCCCAGTTTTGGCCGGCGCGATAGAAGACACTCTGCACGCAGGCATAGCCGCCCTCGGCGAAGACGGCGAAGACGTCGGCCTCCTCGTCGCGCAGATCGACCGAGGTCGACATGAAGACGCTATTGAGCGCTCGCACCCGGTCGCGCAGATGCGCCGCCCGCTCGAAATCGAGATCCTCCGACGCCCGCATCATGTCCTTCGACAGATCGTCGATCACGCCGCGCGAGCGCCCCTTGAGAAAGTCGTGCGCCTGGGTGACCAGCGCGTTGTAGTCGTCGAGCGAAACCACGCCGGTGCACGGCGCGGAACAGCGCTTGATCTGGTGCAGCATGCACGGCCGGGTACGCGACTCGTAGACACTGTCGGCACAGGTGCGCAGCAAAAACGCCTTCTGCAGGGTGTCGAGCGTGCGGTTGACCGCGCCGGTATTGGCGAAGGGACCGTAGTAATCGCCCTTGATCGAGTGCGCGCCGCGGTGCTTGGCGATCTGCGGCGCCGCGTGGTCCTTGCGCACGATGATCTCGGCGAACATCTTGTCGTCGCGCAACAGCACATTGTAGCGCGGTTTCAGCGCCTTGATCAGCCGCGCCTCGAGCAGCAGCGCCTCGCCCTCGGTCTGGGTGCGCACCAGCACCATCTCGCAGGTCAGCGCCACCATGCGGCCGATGCGCTGGGTGTGGAAACGCCCCTGGGCATATTGCAGGATGCGCTTCTTCAACGACTTGGCCTTGCCGACATACAGCACTTCGCCGTCGGCGCCGAGCATGCGGTAGACGCCGGGCTTGTCCGGCGCCAAATCGGCCTCGCGCTTGATCAGGGCCGCGCCGGTCAGGCGGGGCTCCTCGCAAAGGTTGATGGTAATTTCGTCGCTCACGATTCGCAGTCTAATCCGGTTTGCCCGCACATGGGAATCGCCTCCGTTCGCGGCAAGAGACGTCAGTATCTTGCGCGGCTGAATTAATTGGCGCACGCTTTGCGAATTCAGGGGAGATCATCGTCATGCCGAAGCGTGTTTCCGTCGCCGTACTTGCGTGCTGTCTGCTGTCCGTCGCGCCGGCCGCCATGGCTGCGTCCCATCATCGTCACCATGCCAAGGCGGCCGAGCCGCTGGCCACGCCGCCGGCCGACGCCGAGGTCTACGCCATCGTCTCCAGCGCCGGCACGCATGGCTATTCCGACCGCTGGGTGACCAAGGACGGCCGGCATATGTCGCGCGAGACGTGGAACCTGCGCGGCCAGGCATTCGACCAGGACACGACGCAGGTCATGGGCGCCGACGGCATGGTCTCCAGCCTCAAGGTGCGCGGCACCACGCCCCAGGGCGACTCCGCCGAGACCTTCACGGTCACCAAGGGCCAGGCGGCCTGGAAGAGCCCGGTCGACAGCGGCCAGGCGGCCTATGCCGCGCCGGCCTATTACGTCGCCTTTGGCGGCACCATGACCGAAAGCATCGAGTTCTTCGAGGCCCTGCTGAAAGCGCCCGGTCAGTCGCTCAACCTGCTGCCGGGCGGCAAGGCCCACGCCGACAAGCTGACCGATCTGACGGTCGGCGACGGCGCCCTGAAAAAGACCGTCATCGCCTATGCCATCACCGGCCTTTCCAACACGCCGCAGGTCGTGTGGATGACGCAGGATGGCCGTTTCTTCGGCCAGGCCGGCTCGATCTCCCTGCTTCCCAAGGGCTATGAAGGTACGATGAAGGGCCTGACCGACGCCCAGACCGCCGCCCTGGCGCTACAGGCCAAGGACATCGCTCATCGCTTCCTCAAGGCGCCGGGCGCGCCGATCGCCATCGTTCATGTCGAGACCTTCGACGCCGACCACCAGTCGTTTCTCAAGGACCAGACTGTGGTGGTGACGGGCGGAAAGATCACGGCCGCCGGCCCCTATGATACGACGGCTGTGCCCGCCGACGCCCAGGTCATCGCCGGCGCCGGCCTGACCGTGGTGCCCGGCCTATGGGATTCGCACCAGCACATCGGCGACGACTTTAGCGGGCCGTCCCTGTTGTCGGAGGGCGTGACCTCGGCGCGCGATCCCGGCAACAATAACGACCAGACGATCGACCGCGCCAAGCGCCGCGCCGCCGGCGACCTGCTGGCGCCCAAGGTCTATGCCTCGTCGCTGATCGACGGCAAGGGCCCGAACAGCGCTCAACTCGGCACGGTGATTTCCTCCGAAGCCGAGGGGATCGCCGCCGTCGACAAGGCCAAGGCCGACGGCATGGTCGCCATCAAGTTCTACGGCTCTCTGCCCAAGGACGACGTCAAGCCGCTGGCCGCTGAAGCGCACAAGCTGGGCCTGCATGTCCACGGCCACGTGCCGGCGGGCATGCGGCCGTCCGAAGCCATTGCCGACGGCTATGACGAAATCACCCACATCTATTTCGTGATGATGGAGGCCATGCCCGACGCGGTCGTCGCCAAGTCGAACGGCATCGCGCGGCTCGAAGGCATGGGCAAGTACGCCAAGGACGTCGATCTCAACGCCCAGCCGATGAAGGGCCTGATCAATGAGATGGCCGAGAAGAAGATCACCTCGGACCCGACGCTGGTGGTGGTCGAGGCGGAACTGGTACCCGACAATGGCGAGATATCCTCCGCCTATGCGCCGTTTGTCGGCACCCTGCCGCCGGCGACCGAACGCGGTTTCCGCGCCGGCGGTCTGCAACCGGCGCCGGGCTATACCCGCGCCGATTATCGCGCCGGCTTCAAGAAGCTCGAAGCCCTGGTCCTGGCCATGCACAAGGCCGGTGTGCCAATCGTCGCCGGCACCGACGGCTCAGGCATCGAACTGGTGCGCGAGCTCGAGCTCTATGTCGAGGCCGGCTTCACCCCCGCCGAGGCCCTGGAAACGGCCACGCTCAACGCGGCGCGACTGCAACACGTCGAAGCCTGTGTCGGCTCGATCGCCGTCGGCAAGAACGCCGACCTCGTCCTCGTCGACGGCGATCCGTCCCAGCATATCGGCGACCTGCGTCATACGCGCATGGTCATGATGGACGGCATCCCCATGGACACCGACGCCCTGCGCACGGTGGCCGGTTTTTCGGGGCGGCCGAAATAGGGGCCATATCCGTATTCACATCACGGCTTCGTGAGCTTTTGCTTTCGTTCACGGGCGAATTGAGTTAAACACGAACCATTCCTGAGCTTTTATCACGAGTCCCGATGCAGGCCCCGGCCCGTACGCCTTCGGCTTCCGCCGCCCCCAAAGGGGAAATCCGCGCCCTGACCGGGCTGCGCGGCATAGCGGCGCTTTACGTGGTCTTCTTCCACGCCAATGGCCAGTACCGCATGCCCGACCTGATTCGGCCGTTCATTCGCCATGGCTATATGGCGGTCGACCTGTTCTTCATCCTCAGCGGCTTCGTCATGGCCATGACCTATGCCGGTTTGTTCGAAAAGGGCTTCTGCTTCAAAAGCTTCAAGCAGTTCCTGCTGCTGCGCCTGGCGCGCATCTATCCCCTGTTCGCGTTGATGACGGTACTGACCGCCATACTGATCGCCACCGTGCTGTCGAAGACCTATAGTTTCGACCACCTCGGCACGGCCCTTCTGTTCAACTTCACCCTGACCCACGTCTGGGGGTTCGCCAATTCCGTCGTGCCGCCGTCGTGGTCGATCAGCACCGAATGGGCGGCCTATTTGTTGTTCCCGGCCGGGGTATTTATCGGCCTGCGCCTGCCGCGACGCTGGAGCCTGCTGGGTCTCTTCGTCAGTTTCGCGGTGCTGGCCGTCATCGCCTACGGCCCCGCATGGATCGCCCAGACGGAGATGCGTCACCGTCATGGCCCGCTCGATATCGCCAGTTCCTATGCGATCGGCACGACCCTGCGCTGCCTGGCCTCCTTCTATATCGGCCTCGTCGCCTACCGTTTCCGCGACGTCATACCGGCGCGCGGCGCCGGCGTATTCTTTCTGCTGATCATCGGCCTGTTGTGCCTCAAGGACACGGATCTGCTGTTGATTCCGGCCTTCGCCCTGCTGATCATGTCGCTGTCGACCGACGAAGGCTGGGTCGCGCGCCTGCTGCAAAACCGCGTCTGCTACTGGTTGGGCATTATTTCCTACGCCCTGTACCTGATCCACGATCTGGTGCTGCGCATCGTCTTCAAGGCCATTCCGGCGGCCGGGTTCCACTATCCGATGCTGACGGCGCTGATCGCCTCGATCGTCATTTCCCTGGCCCTGGCGACCCTGTCGCACTACGGCTATGAGAAGCCGTCGCGCAAGATATTCCGCAACATGGTCGGCCGCTGGTTCGAAAGCCATCCGGCTCCGGCCGCGCCCCAAGATCAGTCGTCAACCGAGGCCAAGACCGCCAAGGCCGCCTGACTTAGCGTACAAATGTGGGCCTACCAATACGGATCGACGGGGAAGCCCAGGATCGCTTCCTGAATGCGATGCATCGAGCCGTCGTCTATATCGTCCGGCAGATCGTCGGGGCCGAAAAAGGCGACCCGCTTGATCTCACCGCGCGAGGTCATCTCGCACGGCTTCCAGGCATCGATGCGGAACAGCAGAACGTGATCGCCCGGGAAAAAGGCTTCGTTGGAATGCACCGACAATAGCCGCGGTTGACCGGCCGGATCGACGCCCGCCTCTTCGCGCAATTCCCGCGCCACCGCCTCCTGCGCCGTCTCGCCGGCATCGACTCCACCGCCCGGCAACCACCACCCGGGGATGTAGGTATGCTCGATCAGCAGCACCTTGCCCTCGCCATTGGTCACCAGGCCGCGCACGCCCAGGGTCTTGCTGCGCATGAGACGCGACCGGGTGAAGAGCAGCGGCCGGGCATAGGGTTCGACGATGCGTTTCCAGTCTTCCATGTGTCGTCTCTTGCGGCGTCTCTGGGCGGCGCCTCGAATTGCGGTAACGATGTTTCCCCATGATGCCCGCCATCCCTTTACGGTCGGTGAATTTGCGCTTGTCTCAAGCGTCGGGCACAGCTATCACCGGGATAATATAGATCTTGGAGCGCGCCATGCTGGCCATCACCATTCTTGCCGCTTTTCTTGTCGTCGTCGCGGCGCTGAACATCGTCGACTTCGGCCGCGTTGACTAAGACCGCCCTTGTCACCGGTGCGGCGAAACGCATCGGTCGAGCCATCGCCACGACGCTCGCCCGCGCCGGCTATGACATTGCCGTCCACTACGGCACCTCGCGCGAAGACGCCGAGGCCGTAGCTGCTGAATTGCAGAGTTTCGGCGTCCGCGCCGTCCCCATCCAGGCCGATCTCGGCGATGTCAGTCAGGCCGCGCGCCTGATCGCCGATGCCCATGCCGCGCTCGGCGCGCTCAGCGTCCTTGTCAACAATGCCTCGGTCTTCGCCGACGACCGCGTCGCCACCGTCACGGCCGACAGTTGGCGCACCCATATCGACACCAACCTGCTGGCGCCGATCCTCCTGGCCCAGGCCTTCGCCGCCCAGAGCGATCTGCCGGGATCGTCGGAAGGGGGCGCCTCGATCATCAACCTGATCGACCAGCGCGTGCTCAAGCCGTCGCCGGTCTTCTTCAGCTATGGTTTGTCAAAAGCCGGCCTGTGGCACGCCACACGCATCCTCGCCCAGGACCTGGCGCCGCGCATCCGCGTCAATGCCGTCGGCCCCGGCCCGACGCTGAAATCGATCCACCAGAGCCAGGCCGATTTCGACCGCGAGGCGCGCGCCACCCTGCTGCAAAAACCGACCTCACCCGAAGAGGTGGCGGCGACCGTGCTGTATCTGTTGAATGCCCCGTCGGTGACCGGCCAGATGATCTGCGTCGATTCCGGCCAGCATCTCGAATGGCGCAATGCCGACGACGATGATATTTAAACGTTATGCCGCCTTGGCATGTAGCGTCAGGCGCTTGGTCAGGAATGACTTGATCCTTTTACGCGCCGGCATCTCGAAATAGGTGTAGCTCCACCGCGCCAATACGGTCGCCACCGTCATAAAGGCCAGGAAGAACCACGGCGAGCCGAGCACCGCCGCGCGCTGTTCATACGGCCAGTGCGCCAGCCAGATCATCACCGCGATCTGGAGCGGGAAATGCAGCAGGTATAGCGAATACGAGATGTCGCCGATCCAGCTTATGCTGTGCAGGCGCTGGCGGCTGAGCCAGGGCGTGCGCCAGCGGTCCTGACGCAGGCCCAAGGCCAGCAGGGTCAGCGGAATCAGGCCGTAGACGAAGCCTTCGGTCGTATCCCAGCCATGCGACATCTGCACATAGGGCAAGGTCTGGCCGGGCTCGCCCGCGCCGGTGATCGGCATCCACAAATGCGGCTGGGTGCGCACATAGGTCAGCAACCACAGCAGCGGCAGGGTCCATTTCAGCGTCGTGTCGACGATCTTCAGCCATTTCGGGTTCTTCAATCCACGAAGCCCCTGCACCGCATAAAAGGCCAGGCCGCCGAAGAAGAAGGACGGCACGCCGCGGGCGAAATCAGACGCCTGGTCGGCCTCGAGATATTTGAAAATCAGCCCCAGCCCGATCATGGCCACGACCATGACCGGCGTGTTCAGCTTGACGTAGCTCAGCGCGAAAAACACCGCATAGAGGAAGACCTCGACCGAGATCGACCACGACGGCCCGTTGAACGTCATCTCGGCATGGGGAATCCACTGATGCACCATGAACAGGTTCAGCGCGAAATTCCCCGGCGTATTGTGCTGGTAGATGTAGTCATAGCCATAGATCGCGTGGAACGCCCATTGGATCAGGGCGACGGCGATGAAGGTGGCGAAGAACAGGGGATAGAGCCGCGAGAAACGTGCGATGAAGAAGCTCTTCACGCCCATTTTCCGCTCGGCCAGGGCCTTGGCGTACAGCCAGAAAAAGACATAGCCCGAGATCGAGAAGAACAGCTCGACGAAGAACTGCCCGTAGACATAGACGGGCTCAAGAAGGTTCAGAAACGGTAGGTGGGCATAGTCGAAGCCCAGCGTGTCGGAATAGAGGAAGTGCTTGTAGTGAAATATCACCACCAGATAGGAGGCCAGGCCACGCAGGATATCCAGCTCGAAGAAGCGGCCTTCGCCTCCGGGATTGCACGCAGCGACCCTGGCGACGTCCGATACCTTGGCGGCTTGTGACGCCACTATCCTACTCCCGATCAAACCGACCTTTCCACACTATATAGCGCAAGGTTCTCCAGCGCGCCATGCCACGGCGACGGCTCGAATGTCGACAGCGCGGTCACGGCCTGGTCGGCATAGCCACGCGCTACGGCACGCGCCGCGTCGAGCGCGCCCGAGTTGCGCATGAGCGCCTGGGCGTGTTGGAAGTCGCCGGGCTTTTGCTCGCGGCGGCCGATGGTGCGTTCCCAGAAGGCGTGGTCGGTCGCCCGGGTCGCGCGCATGGCCAGGATCAGCGGCAAGGTCGACTTGCCTTCGGCGAAGTCGTCGCCGGCATTCTTGCCGAGCGCATCGGCCGAGCCTTCATAGTCGAGCACGTCGTCCTGGATCTGGAAGGCCAGGCCGAGATTGAGGCCGTAGTCGTGCAGCGCCCGTATCCGCGTTTCCGGCGCGTGGGCGGCGACCGCTCCCGATTCCGACGCGGCGGAGAACAGCGCCGCCGTCTTGGCCGAGATGATCTCGATATAGTCGCTCTGCGACAGGTTCAGGTCGAACGCCTTGGTCAATTGCATCACCTCGCCCTGGGTGATGATGGCCGAGGCCTTGGACAGGATATCAAGCGCGCGCAAACTACCGGTCTCGACCATCAGCTCGAAGGCCCGGGCGAACAGGAAATCGCCGACCAGCACCGACGACGGCGCGCCCCAGATGAGATGGGCCGCGACCTTGCCACGGCGCAGTTGCGACGAATCGACGACATCGTCGTGCAACAGGGTGGCCGTATGGATGAACTCCACGGCGGCGGAAAGCTTGTGATGGCTGGTATTGTCGGAGCCGCATAGTCGCGCCGCCGCGACGCACAGCAGCGGGCGCAGCCGCTTGCCGCCGGCGGCGATCAGGTGATCGGCCAGCGCCGGAATAACGGCAACCTCCGACTGCATCCGCTCGCGGATCATCGCATTGACCGCGACCATGTCAGCCTCGGTCAGCGCTACCAATGCCTTGACATCGGCAGCCGGTCCGGTACCCGCCGGACGCACAGCTTCGATATTGGCCGAATCCAAAACACTACTCCCGAATAAGCCCATTAAGGCCATAGACTGCCTTAACGGCATAGTCCATGCTTTCCGACGCAAAAGCCCCCTTGTGCTTATCCACCTTTTGCGCCGAAACGTTCAATCTCAGCCTCGCGCCAAAAAGTGGCCGCCACTTTTTGGATAAACGCGAGGCGTCGAAAATACGACGAAAATAGGCCTTCGGATGACCGTTCCCGCCGATCTTCGGCAAGACACTTCGGATTTTGCCGCCGATGCGACCTTTTCGCATCTGCTATCCGGGCGCGTCAAGCTTGCGCAGCCGGTCAAAGGGTACCGTGCCGGCATGGACGCGGCCTTGCTGGCGGCGGCGTGCGCCGGCTTGTGCGTTGAAAAGCCGCGTGTCCGCGAGGCGCTGGAGCCCGGCTGCGGCGCCGGCGCGGCGCTATTGTCGTTGAAAGCACGTTGCCCTGGCCTGCGGTTGACCGGGGTTGAACGCGAGGCCGGCTACGCCGACCTGGCTCGCGGCAATGTGATGCTGAATGCGGCCGCCGACGTCACCATCCTGACGGGTGACGTGGCCGCGGGCTTTCGCGCCTTGGGTCTTGAACGCGTCGACCTGGTGCTGTGCAATCCGCCTTATTTCGACGACCCGGATCAACTTCGGGCGCCGCATGAGGCCAAGCGGGCGGCCTGGATCGCCGACGACGGACTGGGCGCCTGGCTCGACTTCGCCATGGTGGCGGTCAGGGACGGCGGCGATATCGTCTTCATCCATCGCGCCGACCGGTTGGGCGACCTGCTGAGCGGCCTGTCGGCCCGCTGCGGTTCGTTCATGGTGCGTCCGATCCAACCCTTCGCCGACAAGGACGCCAAGCGCGTCCTCGTTCGCGCCCAGCGCCTGGGCAAGGCCCCCCTGCGCCTGTTGCCGCCGCTGGTGCTGCACGACGGCGGCGCGCGCAAGCACACCGACGAGGTCGAAGCTATTCTGCGCGGCGAGGCGGTATTGGGGTGGT
>OUWB010000636.1_pt5 | contig 13888 bp, 9 predicted proteins | sample 1779821 | NCBI WGS metagenome assembly OUWB01 (sample SAMEA3914806, study PRJEB12502) | metagenome | biome: forest; material: soil | place: Canada | collected 2011-08-03 | depth 0.1 m
ACGGTGCCGATCAGGATCAGCATGATCAAACCCATGCCCTTCTGGCCGTCGTTCGAACCATGGGCGAAACTCACGCCGGTGCAGGTCAGGATCAGCAGGCAACGGATCCAGAACGGCGGCGGCTTGCCGCCCTCCGGCGCGCGGTACAGGGCCGGCACGCGGATGCAGGCCTTGGCGATCAGCAGCAGCAAGGCGCTCAGGAAAAAGCCGGCCAGCGGTGAGAACACCAGCGCGCGGCCGATGCCCATCGCCTGGGCCCAATCGACGCCGCTGGTGCCGGACGACGGCGACATCAGCTGATTCATCAGGCCGACGCCGATAATGGAACCGATCAGCGTATGCGAGCTCGACGAAGGCAGCCCGAGATACCAGGTCCCAAGGTTCCAGATGATGGCCGCAATCAGCAAGGCGAACACCATCGCAAAACCGGCACTGCTGCCGACCTGCAGTATCAATTCCACCGGCAGCAGGGAAATGATGCCGAAGGCAACCACGCCGGTCGAGGTCAGCACCCCGGCGAAATTCCACAAGCCCGACCACACCACGGCGATGGTCGGCTTGAGCGAATTCGTATAAATCACGGTCGCCACCGCATTCGCGGTATCGTGGAAACCGTTCACGAATTCAAAGCCGAGCGCGATCAAGAGCGCCACGCCCAATAAAAGATACGGCAGGAACGACATACTCGGCGCGCGGCCCAGATCGCCCAGCAGCTGGCTGCCCGCATAACCGATGCCGACTACCAGGAAGGCGACGAAGATGCCCAAGCCCAGCCGCTTCGAATTCCGGCCGGAAGCGTTTACGGAGGGATTGCCGGTGTTGAGCTCTGACATGAATCACCTCACGGGACGATACAACATCGGCATCACGGACACATGGCGCTGCACCCACGCGCGACCGGCGATGGCCGCCAGAGGTGCGAAGCAGGCACCTGGCGGCATCGTCGACGCGGCGCGAGACGGAGGAAAAACGGGAACTAATTAGACTAGCGCCACTGGATGGCGGTTCCGTGTTGACGCACAAATGCTTGCCCAGCACCGGCCGGCTATTTCCCAATGGCGCATTCTGGCTACCAGCGAACGGTATAGGCCGCGTGCCCGGCTACAATGCCCACGGCATGCGATCGGCCCCCAGTTGCGGCCCACCCCCCAGGCGACTTGCGGAACCCAAATAAAGTGCATGCTTAAATCTCACTGAGCTGACCATGACCTCTGCGACACAAGTCTCACCCCGCCGCTCCTTTACCGCGGTATTCCTGATCGAAATGTGGGAGCGCTTCGGCTACTACGGCATGGCCGCCTTGCTGGTGCTCTTCATGGTGCAAAAGCTCGGCTTCCCCGACCGCCAGGCAACCCTGGTATGGGGCGCATTCGCCGCGCTGGTGTATACCGCACCCGCGATCGGCGGCTGGATCGGCGACAAAATACTCGGCACACGCCGCACCATGACGCTAGGCGCGATCATCCTCGCCGTCGCCTACGCCTTGCTCGCGGTGCCCGACGATTCTCTGGTCTTCATCTATTCGTCGCTAGGCGTGGTGGTGGTCGGCAACGGCCTCTTCAAGGCCAACGCGGCCAACCTGGTGCGCCGTATCTACGCGGGCGACGAAGGCCGCATCGATGCGGCCTTCACCTGGTACTACATGGCCGTCAATATCGGCTCGACCATCTCCATGATCCTGGCCCCGTGGATCAAGGAGCGCTACGGCTGGCATGCGGCATTCGCCGTCTGCTGCGCCGGCATGGTGCTCGGCCTACTCAACTTCTTTTTGCTGCGCGGCGCGCTCAAGGATATCGGTGCCCCAGCCGATGCGCTGCCTGTGCGTCGCCGCGCGCTCGCCATGGTGCTGGGCGGGGCGGTGCTGGTGCTGGGTTTCGTCGAATTCGTGCTGCAGCACAAAGCGGTCGCGGTGGCCTGTGTGTACCTGGCCGGCTTCGCCATCCTCTGCATCTTCGGCTACCTGATTCCGCGCAGCAGCCGCGCCGAGCGCGGCGGCCTGATGGCGGCACTGGTCCTCTTGATCGAATCGCTACTGTTCTTCGTGTTCTATCAGCAGATGTCGACCTCGCTCACGCTGTTCGCGCTGCGCAACGTCGATTGGGACTTCTCGCTGCTCGGCGTCCATCTGTTTACCTGGACCCCGGCCCAGTACCAGGCCTTGAACCCGATCTGGATCATGCTGCTCAGCCCCATCCTCGCGACGCTCTATACACGTCTGGGCCGCAACGGCCGCGATGCGTCGATCGCCGCCAAGTTCGCGCTGGGCTTTATCGCCGTCGCGGTCGGCTTCATGATCTACGCGGTCAGCGGCCATTTCGCCGTCAACGGCCGTGTGTCCTCGTGGTTCATGGTGTGGGGCTACGGCTTCTATTCGCTGGGCGAACTGCTGGTCAGCGGACTGGGACTCGCGATGATGGCGCGCTACGTGCCGCAGCGCATGAGCGGCTTCATGATGGGCACGTATTTCGTGATGACGGGCATCTCCCAGTACCTGGGCAGCGTTGTCGCCAACTTCGCGCAAATGCCCAAGGACATGAACGATCCGCTGCAATCGCTACCGGCGTACACGCATCTGTTCTGGCTGCTCGGCATAATGTCGCTAGGCGGAGCCGTACTCGCGATCATCGTGCTGCCGCTGATGCGCCGCCTATCGCGTCGCCCGGCCGACACCCCCGAGCAAGCAGCGCTGCAGGCGGGCTGAGCACGCTATTTCGACATGGCACGCCTGAGCCGCCTATCTAGGAAATTCCGTTAATCCAGGCGGTTCAGGCAGATTTATGCTGGTTCAGGCGACCTCATGCAGCACCGCCGCCACGGTCGAGAAGATGCGGCCGATTTCATCGCGATCGATGATGAGCGGTGGTGAGAACGCCAGGATGTCTCCGGTATAGCGCACCAGTACGCCCTTCTCGAGACACTTGAGAAAGACCTCGTAGGCACGCGCACCCGGCGCGCCATCGCGCGGGGCTAGCTCGATGCCGGCCACCAGCCCGAGGTTGCGGATATCGCGCACATGCGGTGCATCGCGCAGGGCGTGTACGGCCAACTCGAAGTCCGGCGCGAGCGCATTGGCTCGCTCGAACAGGCCTTCCTTGCGATACAGGTCCAGCGTCGCAACCGCCGCGGCCGCCGCTACGGGATGCCCCGAATATGTGTAGCCGTGGAAGAATTCGATCGCGCCCTCAGCCCCCGCGTTGACCACCGTATCGTGCAGCCGCCGGCTGACCGCCACCGCTCCCATGGGCACCGCCGCATTGTTGATCCCCTTGGCCAGGGTCAGCAGATCCGGTGTTACGCCGAAATATGCGCTTGCGGTTGGCGCGCCCAGGCGGCCAAAACCGGTGATCACCTCGTCGAAGATCAAGAGGATGCCGTACTTGTCGCACAGCGCGCGCAAGCGCTCCAGATAGCCTCGCGGCGGCACCAGCACACCAGTCGAGCCAGCCAGCGGCTCGACGATGACGGCTGCAATGGTCGACGCGTCGTGCAGCGCGACAATGCGCTCCAGTTCGTCTGCAAGATGCGCGCCCCAGGCCGGCTGGCCGCGACTGAAGGCTGCGTGCTCCAGGCTCAGCGTATGGGGCAGATGATCGACGCCGGGCATCAGGTTGCCCGAAAAGACCTTGCGGTTGGGCCCGATCCCGCCGACCGAAATGCCGCCAAAGCCGACGCCGTGATATCCGCGCTCGCGCCCGATAAAGCGGGTGCGTTGCCCTTCGCCGCGGGCCCGATGATAGGCCAGGGCGATTTTCAGCGAGGTATCGACCGACTCGGAACCCGAGTTGGTGAAAAAGATGCGATCCAGGCCGTCCGGCATGAAGGCCGCAACTTTCTTCGCCGCTTCGAATGCGAGCGGATGCCCCATCTGGAAAGTCGGGGCGAAATCCATCTTGGCGATCTGATCGGCCACCGCCCGCACGATTTCCTCACGGCAGTGACCGGCGTTGACGCACCAGAGGCCCGCAGTCGCGTCCAGCACCTGGCGCCCGTCCGGCGTGGTGTAGTACATCCCGCGGGCCGACTCGAACAGCCGCGGCGCATCCTTGAAGCGCCGGTTCGCGGTAAAGGGCATCCAGAAATGGGCCAGTTCGGGGTGTTCCGGATGAACCGGCGCAACGCTTGAATTGCTTGAATTCATGTGAGCCTCACTGTCGCATAAACGTCGAAAACATCAGGGATATCGCAAGACTTTACCCCTATATCCTGCACAACTCACGCTACACTGGAAAACTGCACTGCATACTGTACTGATAGTAAATCGACAACTGTACAGGAGGTCGCGATGGCCGAACTGACATTGACGCTGGACCGCGACGCGGCGGCCACATTGGTCGAACAAATTGTATTGGCCATGGCCCAGGCGATAGAACAGAAAACCCTGCGCGCCGGCAGCGCCCTACCTTCGATCCGCGCTTTCGCCGCCACTCACGGCCTAAGCGCTTTCACCGTCGCCGAGGCTTATAACCGCCTGGTGGCATCGCGCCTGATCGTCGCGCGCCGAGGCTCGGGCTATTGGGTGAGCGAACCCGCGGCACCGATCCCGGTGCGCCAGAGCACCCAGAAGAAACCATCACTGAATGCGGCGTGGCTGCTATCCGACGTGTTCGCCGATCACTCGGTGCCGATCAAGGCCGGCTGCGGCTGGTTGCCCGGCGAATGGGTCAACGAGAGCGGCTTGCACCAGGCCATCCGTGCCCTGGGCCGCGTCCCCGGCCCGCGCCTGGGCGGCTACGGTCATCCGTACGGACTGAACGCGCTGCGCGACTATATTGCCACCGCACTGCGCCGCTACGCGCTGCCGGTCGACAGTGCCAACGTGCTGCTGACACAGGGCGCGACGCAGGCACTGGACCTCGTGGTGCGCACCCTATTGCGACCCGGCGACACCGTGCTGGTCGAGGATCCCGGCTATTGCAATCTGCTGCAGATACTGAAATTGGCCGGACTGAAGGCGGTGGGCGTGCCGCGCACCATCGACGGTCTGGATATCGATGTGCTGGAGCAGCGTATCCGCGAGCATGCGCCCAAGGCAATATTCGTCAACACCGTGCTGCAGAACCCGTCGGGCGCCTCGTTGTCGATGACGGCGGCCTTTCGACTGCTGCAGATCGCCGACAAGCACGGTCTGTGGGTGATCGAGGACGACGTGTCGCGCGAATTGGCACCTGCGGGCGCCCCCTGCCTCGCCGCACTGGAAGGCCTGCGCCGCGTTATCTATGTATCGGGCTATGCGAAGACCATCACACCAAATCTGCGGGTCGGCTATGTCGCGGCCGATTTGACGGTGCTGGCCGAACTCGCGCGCGCCAAGATGGCGGTGGGTCTGACATCCTCGGAAATTACGGAACGCCTATGCCTGAATGTGCTGCTGGAGGGCCACTACGAACGCCATGTCGACCTGGTACGCGAAAAGCTCAAAACAGCACACCAGAACGTGGTCGAAAAGATGCGGCAGATCGGCATCCAACCCTTTTTCGCGCCGCAGGCGGGCCTGTTCCTGTGGGCCCAATTACCGATCCATCCCTCGCAGACGCATGCCGTCACGACCGAAGCGCTGACCCAAGGCATCTGGCTCGCGCCGGGTTCCTATTTCCGGCCACAGGAACAAGCGACATCGTGGTTCCGCTTCAATGCAGCCACGTCCAACGCCCCCGAGTTGTGGACCTTCCTGCGCGAACTGGCTGATCGCTCAACCGATCCCTTAGCGGATCCCTCAACGGCGGCAGCCAATGTTTGATCAGCACGACCATCGTTGAGCCATGCGTCTAGATAAACGGTACGGTAGTATCGCTTGCCGCCATGCCGGCAAGCGATGCGCTCAGGCCGCGGCCCATTGCGAGACCAACTCCGGCGTCACGCCGACTCCGCCGCAGACCACGATCACCACGTCGCGTGCGCCTTCAAGGCTGGCGTGATGCTGATAACCCAGGGCCAGCGATACGCCGCAGGCCGGCTCCACCAGTTGGCGATAATCGTCGGCGAAACGCACCACCGCAGCTAGCGCCTGCGCATCGGGCAACACCACGCTGGCGTGGGGAAAGCGCTGGATCGCCGCCACCGGCCAGGCGGCAACTTCAAGCGCGCCGAGCGACTTGGCGATCGAGGTGATGGCTTCGATACGCACCGGGCGCTTGGCGCGCAGCGCGGCCGCAAACGAAGCCGCGCCTTCGGTTTCTGCCGCGACCACACGCACCGCGTGGCGCGCATGGCGCGCCAGGCCGACCAGCACACCGGCCAGCAACCCACCGCCGCCGACCGAGGCTACGATGGCATCGAACTGCGGCAATTGAGCGACGATCTCGTCGATCATCGTGCTGTGGCCATCCCATATCGCCGGGTGATCGAATGCCGGCACATAGACCGCGCCGTCTTCGGCGCAATGGCGTAGCGCAAGTTGATTGGCCTCGTTCCAGGTGGCTCCATGCACGATGACTTCGGCGCCGAGCCCGCGGATGCGCTGGCAGGTAAATTCGGGCGTCGTCACCGGCACCACCACCTGTGCCTGCATGCCCAGCGCGCGCGCCGCCGTTGCCGCGGCGATTCCTGCGTTACCGCCCGATGGCGCCACCACGCGCCGTTTGCCTTGCGCATAAGCCTGTTCGCACAGTGCGCCGATGCCGCGCATCTTGAATGAGCCGCCAGGCTGCAGGTTTTCGAGCTTGAGCCAGACCCGCTGTTCGGGGGTCGACAAACCGGTATGCTGGATCAGGGGGGTGGCCAGGTGCAAGGGCATGGTGATTGAATTCGGTAGGTGGATGGGTCGCTCAGTCAGGTCGCACAGTGAGGTCAAATTAGATGCAATTTATAACATATGCACCCACTGAGTGAATGAGCTGGTGTGCGCGCCGTGCTGCCGCGTACACTTGTCCCTGGCTTCCGACCACTGAATTGACCGCGGAATTCAACGATGAATTCGACCACCACACACATCCAGTCCACCCAGCACGATGCTGCCGTCGAAACCCTGCGCGTCCGGGTGTACGGATGCGTGCAGGGGGTCGGATTTCGCTATGCGACGATGCAGCAGGCGCAGCAGTTGGCCGTGCGCGGCTGGGTGCGCAACCGGAGCGACGGTTCGGTCGAAGCCACCATCCAGGGTAGCGCGCAGCAGCTCGAGCTGATGCATGCCTGGCTGAAACAGGGGCCGCGCCATGCGCGGGTCGACCGGATCGAAGCACGGACGGTCGAAGACGCCCCCGCCTACCCGGATTTCACGCAATATCCGGATGCGTAATTGGACGACATAACGGAGACCACACATCGCGAACCACGCATCGGCGATCGCATTTTTATCCGATCACACACCATGAGCGAAGGAGATCTTCTCGTGCCACACGTTTTTGCATCGCCAGCCACGCTCACCGCGTCCGCCTCAGTCTCCGTCTCGCCCCGCAGCTTCGCCACACGCCGCGCCGCACGCCTCGCTTTCTGCGCGCTCGCGCTGGCGGCCACGGTTGCCTGCGTCCAGGCCCAGACCAGGAAGGTGGTGCATACGGCGGCAGATCTGCCGCGTTACACCTACAAAGTGGACGAGCCGCCCAGCGCCCTGCTGCAGGCCGACGATGCCACCTTCGCACGCTTTACGGCACCGGTACGCGCCGACCTCGAAAAGACCCTGGCCGGCTACGATATCCAGGATCACGCCACCTTGCGCGGCCTGCTTGCGACCGAACTCGAACTGCAACTGCTGGCCGGCAACGAAGACGCCGCGGCGCTCGATACGGTGCACAAGATACGCGCACTGGAAGACAAGCCCGATGCCAAGCTGACCGCCGGTCTGCGCGCGGAGGCCTGGCTGCAAACCGAGCAGGCGCACGGCGACATCGCGCACGACTTCGTCCAGCATTACGCCGCCCTGATCGCTCCTCTGCCCTGGAATGTGGTCGGCAACACCATCAAGGAAACCAAGGAGAGCGACGAGTTCGTCGGTCCCGACCTGATCATCGGCCGCATTCAGACGGATCTCGACCCGGGCGCGGCCAGGTCGCAAGAGCTTGGCAACGCTGCGGCCTGGCAGTTGATCGGCGCCCGCGCGCGCCTCAAAGTGCTGTTGCCGCTGCAGCAGGCGGGCCACGATGTGCTCGCGGCCTACGTCGCCAAGCACGACGAGCCGCAGCCCGATATCTGGGCTGCACGCGATGTCAGCCTCAGCGCATCCGCTGCGCTGACGCCCGTGCGCATCGGCATCTGGGATTCCGGGGTCGATCCGGCTGTGTTCCCGAACAATATGTACACCGACCCGCATCCGGGCAAATACGATGCCCATGGCCTCGCTTTCGATCTCGACGGCTACTTGACGCACGGCTCGCTGTTTCCACTGCCGCCGGCTGCCCAAGCCGGCTACAACGACGAAATCGACCTGATGAAAGGCTTTTCCGACTTGGAGTCCAATATCGACAGCCCCGAGGCGACCGAGGTCAAGCATAAGATGCGCGGGATGAAACCAGCCGAAGTGCCCGATTTCCTGCAGACCTTGGAAATGGACAGCAATTTCGTGCACGGCACCCACGTCGCCGGCATCGCCGTGCGCGGCAATCCGGCCGCGCAACTGGTGGTGGCCCGCCTCACCTACGACTGGAAAAATATCCCGACCCCGCCGACGGAAGCCAACACCCGCCGGGGTGTGGCCGACTACCAGGCTTATATCGCCTACTTCAAACAGCACCATGTACGCGTCGTCAACATGAGCTGGGGCGGCAGCGCGCAAGACGACGAAACGGCGCTGGAAAAGAACGGCATCGGCAAAAATGCGGCCGAGCGCAAGAAGCTGGCCCAGCATTATTTCGGCATCGACAAGGCGGGTCTGTATGCGGCGCTGAAGAGCGCGCCGGATATTCTGTTCATTTGTGCGGCGGGCAACTCGGATTCGAACGCCGACTTCGACGACTCCATCCCCGCCTCGTTCAAGCTGCCCAATCTGCTGACGGTGGGCGCCGTCGATCAGGCAGGCGGCGAAGCCTCGTTTACCAGCTATGGCAACACCGTGCTGGTCGACGCGGACGGTTTCCAGGTCTTGAGCTATGTGCCGGGCGGACGCCAGGTGAAGCTGTCCGGCACTTCGATGGCCTCGCCCAACGTGACCAATCTGGCCGCCAAGCTGCTCGCCCTCGATCCGAAGCTCACGCCCGTGCAAGTGATAGGTTTGATCCGCGACAGCGCCACCGCCAGTCGCGACGGCCGCCGCCATCTGATCGATCCGGTCGCGGCGGTCGCACTGTTGAAGGAGATGCGCAGCATCGCCAGAAGGGATATAAAAGCCGGCGGGCTGGTCCAACTGGTGAAACCGGCCAGCATTTCGGACGGGCACTAAACCGACATGCACGCGGTAGTCCGGCTTGTCAGTGCGTGACTTAGTCGGCAGGATCAGGGCTGGATCATTGCATCAACCCGATCCATCGTCGGGCTCCATCATCGGCCGCGATGCCAGGATTTCAATATGCGCAAAGGTAGTGCTTACGTCTTTCGCCTGACTGCTGTCGCCGCCGACCGCCTGGAACGCAGGTTGAACAGCCACCGGCCGGTCGACGGCCTGCTGTTCGAGTCCCTGGTGCCTCAGGCTCTGATGCTGAGCGACCTCGATGAGGCTAGCCATGCGCCGCAGCACGCTTGGCTAAGCTACCGGCCCGGCGTCGATGGCGAAGCCGCAACCTATCTTGAACGCATCCGCCCAGGCAGCGCGCCCGCCAGTCTGCGCCTGCAGAAGAAAAGCCTGGACTGCGCCACAGGCGGCAATCCGACGAATCCGACGATAGTCGCGCAGTTCGAGCGCTCGCGCTGGACCACGCGGGCACCGTTTCAGATCGAACTTCGGCTGGACCGTGGTCGCATCGATGGCTCGGGCCCAACCGTCGACTATGCCGAATTGTTGCTGTACACCCTGCCGCACGAAACCGATTCAGCCACCCCGCTACCATCCTCGCGCAAGGCACGTAGCGCCCTGCTGGTTCTCGCCTCGCGCTTGAATCGTATCGCCCCGCTCTTCGTCCGGGCGGAAACGGCGATCCAGGCCGAGCTACGCGCGAACACCGAGGCGTTACGTCCAGTCAAACACAAGTCGGCCGCTTGGCCGCCGACCGAAGCGCTGTGCCGCAAGGCTCTGGAAGACGTGCTGGCACATTGGCTGGCGAACCAGGATGGCGTGCGTTCGCAGTGCGACATCGAATTCACCCACCAGTTGCGCGTCGCACTGCGCCGGCTGGCGACAGCACTCAAGGTGTTCTGTCCGCAATTAGCGGCGGATTGGTTGGCTGCGATCGAACCCGAACTGCGATGGCTGCGCACCTTGCTGGGTACGGCGCGCGATTGGGACGTATTTGTCGAGGCCACCGTGCCGGCGATCAGTGCCGATATCGCCGATCTTGGCGCGGCGATGCCCGCGGCGAGCGAACTTACCGGCCTGCGCGCCCAGGCCGTCGGCGAACAGGCCCTGGCGCACGACGCCGTCGTAGCGGCGCTCGACTCGCCACGTTACGCTAGTCTGATGCTCACGCTGCTGCAGGGCGTCGCTGCGCTCGCCCCACCCCATCCACACCTTGCCGTGCCGGCCGGTCTCAGGCGTCGGGCCAAGCGCTGGCTGCGCAAGAACGACCTGGGCGGCCGCGGCCTGCATGCGCTGGTGGACGGTACCGGCGCCACATTTCGCGCATGGCCAGCGCCGCGGCAGCATAAGTTGCGCTTGCGTGCCAAGCGCATGCGCTACGCGCTGGAATTTCTCGCGCCCTTGCTGCGCACCGGTGCCTTGCGCCGAGCCCAGCGACACTACGTCGCCTTGCTCGACGCCTTGGGCCGCGCCAACGATGCCGTGGTCGGCGCGCGCCTGTCGCAACAATTGCCACTCGGCGATGCCCTGCAGGACTATGCCCAGCATAGCCTGGCCGCGCGGCGCCAAGCCAGCCTGCGTGCCGTCGAGACTCACTTGCCGCGCCTGCGCCGGGCACGCTTGAAACGGGTTTGACGCCGCCTTTAATCCCTACTATTTGGCAACCTGGCTGCGGGCAAAGCGCGCGTCGCCGTCGCGAACCGCCTGCTCTGCCGCCTGCGCACGCACCCGTGCCGGCAAGAAGGGATGAATCAGCCATTGATACGCTGCGCCGCCCACCACGCCGCCTATCATCGGCGCGACAACCGGCACCCACCAGTAGTTGTCCGGCGACGGCAGTGCCGACGAACCCCAACCGGCGAAATAGGCAAACAGGCGCGGACCGAAATCGCGCGCCGGGTTCATCGCCCACGCTTCCAGGTATCCCATCGATGAGCCGAGGATGGCGACCAGAAGACCAATCATCACCGCACCGAAATTGGCTTGCGGCGCCATTTCGTTGTACTGCTCGGTGATCGCGAAGATGCCGAACACCAGCAGCGCCGTCAGGATCGCTTCATTGACAAAGGCGTGCATGGGCGTGACCGCGAGTCCCGGATGGGTAAAGAACACACCCGCCGCACCGCCGTCGGCGCGGGTCAACTGATGGACCGTGTTGTAGTGGTCAATCACCGAGCCGAACAGCACATAGACCAGGATAGCCCCGAGAAAGCCACCGATCACCTGGGCAATCCAATACGGCACCACCTTGCGCCAGGAAAAGCCGCGAAACAGTGCGAGCGCCAGCGTCACGGCCGGATTGGCGTGGGTCCCGGAAATCGAGCCGGTCACGTAGATCGCCAGCGTCACCGCGAGGCCCCAGGACATGCAGACGCCCCAATAGGCGTTCACATACGGACTCGGGTCGTACAAGGTATACATGCAGGCGACCGAATCGCCGAAGGCGATGATGATGAAGACCGCGATCGACTCGGCGATCAATTCGCCCAACAACTGGCGGTTCGTCGTCTGCGTCACGTTTGATGACATGGAAACGTCTCCGTAATAGTAATAAGTAGGAATCGCGTGTTGACGGATGCGCCCCGGCAGGTCTGCCGCAGGCGCCCGTAGCGTGGCTTATTCGGCGTCCGCCCAAGCCGTGGCCGCGTTGACCGCGCGCTGCCAGCCGCGCAGCGAACGTTCGACCTCGGCCGCCGGCAACGCGGGGGCGAAGCGGCGGTCGAGCCGCCACTGGCTTTGCAGCGCCTGCACATTCTCCCAATAGCCGACCGCTAGACCCGCCAGGTAAGCGGCACCGAGCGCGGTGGTTTCGCTGACTTGCGGCCGTACCACGTCCACGCCCAGGATGTCGGACTGGAACTGCATTAGTAGATTGTTCGCGACGGCACCGCCATCGACGCGCAACTCGCCGATCTTGATGCCCGAATCGGCTTCCATCGCTTTCAGCACGTCTAACGACTGATAGGCGATGCTGTCGAGCGCCGCCCGTGCGATATGGGCCGAACTGGTGCCGCGCGTAACGCCGAACAGCGTGCCGCGCGCACGCGGATTCCAGTGCGGCGCGCCCAGTCCTGCAAAGGCCGGCACCAGATAGACGCCGTCGCTGTGCGGCACGCTTTGCGCGAGCGCTTCGATTTCGCCGGCGCTACGAATCAAGTGCAGGCCGTCGCGCAGCCACTGCACCACCGCGCCACCGATGAAGATGCTGCCTTCCAGCGCGTACTGCACCTGGTCGCCGATCTTCCAGGCCACGGTGGTGACCAGGTTGTTGCGCGACTCGATGGGCTTGTCGCCGGTGTTCATCACCAGGAAGCAGCCCGTGCCGTACGTATTTTTGACCATGCCAGCACGCGTGCACATCTGACCGAACAGCGCCGCGTGCTGGTCGCCGGCGATGCCGGCGATCGGAATGGCGTCGGCAAACAGGGAGGGACTGGTGTTGCCGTAAACTTCGGACGAGGCACGCACGTCCGGCAGCAGGCTGCGCGGAATTTCCAGCGCGTCGAGCAGTTCGTCGTCCCAGCTCAGCGTATGGATGTTGAATAACATGGTGCGCGACGCGTTGGTCACGTCGGTCACATGCAACTCGTGCTTGGACAGGTTCCAGGCAAGCCAGGTATCGATCGTGCCGAACGCCAACTTGCCCTCTATCGCGCGTTGGCGTGCTCCAGGCACGTTATCGAGTAACCAGCGGATTTTGGTCGCCGAGAAATAGGCGTCGATGGGCAGACCGGTTTTTGCACGCACCATCTGTTCCAGGCCGCGCGCCTGCAATTCCGCGCACAGCGGCGCGGTACGCCGATCTTGCCAGACAATCGCGTTATAGACCGGCTGGCCGGTTTCGCGATCCCATAGCACCGTGGTTTCGCGTTGGTTGGTAATACCGATTGCGGCCACGGCCGAACTGCTCAAGCCGGCCCGCGTCACGGCTTCCGCGGCAACGCCGGCCTGGGTCGACCAGATTTCGGTCGGATCATGTTCTACCCAACCCGGCTGCGGATAAATCTGACGAAATTCCTTTTGGGCCGACGAAACGATATTGCCTTCGCGGTCGAACAGCATCGCGCGCGAACTGGTCGTGCCTTGGTCTAGCGCAAGAATGTACTTGCTCTGCATGGGTGTCTTCTCCGTTTCCCGACAATTTGTTATAGCCGCCCTGACTGCTGCGGTCGAGTGTCACCGCATCCGCCCCAACCACCCGTGGGTCGGGTCCCTGAGTTCCAAAACGAAAATATAATGAACCTTTTCGAAAATTAAAATGTAATTTACTAATGATGAATCGACGTTCTGATAGCTAATATTTATAACTTTCAATATGATTCTTATTTACTTTTTTTGCTTTCCCCTCTCTTCACTGTAGCCCCAGATATATGAATTCGAACTTTACATTTCTCCGAATGTTCGATAAATTTTCGAAAACGAACATTTTGTTCTGAGTCGACGCCGTTCTCTCGCGCCTGCGCTCAGCCTCGGCGAGCACGATTTCGGCCGGCATGCGACTTCATGGGTATCTGGGGGAATACGGTGGATCAAGCTATCGATTACGACCTGCTGGTCGTCGGCGGCGGC
>OUWB011209525.1_pt1 | contig 13872 bp, 13 predicted proteins | sample 1779821 | NCBI WGS metagenome assembly OUWB01 (sample SAMEA3914806, study PRJEB12502) | metagenome | biome: forest; material: soil | place: Canada | collected 2011-08-03 | depth 0.1 m
GCCGGCGCCGACTGGGCGCACGCGCCGGGCAACTACCTGATGATCACCAACCAGCCGGGCGCCAATGCCTGGCCGATCTCGGGCGCCACCTTCGCCATCCTCTACAAGAAGGACGGCGATCCGGCCAAGCGCGCCGACGTCCTGAAGTTCTTCGACTTCGGCTTCAAGACCGGTGACACCGCCGCCGCCAACCTGGCCTTCGTGCCGATGCCCGGCACCGTCAAGGCGATGATCCGCAAGCAGTGGGCGACCGAAATCACCGTCGACGGCAAGAAGCCCGTCTACGTGTCCAAGTAAGCCTGGGTGTCCAAGTAAGCCAGGCTTTCGATTTGGCTTCGGATTTCGGGGCGGGGTTGGACCTCTTGGGCTGACCCCGCCCCAGTCCGTTTTCGAGGATGGTTTTTCCAAAAAAGCTATCCTTCTGAAATATAGAGATATTTTTCAGTCAAGAAGTTGTTAAGTAAATCCGTTATTGTCGCGTGAACCAGGCCTTGTTAACGCATGGCGACACCACTAGGGGCAGACCTTACCCATGAGCGATGCAATTCGGCACCGGTCCGATCCATTCGACCCGATCTTCCGTTGGGTCGCCTTCTCGGCCGCCACCCTGCTGCTGGCCGCGCTGAGCGGCATCGTCATCTCGCTGCTGATCGGCGGCTGGCCGGCCTTCGCCAAGTTCGGCTTCGGCTTCTTCACGTCGACCGACTGGAACCCGGTCACCGACGTCTACGGCGCCGCCGGCCCGATCGTCGGTACCCTGGTCTCGTCGATCCTGGCCCTGATCATGGCCTTGCCGATCGCCATCGGCATCGCGGTCTTCCTGACGCAATTCGCGCCGCGTGTCCTGTCCCAGCCGATCTCGATCGCTGTCGAGCTGCTGGCCGGCATCCCTTCGATCGTCTACGGCATGTGGGGCCTGTTCGTCTTCGCTCCCTTCTTCGCGACGCACGTCCAGCTGCCGATCATGATGGCGACGATGAAGGATCCCAACTCGATCTGGGCCAAGCTGTTCTTCGGCATCCCCAACGGCGCCAACGTCTTCACCGCCTCGCTGATCCTGGCGATCATGATCCTGCCCTATATGTCGGCGGTGTTCCGCGAGCTGTTCCGCTCGGTGCCGCCGCAGGTCCGCGAAGCCGCCTTCGGCGTTGGCGCCACGCCCTACGAAGTGGTGACCTCGGTCCTGCTGCCCTACGTGCAAAAGGGCATGGTCGGCGTGATCATGCTGGGCTTCGGCCGCGCGCTCGGCGAAACCATGGCCGTCACCTTCATCATCGGCAATTCGCACAACTTCCCCAAGTCGCTGTTCGACTCGGGCTCGACCCTGGCCTCGACCATCGCCAACGAGTTCAACGAGGCGTCCGGCATGCACACCTCGGCGCTGATGGCGCTGGGCCTGGTGCTGTTCCTGATCACCTTCGCCGTGCTGGCTATCGCCCGCGCCCTGCTGTCGTCGCAGCGGTACTAAGGAGAGCGTCGTCATGGCAACCACTCATCGCAACTCCGGCAAGGCCGCCGCGCGCAAGCTGATGTCGGGCATCTTTACGATCCTGTGCGGCCTGGCCACCGTCGTCGCCCTGATCGCCCTGGTCCTGATCCTCTATTCGCTGTTCAAGCAGGGGATCGGCGGCATGAACCTGCAGATCTTCACCATGGACACGCCGGCCCCGGGGTCTCCGGGTGGCCTGCGTAACGTCATCGTCGGTTCGATCGAGATGTGCGCCGCGGCCATGGTCATGGCCCTGGTCGTCGGCGTCCTGGCCGGCACCTGGCTGGCCGAAATCGGCGGCGACAGCGCCTATGGCCATGTCGTGCGCTTCCTCAACGACGTCCTGCTGTCGGCGCCGTCGATCCTGGTCGGCCTGTTCGTCTACCAGATGGTCGTCGCGCCGCTGCACGGCTATTCCGGCTGGGCCGGCGCCATCGCGCTCGCCCTGCTGGCGACGCCGATCGTCACCCGCACGACCGAGGACATCCTCAACCTGCAACCCAATGCGCTGCGCGAAGCGGGCATGGCCATGGGCGGTTCGCAATTCCATACCATCCGCAAGATCATCTGGAAGGCGGCCGGCGCCGGCCTGCTGACCGGCGGCCTGCTGGGCTTCGCGCGGATCTCCGGTGAAACGGCGCCCTTGCTGTTCACCGCGCTTGGCAACAACTTCCTCGACTTCGACATGAGCCACCGTATGGGCGCCCTGCCGATCGCCATGTATAACTTCGCGCTCAGCCCGTACGACGATTGGAACAAGCTGGCCTGGGCCGCTGCCCTGCTGGTCGCCATCGCCGTGCTGGCCATCAACATCCTCGGGCGCTGGATGGCGCGCGAAAAATAGCCGAACCGATCTGATCCAAACCCAATTTTCGTTTTTCTCTCAAGAGACCCGTCATGAGCACCGACACCACGTCCGCCGATTTCAAGAGCGTCATCGTGCCGCCGCCCGCCGACAGCCTCGTTCTCGAAGCCAAGAACGTCAACTTCTTCTACGGCACGCATCAGGCCCTGTTCGATGTCAACCTGCCGGTCAAGAAGAACGCCATCACCGCCCTGATCGGGCCGTCGGGCTGCGGCAAGTCGACCCTGCTGCGCATCCTGAACCGCATCTACGACCTTTATCCCGGCCAGCGCGCTGCGGGTGAGATCAGCTTTGACGGCGGCAACATCCTGGCCCCCAAGGTCGACCTGACGGCGCTGCGCGCCCGCATCGGCATGGTGTTCCAGAAGCCGACCCCGTTCCCGATGTCGATCTACGACAACGTCGCCTACGGCATCCGCCTGCACGAATCGAAGTCGAAGTCCGACATGGACGAGATCGTCGAAACCTCGCTGAAGCGCGCCGCCCTGTGGGACGAAGTCAAGGACAAGCTCAACAAGTCGGGCCTGTCCCTGTCCGGCGGCCAGCAGCAGCGCCTGTGCGTCGCCCGCGGCATCGCCGTGCAGCCGGAAATCCTGCTGCTCGACGAACCGGCCTCGGCGCTGGACCCGATCTCGACGGCCAAGCTGGAAGACACGCTGGAGGAGCTGAAGCGCGACTTCACCATCGTCATCGTGACGCACAACCTGCAACAGGCAGCGCGTCTGTCCGATTATACGGGCTTCATGTTCCTGGGCAAGATGATCGAATTCGGGCCGACCGAAGACCTGTTCGTCCGCCCGAAGGTCGACAAGACCGCGGAATATATCGGTGGCCGCTTCGGCTAAGCCGCGCGCTCGGCCAAAGACATTCAAAGCCGTGACCGGGCACCGGTCACGGCTTTTGTTTTGTCGGCGCGCAGCGCTTTAAATTTGTGGAATACGCCGGCCTTTCGGCGGCATCCTGAAATCTGTGTTTATCTGTGTGCATCTGTGGATAACCTATTCTTTTGAAAGGGTTTATCCACAGATGCACACAGATAAACGCAGATGATTGGCGCAGGCGGCGGCCGTGGGTGCTTTATCGAATGATCATGAAGGCCGCTGCGCGGTACCGCTTATGAAATCGATCAGGCCATAGGGCGCGCGCTCGCCCAGACACAGGTCGAGGATGCGGTGCGCATCGGCCGCTTCCCCCGCGCTGCGTGGAAACAGCGATGCTTCGTAACTGACGAACGCCGCTTCGATGTCGCCGGGATGCGCCGCAATCGCCTGGCCCAGTTCCGCGCCATCGAGCATGGCGAGGTTTGCTCCTTCGCCGGAGGGCACCATCAGATGGCCGGCATCGCCGATCAGCGTCACGCCCGGCACCCGGTCCCAGCGATGGCCGTCGGGCAGGGCGTAGATGGGGCGCGGCACCGGCGCGGTGTCGGCCTCGGTGATCAATGCCACAAGCTCAGGCGCCCAGCCGTCGAATTCGGCGGCGACCCGGGCACGGGCCATGCCCGCGTCGCCGAAGTCGATGCCGTTGACCCAGTCTATGGGGCGCTTCAACTGGATATAGGCGTGCAGAACGCCGCCGGCCTCGCGATGCGCCGTGATCCCCTTGCCGGGCGACAGGGCGAACATGGCGCCGCCACCGACAGCCGCCGCGGCCGCCGGGTGCCGATGATCGGCGTCGTGGAGGTAGGTTTCGACAAAGGTCACGCCCGTATAGCTGGGCACAGCGTCGGACAGCAGCGGCCGGACCTTCGACCAGGCGCCGTCAGCCCCGACCAGGATATCGCTGGTCACGCGCGTTCCATCGGCGAAGCCGAGGGCGTGGCGGCCGTCACCCAGGGCGGTAACGTCGCTGAGCTTCTTGTCCCATTGCACCATGCCCGCCGGCAGGGCGTCGAGCAGGATGCGCCGCAGGTCGCCGCGCAGTACTTCCGGGCGCCCGCCCGTGCCGTCGTCCGGCGCCTCGAACAGCACCTTGCCCTGCGAATCGAGGGCGCGCGTCGCTTCGCCGCCCTCGTGGATGATGGCCCGGAAGGCTTCGGTCAGACCGGCCGCTGCCAGCGCCGGCTGGCCGTTATGGGCGTGGATATCGAGCTGGCCGCCCTGGGTACGGGCCTCGGCGGACGGTTCCGCCTCATAGACCCTGGCCGGGATGCCGTGCACATGGAGCACGCGGGCAAGAACGAGGCCGCCCAGGCCGGCGCCGATGATCGTGATTGATGACATGCGACCCTCCTTGAAAATGACTGGAACGACGTTCCACAAATTGCCATTGGAACATTGTTCCAGAAATGTCAATATGCGTCATGACCCCGACTCAACGAACCGATCGCCGCACGGACGCCTTGACCCGAGACACTATCGTCGCCGCCGCGATCGCAATTCTCGACGCCGGCGGCGAACAGGCCCTGACCTTCCGCGCGCTGGCGGCGCGCCTGGCCACCGGCGCCGGCGCCATCTACTGGCACGTCGCGGACAAGGACGCGCTTCTGGCGGCGACCGCCGAGGCGGTCGTCGATCCTGCGGTGAGCGCAGTGAGGGCTGAAGTCGAACCGAAGGCGGCCATCCGTAGCCTGGCGCTGGGCCTGTTCGACGCCATCGATGCCCACCCTTGGGTGGGCGCGCAATTGGTGCGGGCGCCGTGGCAATCGGCGATGGTTCGGATCTTCGAGGGGATCGGCCGGCAGCTACAGGCGCTGGGTGTCCCCGAACGCGCCCAGTTTGACGCGGCGACGGCCGTGTTGAGCCTGATCCTCGGGGTTGCCGGGCAAAACGCCGCGGCGGCGCGTATCGAGGCGAAGGATCGGTCGACCTTCCTGGCGGCGGTTGCCGATGCGTGGATGGCGCGCGATGCCGAGACCTACCCGTTTATCCATCAGGTCGCGGCGCAGCTGCGCGACCATGACGACCGCGACCAGTTCCTGGCCGGGATCGACCTGCTCCTGGCCGGGATAACGCGGCTGACTTCGTAACGCCCTACTTCGTGACGACTGGACCGGGCTTTTCGAAATAGGAGGCCGGCCCCTTGCCCTTGGTGACATAGAGGATGCGCGGATCGCTTTCGGCCGTCGTGCCGTCGGGGTGGGTGGCGCGGATGGTCAGCACATGCTGGCCGGGCGTCAGTGAGCCCTTGGGGAAGTGGAAGTCGTATTGCAGGTTCGGCCAGCCCGGCGCCCAGTCGAGCATCTGCGGGGTGTCGAACTCCCCCTTCTTGTAGGCGTTGGAGATCGCGAAGCCGAAGCGCGTCGGACCGACGATCTTCTCGCCGCCTTGCGGATCGACGGCAAAACCGAAGCGCGTCGGCGCGGCGACCTTGTGGTCGATCATCACGTCGACCCGGGTGACACCCTTGGGGTCGGCGGCCATGCCGAAATAGCGGCTATGGTCGTTGACCGAGACGAACTGGCCGCGCATCGGGTGGGCGATGTAGAGGTTCGGCACCAGCGCGCAGGGGCCCTTGGGCAGGGCCGCCAGGGGCGTCGCACGGACGCGGGCGGTAAACAGGTCGATGGCCGTGCGGCCCGGCGGCAAGGTGACGATGCGGAACGGCTCGATATCGTCGAAGCTTTTGCACAGGTCCGCGGAAAAGTCCGCCTGGATCGGATCGTGGAAGAGATAGGACGGTTCGACAATGGCCAGGACGACACCCTGGCCGGCATGCGCCTTCATCAGGGCGGCGCGGTCCAGCCCCCAGTCGTGGCGGGCGACAACGAAGCGCGAGGTCAGCACGTCATAGGGCTCGTCCAGCGTATAGAGGTCGCGCGGCTTGCCCAGCGCCGGGAATTCCAGGTGCACGGCGCTGATGTGGCCCGATGTCGCCCAGACCACGCCCGGGCCGAAACGTTGGCGCGCGCGGGCATCGGCGGCGGCGAGATCGGGCTCCATCAGCGCGTAGTTCTCGTTCTTCAGCACGTTCATCTGGCGCAGCGGATAGGCGATCTCGGCCGAATGCACGAAGATGTATTGGTAATAGGTGACGATGATGCCCAGGACCACAGCGAGGATGGGCCCCAGGGCGATCAGGCCCAGCCGTACGCCCAGGCCGATCGGGCTCTTCGCCTTTGCCGCGAAGCCGATCAGGGCACCCGGCGCATAGGCAATGATGGGGACATAGGCCATGAACGGCCAGTGCGGCATGATCTTCTTGTTGATGAGCGCCTGTATGCAATAGAACAGGAAGATGCCGACGCTCTGATAGCCCAGGAAGGCGCCCGGCTTGTTGCGATCGACGGTCAGACACGTCCATGCGCCGCCGCACAGGGCGGCGAAGAAGACCGGCGTGGTCAGGCCGAGCTGGGTTTCCATCAGCCCGATGATATGGCGCGGATCGGGATCGATCACCACGCGGTTGACGACATGGAACTGGATGGCCGGCCAGTCGTGCATCGCATTATAGATGATCGACGGCAAAAGGCCGAGGAAGCCGAGGCCGCCCACGATATAGATGCCGGGCCGGGTCCACTGCCGGCGGCCCTCGCGGCTGATCACCAGATAGCCTACGGCGGCCAGGCCGGGGACGAGGAAGCGATAGTGGACGAGAATGCCGGCCATGGCCGTGACGCCGGCCCACAGCCACCATTTGAGACCGTCCGGATCCCTGATGGCGCGCACCAAAAAGCCGCACATCAGCGCCAGCAGCAGTTGCAGCGAGCCTTCGGGGTAGTAGATCGTGCCGTTCATCGTCACCGTCGGCATCAGCATGGCGACGATCGCCGCCCACACGGCGTTGCGATGGCTGACGACCGGGGTCGCCATGAAATAGACGCCGTAGGGGATGGCGGTGGCGATCAGCATCGAGACGATGCGCAGCGGCAGGACGTGCCAGCCGAAGATCAGGGTGATGAGCCGCGCCAGCCAGGCGAAGCCACCGGGAATATCCGGATAGGCCAGGTCGAGATGCTGGCCGGAGACCGCGAAATGGCCTTCCTCCCAGATGACGTTGCTGATGCAGGCGACATACAGCCGCCACAGCATCAGGACGCCGCCGAGGATCAGCGCGAAGCGAATCAGGGCGCGATCGTCGCCGATCAGCAGCCGCTTCTGGGGTTGGTCATCGGGTTGAGCGACGCGAGCCGGGGGCTCCGCTCTAAGTGCATTAGCCATAAGGTACTCCCAGAGCCTTTATATTCATTTTCGTTGGCCTGGGAAGGGGTTAGCAAGCCGTGTCTTAACCCTTTACGTGCTCTGTAGTCGCCGATGCCACAGTATAGTCGGCGGCGACGCGGACATCGCGCAGGTGACGCACCTGGCGGATCGATTCTTCGTACAGCGGATCGGCCTTGTAGGCGCGAAAATCCTCGAGGCTCTTGAACTCGCCATAGACCACGACGTCGATATCGTTGGCCAGCTGGTCGATTTTTTCGTTGTAGGCGACTTCCAGATGCGCGGCGTGCGGAATCTGGGTCAGCACCGACAGGCCGCGATAGATGACTTCGACATCCGCCCGGTTCTTGCAGCTGAACATAACGATATGGCGGATCATGACTGGTCTCTTCGGAAACTAAGTGTGAGGCTCTGCCGCTGTCATAAAGCCTGATCGGCGGGCGTCAAGTCAGAAGGACTGGCGCCGGGCTTCGGCGGCGCGCCAGAAGGCGACGGCCTGGGTGAAAAAGGCCATGGCCTCGGCCTTTGTCGCGAAGGCCGAGGCGGGGACGTGGAACAGTCCGGTTTTCATGCGGAAATAGAAAACGCCCGACGAGCGGTAGACACGGCGCACATTGACCCAGTCGACACGGCTATCGAACGCGCGGGTGGTGCTGCGGACATAGTCTCGGGTAAAGCAGATCTCGCGGTCACCCTTTAAGTCCACCCGCCGCTTAAGGGCTTGCCGAACCAGGAGCAGCATGGCCAGGCCGTAAACCAGGCAGGCGGCGGTCAGACAAAGAAGGAACGACCACCAATCGGGCTCCGCCACGATTTCAAAGCCGAATTGCGCGATCGCGAAAAGAAAGGCCGCACTTGGAATCAACATGGCGCCGGCCAGCATTCTGAGGATCATGACGCCTGGCGGATAGTAGAGGCTCATTTGAAAGGGGCGGCTGCGCCATAGGTCACGGTTGTCCGGCGGATCTTGAAGCGGCGGCAGGGGAGGAGATGCCCGGCGAGCGGCCTGCATGGCGGCACGCGCGGCGGTCGCCAGGGCGGACCAATCATCGGGCGAAGCCAGGCCCTGTTCCAGGGCGCGTTTCGGCACGATATAGGGTCTGCGGCCGGGCGCGTGCAGGAAAAGGCGGTTGCCACTGCGATAGACGCGGTTGAAGGCCGCCCACGTCTGGCGGGTATCGAAACCGTAACCGACGACGCGCACGGCGCTGTTGTCGAGGATCATGAGCTGGTCCCCGCTGTGGACCGGGTCGCGGCTGTCGCGGCGCTGGGCGATGTAGAGGATGGCGGCGGACAGGCACATGAAAACCGGTGGGACGAACGAAAAGCCCAGTACGACCGCGTTCCGATCGTGATCGACAATGGCCAGCTTCAGTTGAATGAAAATGACGACGGCCCAATCGACCGTCCACAACGCCCAAAACCAGACCATGGGCGCCCTTACGGCCTGCGCCAGCCAGAGGGCGCGGTCGTGGGCCGCGCCGAGGCGAAACGGCTGTGTCCGGATGGAAAATTCGTTCATGTGCCCCCCGTAGTCTTTATAGCCGATGACGGTTCGGGCGCATAGGGATGCAAAAAAGGGAGGCGCCACATGGGCGCCTCCCGAAAAGGCAGGGACGCTGTCTTTTTTAAAAGTCTTTTGCTTGGTCGCGCAATTTAACCGAAAAGTGCCAATAAGCGTTTCTGGCACTTTATCGGATTGCGCTCCAGCTTAGCGGAACAGGCTCAACACGGTCGAGGTCGACTGGTTGGCGATCGACAGCGCTTGCACGCCAAGCTGTTGCTTGGTTTGCAGGGCTTGCAGCTTGGAGCTTTCGGTCGCCATGTCGGCGTCGACGAGGTTGCCGATACCCTGGTTGATCGAGTCCTGCAGCTTGCCGACGAAGGTGATGTTGTTCTGCAACGCGGCCGACGACGTGCCGAGCTTGGCCAGGGCCGCCGAGACGTTGTTCAGCGAGGTGTCGATCGACGACAGCAGGGTCGAGGCCGAGGTCGCCGTCGAGAACGACGCGCTCGTGCCGACGGTCACGATCGAACCGCCCAGCGACAGGTTCTGGCCCTGGATGGTCAGGGTCGAGGTGCCGCTGGCATTGGCCAGGGCCGACAGGGTCGAGGTCGAGCCGTCCAGGATGTCGATGCCGTTGAACGAGGCATTGGCGATCGTCGAGGTGATCTGGTCGCGCAGCGAGTTGAAGTCGGTCTGCATGGCGGCGCGCGAGGTCGAGTCGAGCGACGTATCCGAAGCGGCCAGGGCCTTGGTCTTCATCTGGGTCAGCAGGTCGGTGATCGAGTCACCGGCCGACATCGCCACGTCGACGACCGAGGCGTTACGGTTCAGCGAGTCGGTGACCGAGTCGAGCGCGGACACGGTGGAGCGCTGGTTCTGGGCGATGGCGTAAACCGCGCCATTGTCCTTGGCACTGGAAACCTTCAGGCCGGTCGAGATGATGTTCTGAACGCTTTGCAGCTGCGAGCTGGTCGAGTTCAGGTTTTGCAGGGCGACCATTGCCCCGACGTTGGTATTGATGCTTTCCATTCTTTTATCCTTTTTTTGAATCCGCCCGAGTTTTTCGGGCGGCCGGCGTTTTGCCGATGAGTCTTCGATCGTGTGGATCGATAGCTCAAAAAGCAGAATGCCCGGATATGACTAAGAAACGGAAAATTTCGCAGTAAATATTGTACTGATTATTCGGAAAACAGAGCCATTTTGGGGCCTTACGAGTCTATTTCGGTTAATACTGGTGAATTTACATTGATTAATATTAAGACCTGTAAAGGGTTGCCGCAGCTTGATTCAGGTTTGATTCAGGCACGTTAACAGGCCACCGCAGGCGGGCTGCGCCAAAGCGCTTTCCGATAAAGTGGACACCACTTTTCGGACCCAAAAGCGCGTAAAAATAAAAGCCAGAAGCGGCGTTTTGGTTGGGCCAAAACGCCGCTTCTGGCGCTAAACAAGGCGTTGGTTTTTATGGAAGATCAGCCGTTGCTGCAGGCGCAGTGTTCGGTATGGCGATGGAACAGGTGCCGCCCGCCGAGATAGTTCATCAGGTGGGCGCCGGCCAGGCTGAGCGCGCCCGATACCGAGATCACCACCTCATAGGCGTCGAGCGCCGGAATGAAGGCGGCGGCCGCCAGCAACAGCACGCCGATGATCATCATGGCGGCGATTTCCGGCTTGGTCCACGCCTTGACGCGCCAGAAGGCCAGGGCCGTCAAGGGGGCGGCGATCAGGATCAGCACCTGGTGCACCCATTCGGTGCGGGTCAGGGCGCCGAGAAAGGGCAGGGCGGCGACCAGGAAGGGCAGGAGCAGGCAATGCACCACGCACAGGCCCGACAGGCCCATTGAGGTGATATCCAGCCATTTCGTCTTGTGATCGGACATGTCCGTACTCCGTACGCCCCACCCGCTCATATATGTTACATAGTAACTTTCGGCAAGCGTTAAGATGGAGTTATCACACTTGACGAGCCGCCGCCTGCGGATCGGGTTCGAGTGCGCTGAGCCTGGACAGGTCGGCCGTCGTTCGTCCCGCCTCGCCGTGGGTGATCATATCGGCATAGCGCATGCCCCGGGCGATATCGGCATGGGTATAGGTGCGCATGCCCTGGACGACCGCTTGCAGGCCGGTATCGCGCCCTTCCAGCCCGACAAAGAACCGCGGGTCCATATCGTCCAGTTGCTCGGGGCGCAGGTTATGCAGCGGACTGGCGGCGTCGATCACGTGCATGATCGTCCAGGTCAGGGGGAAAACGGGCATCTCCGAACGCATCAGCGGCAGGTCGTAAACACCCTGGAATGGCCGCCCTTCCTGGGTGACTTCCTTCAGCACCACACCGAGGGTGGCGCGCGCCGAGGTCATGGTGTTGACGCGGCCGTTGGCCATGCGCAGCATCAGGGTGTTGCGGCCGTTGTGGCGGGTGATGACCAGCTTGTCGGCGAACAGGAACCGGGCGCGCGGTCGCGAAAAGCGGATGAAGATCAGGCCGGTCATGACAGCTGTGAAGGCCATGCCGACGACGATTTCCACGCAGGCGACGGCATGGCCATAGGGGCTGACCGGCGCCATCTCGCCGTAGCCGACCGTGGCGAGGGTCTCCAGGCTGAAGCAGAAGGCCATGAAGACGTCGCCGCGGTGCAGGTTCAGCACGGCGCCGGGCGCGGCCAGGTACAACAGGGCGAACAGGCTGTTGATCAGGGCGATGACGGCGATCGCCGCGCCGGCGAAGGTCCCCCAGGAAATCGTCACGGCGATATGGTAGGGATCGCGCCAGTCGAACCGCGACACACCGACCTTGAGCAGGTTGGCGGACAGGCCTCCGCTCGCGCCGCCCGCCGGCACCGCCTGGATGCGTTCAGCCTTGATATGTTCGGCTTTGGGACGTTCAGCCTTGGGTGGGGGCGCGGCCTTTGGCTTGGTCATCAGTCTTCCGTCGTCCCTTTCGCCTTCACCGGTCGGTTTAACTGGCCGGTTTAACGGGCCTGTCTAGCCGGCGGGGGCGGTCACGTCCATCCACAGGACCAGCAAGCCGAAGGCCAGGACAAGCGCCCCGGAGATATGGGCGAGGACCTAGCGCCGGCCGGCCGCCTGGCTGACGGCATAGGCCGCCTGCCAGTATATGGCTGCGCCGGCCAGAACCAAGAGCAATTCGAGCGAGGCCGCCAGGACCGGATGCGCCCACAGGCCGAAGCCCATCCGCGGCAGGTTTCCGGCATTGCCCGGCAGGATGGGCAGGTCCGCGCGATGGACCAGCAGGTCGAGCAGCCAATGCGAGAACGACACCAGGGCCAGCACGATGGCCGAGCGCCGTCCCCAGGCGAGCCACCCCAGGCCGCCCAGCAACAGCGACAGGCAAATTGCCCCGACCAGCGAATGCGTATAGTCGGCATAGATGAAATTACCGCCATAGGACCGGTGCACGCCCGGAACAGGCTTCAGCGTCTCGATCTTCATGAGCAGCAACGGGACGAAGATGACGTCCAGCCACACCGTCGCCAGCATCAGGGCCCAAAGCGGGGTGGCGCGTTCGCGGCCCTTGACCGCCGCGGCGAAACCGAAATGCCCGGCGATCATTGGCCGCCTCGTTTGGTTTTGGACCCCGAAGCTTTGGGCCAAGGCAGGAAGGCGTCGACCGTGCCGGCGACAACCACGAACAGGAATACGCCCAGGAGAAACTGTATGTCGGCCTCGCTGAAATCGCTTCGATTGCCGCGAAGGCTAATATCATTAGTCTTCGTCGTCAAGCGGCGGTTCCGAGACCAGGCCGCGAAGAATCACCGACAGGCCGTTCTCGAAGGCCGCGTCGACCCCGTCGCCCAGGCGAAAGCCGTTGGCGAGCTCCATCGATATGAAGCCGTGCAGGAAGGGCACCAGCACGCGCGCCGAAGCGAAGGCGCGCTCCTTGCCGACCAGGGCGCCAAGCGGTTCTAAAAGCCGGCCGACCGCCGCGCCACGCGCCGCGGTCCCGCTGTCGGTGGGGGGCAGGCGCGCGTCGAAAAACAACGAATAGCCGTTGGGATTGCCCAGGGCAAAACGGCGAATGGCGCGGGCTTGCGCCATCAGGGTCGCCGTGGCGTCGTCCGCGACGATCGACCGGCTGAGCAGGTCGGCGAGCTCGGCCCAGACCTGCAGGTCCACCGCGCTCAACAGGTCGGCGCGGTCCTTGAAGCGGCCGTAGAGCGACGGCGTGCGAATATGGACCGCCGCGGCGACGTCCTTCATCGAGAACCCGTCGCGTCCCTTGTGCTCCAGCAAGGCGCGGGCAGCCTGGATGATCTGCAAATCGGTGGTTTTAGGGTGGGCGGGCATGACGCCCAAGGTGGGCTTGAACCGCAGGCCTGTCACGCCTAAATTCGGGTTATGAACATAGAGATCTGGTCCGACGTCATCTGTCCGTTTTGCTATATCGGCAAGACTCATCTGGAAACGGCCCTGGCCGACTTTCCCGGCAAGGAAAACGTGACGGTGCATCACCGCGCCTTCCGCCTGATGCCGGGTGAGGCGCCCACGCCCGTCGAGCAGATGCTGGCCCGCCGCTACGGCCAGTCACCGGCCCAGGTCCAGGCTTCGCTGCGCAATGTCGAGGGCACGGCCGCCCAGGCGGGGCTCGAATTCCATCTCGAGGGCACCTGGGGCGGCGATACCACCGACGCCCATGTCCTGCTGGTCCTGGCCGCCGACAAGGGGCTGGAAGCCGACCTGCTCGACCGCCTCTACCGGGCCTATTTCACCGAGACGAAATCGGTTTTCGATCGCCAGTCCCTGATGGCGCTGGGTGAAGAAGTCGGACTGATGCCCGACGAAATGCAGGGCGCGCTCGACCTGCCCGACCTGCGAGCGCGTGTCGCCGCCGACCAGCGCCAGGCGCAGATGATGCAGGTGCGCGGTGTGCCGTTCGTGCTGATCGACGGCAAGTTCG
>OUWB010001103.1_pt2 | contig 13829 bp, 11 predicted proteins | sample 1779821 | NCBI WGS metagenome assembly OUWB01 (sample SAMEA3914806, study PRJEB12502) | metagenome | biome: forest; material: soil | place: Canada | collected 2011-08-03 | depth 0.1 m
GATCAGCGCCGGCAGGGGCTTGGTATGGGCCAACGCACGGTCGATGCTTTCGATAAGCTTGGGTTGGGGCATCAGATGCGTGTGATGTTCGAGGTCGGCGAAGTGGCCGGCGACGTCGCCTAGTACGCGGTCAACACAGGCCTGGGCATTGTCGTCGAGATCGCGGGCTTCCTTCAGCACGATGACATTGATACCGATGCGCAGATCGCGAAGCGCATCCGACGTCGCCAGGCGCTCGCGCGTCGAGGCATCAGCCAGGCGTGGCGCCAGAAGCTGGATGCGATCGAGCATCAGTCCGGTCCATTCGCTTACGCTTATGGTGGCGCGGGCGCCGGCCATGGCCGCGAGCTCGCGCCAGCAGGCGCGCAGGACACGCAAGGCGGCCGTCTGCGGACCGATGACACGGAACAGGCGCGTTGTGACGATAGCCGCGGCGACGCCGGCCAGTTGGGCGAAGTTGCTGGCGGCAAAGGTGGCAAAGTCGGCGGTGAATGTATTGGTGAGGGCCAGTCCCGTAGCAAAGCCCATGACCAGCGGCAGGACACGGCCGGTCCACTTCGGCTGGGCCAGCAGGTAGCCAAGGACGAGCAGGGTTGGCGCTAGGACCAGGGTCAGCATGACGAAGCCGTGCACGGCGGGCAGGATGGCGAACTGATAAAGCGCGATCAGCGGCAGGGAAACGGCTGTCCATGTCAAGAAGTTACGCTGCTGCACCGTCGGGTCGTCAACAGTCGCAAAGAAACAACACATGACGGCGGCGATCATCGGGACGATGGCGCCTTCCGGCCAAGCGGTTATGATCCAGAACAGGCATGAGCCAACGATGGTGACGAAGGTAGCGGCAACGGACAGGGCCGCCATGCCGAGATCGATATGCAGGGGTTGGCGCAGGCGGCTGTTGACCAGTGCTTGGGCGTGAGGGCTTAACGGAGTAGATCGGCGCAGGCTGAGGCTCAGCTCGTGCGAAAGGGACAGTAGGTCGGTCAGTTCGACCAGCCGCGCCAGAAGGTTGTGGGCTAAGAGGTGAGTCCAGCCCTCTGGCGGTACCGTGGCGATGACATTAGCGATGGCCGCGCGCCTCGCCTCGGGATCGGGACGGTCGGGATCGACGACCCAAGCGCGGGTATCGTCTAGCAGAAGCGTCAGCTCCGATGTCAGGGCGCCCGACGCTTTGAGGCTTTGCACCCGGTCGTCGATGGCTGAGATCAATGGAACCAGCAGCATCAACCGGTCCTGCAACGCGGCCAGCGTTGCCCGCGTCGGCAGCAAGGTCTCGGTGTCGTAGGGTACATGGGTGGCCAGCAGGTGCAGTTCGGTGACATCGGCGGCCAACGTCCGGCGCACCGAATTATCGGGCAAGGTCTGAACGCCGGACAGGGCAAGCACGGTCCAGGCCTGGGCGTCGCGCGAGATGCTTTCGAGCTTGGCGGTCAACACACCCGACACATTGCGGGGGAAAATCAGGGTATGGGTCAAGGTGGCGCAGGCAACCCCGACGCCGATTTCCTGGGCGCGCAATATGGCGACATTGAACACACCCTCGGGGTGGTCGACTGAGGGAAAGCCGATAATGGCGGCGGTATAGCCAGCAAGCATGAAGAGATAGCTGCGCGGGGTTCGGTCGAGAAGGGACAGGAACTGGCATCCGCACACCCAGGCCGCCATGGCCAGTGTCAGCAGGACGGGGGCATTGGCCAGAGGGGGCACGATCAGCACGGTAGCGACCGCGCCGATGACCGTGCCGCCGAAGCGAAAAACGGCTTTGGAGCGCACCGTGCCGGCCAGGGGTTGGCTGACGATATAGACGGTGGCCATGGCCCAGAACGGCCGCTCGAAACCGAGCGCGATCGAGACATACAGCGCCAGAAGCGCTGCCACGAAGCTGTTTATGGAAAAGAGGCTGTCGCGTAGCCGGGCCATATCAGTTGTCCGCCTCGTCTAGCGCTGATTGCAGACGGTTCAGCACGCGCGCTGCGACCTCTATCTCCTCGAGAGGAATGTCGCTGAGGATCGCGGAGCGAACGTCGTTAGCCACGACCTCGGCGCGGGCCGCCAGGTCGCGGCCGATCTCGGTCAGATGCAGCGTTTTGGCGCGCTTATCGATGAGATCTGGTCGGCGTTCGACCAAGCCCGCGCGTTCTAGCTGGTTTAGCAGGGGAACCAGTGACGGCGCTTCGACGCCGAGTGCATCAACCAGAGCGCCTTGGCGCACGCCGTCCTCTAGGCGGCCGAGCAGCATGACCGGCAAGGCGAGTGTGTGTGAAACGCCGAGGCTCAAAAAGGCCTTGTCGACGTGACGGCGGTAGGCGCGGCCAAGAGGTGCCAGTAGAGCGGTGACGGATTGGGCTGGGGACAGGGCGCGCATGTTCGTACTATAATTTAATTAGGTAACTAACTAATTAATTAATAGAGCGTTCGATGTCAACCCTTTCTCATGGTGCGGGCTGTGGAGGTAGGGGGGCGCGGTATCGGTCTTGGCCAGCCCAGTGCGAGGCGCGTCCTGTCGGAGTCGACTAGGATTAATGGGTTCGAAGACCGGCAGCCGTCGCCACACTATTTTGCAGTTGCAAGGCCAATTGAGCGACATTGGCTTGCGCTTGATATTGCGCCAGGTTGGTAATGCCAATGTTCACGGTCGTCGTTTGGCTGATATTGCGATTGTCAGCGGTATTTAAGACCGTATTCACAATCTGGTTTCCGTTGGCGCTATTCAAAACGACGGTGCCGCCGTTCGTTCCAGGGATAAACGCACCTTGTGCGTTTGCGTTGAGCTGTATGCCAGCCCTGGCGGCTTCGGCCGCCAGGCCACTGCTAATAGTGCCCGTGGTTGTCTGCTGGGCACCTTGAGGCGTCAGTGTCAGCTGAGTTTGAAGTGCCAATTTCCCGTCGACATAGGTGTCTACGACGGCGCCGAAGCTGAAGTTGACGCCGGTCGGGGTTTCAAAGCCGCCACGTTGCGCGTCCAACTCATCATCCGTCAGGGGCGCAGGACTTTTCGTGTCATTGGCAGTCGATGTTTCGGCGACCGCTGCGACAGGAAGAGCTGTGATTGCGAAGCCGATGCAAGCGAGGATGAACGGGCGCATTGATTTCATCTCACGGCACTGGATTGGAATAAATCATGGGCGTTATCTGATAGATGGGCGGCATATCGCGCGACAGGCTTGCAAGACTATCGTCACTTAAGGGTTGCCCCAAATTGGCGGCGGCCCAAGGCTTCCATTCATCGTCCTTGTTCCACGCGACTTTCATTTGGGGCGTAGAGTGCACCGCAAACAAGATCCCATTCCAGATCTTGCCAAAATCACTGATGCTATAGGTCTTAAGTCCGATGGCGGGATCGCCAACAAGCACCTGGTCGTTCTTCACGCCTTTTATGACAACAAAATGCTTGTAAGCGCCCACGCTCACGACCGCTATGCCTGGGCTATTAAAAGTTTTGAGCTGAGCGGGTGTCAGGCGAAATCCGTCGGCTTGGTAGCCGCGCGCCGATAGATACTTCTTGATATCCAGGAGGGAGAAACCGACCTTGCGAATCTTCGCTTGATCGCCTGCGGCGTACATGGCTCTAAAAATCTCGGCTTCGCCGATCGGGTCGCTGTAGTGATAGGTTAGAAGCGTCGCGAGCGCGGCTGAGCCGCAGCTATAGTCATATTGCTGACGGACGACGGTACGGAATGGAATGTCGCGCAGGCTCACCACATGCACATTGTACGCACCCGCAGCCGTCAGTACGTCCTGACTGCGAGCCTCCCCAGTGGAGGCCAGCGCAAGTCCCGACAGGAATGCCAGACAGATTGGCAAGGTTTTGGTCATTGGCTTGGGAGGCCCACGATGTTGACGCTCAAACTACCTTGCAGGTTGTTGTTGTTGCCGGTGTTCATGACAAAATTGCCGATGCCGTTGTAGCCGCTCAGAGCTGAGCCGGCGAAACTAATCATGCCACTGGTGACATTGGCCGCATTCACGGCGTTCCCCGTATTTAGCGCTGACACATTTTGATTTGTAACGACGTTCGTCGGCGCGGCCGCGCCGGCACTTACGTCGGCAAGTTCGTCAACGCTCATGACGAGAGGCGTGGCGGAGGCGGTGTCGCCTTTGCGGTCTTCGATATTGGATGCTGACGGTATGGATGAGCTTGAGGAGCGTGTGGTTGTTGCGGGGTCGCCGGCGAAACAAAGGCTAGGCGTAGCGACAAATACGGCGAGCGCAACGCCAAGGTTTTTGGCATTTAGCATGACAACATCTCCGATGGGCGGGATTTCGCAAGAAAGGGGCTTGGATCGGTCGTTCTGACCGATCCAAGCTTTTCGAAGCCGATTAGTGGCTGAAGCTGATGTTGGCGTTGGCCGACATAGCGGTAGCCGCTTGGTTGGCCGAGCCCAGGCCGGTGTTGCTGCTCGCGGTCTGAATGCCGGAGAAGTTGGCGTAGGCGCCGCCGTCCGACGAAATAGCGCCGGTCGAGAAGGCGCCGTTCTGGGTCGTCGGGCTGCCAGCAAAAGTGACAGTCGAGCCGGTGACGGAAGCGCTCAGGTCTTCGGTCGAGATGCTCGCATAGTGCACCGACGAGTTGTTGTTCGAATCGCTGACAGCGTGGTCGGAGTTGTCAGTGTTGTTCGAATCGACCGTGTTGTTCGAGGCAAGCGTGCTCGTGCGTTGCGAATTGTTGGCGTTGTCCGCGTTGTCGGTCGTTGTGTTGTTCGACGCGACGGTAGCGGTGTGCTGAGAGCTATCGCTATTATTGGTGGTCGTGTTGGTGGTGTAGTTTTTGGAATTATCGGTCGAGGTGGTGTTGTTCGACGCGACGGTAGCCGAGTGAGTCGAGCTGTCGGTGTTGGTCGAGGTCTTGGCGTTATCGGTCGTGTTGCCAGACGCCGTCGTGTCATTGGAGGCCACGGTCGCGGAGTGAGACGAGCTGTCGCTGTTGTTCGTCGTATCGGTCGTGGTCTTGTTGTTGGTTAGGCTCAGGCTGTTCGACGACGTCTTGGCGTTGTCGGTGGAGGTCGTGTTGTTGGACGCCGTCGTGTCGTTAGACGCCACGGTCGCCGAATGCGACGAGCTGTCGCTGTTATTGGTCGTGTCGGTTGTGGTCTTGTTGTTGGTCAGGCTGTTCGACGTGGACTTTGCGTTGTCGGTCGTGTTGTTCGACGCCACGGTCGCGGTGTGCGACGAGCTGTTGCTGGCGTTGGTGGTGTCGGTCGTATTGGTGGTGGTGTTCTTGGAGGCGTCGGTCGAGTTGTTGGACGCGACCGTATCGTCAGAGGCAACCGTGTGAGCGGAGCTGTCCGTCGCGTTGGTGGTATTGGTCGACGTGTTCGTCGTGTTCTTCGAGGCGTTGGTCGTGTCGTTCGACGCGACGGTAGCCGTGTTGGTCGAGTTGTTCGCCTTATCGACGTTGGTCGTCGCGCTGGTCGATGAGTTCGACGAGCTGTTGCCGGAGTCGCTCACCGAGTTGCCCGAGGCGACCTCTGCTTGATGCGACGAGCTATCGCTGTTGTAGCTGCCGAGCGTCGCCGTCGTCGGCGTTGTGGATTGGGCCATGACGGTCCCAGACAACGCGAAAGCAACCGCGAACGCTGAAGCCGTGGAGACCAGCACCTTCGTATTCAATTTGGTCATTTGATCTTACCTCGAGTGTAATGTCCTATCGGAGATAATTCCTCCAGTTGGTACAACAAATGAAAAACAGAAAAGTTGCATAGGTTAAAAAATAAATTTTTGAATTATTGGAAATGTGCTATGAAAATAGAAGTTCGACCCAATATATATTGATATTGGGATGATTTAGATTTTTATCTGACTTAAATTTAATAATAGAAAACTTATGAATCAAAATTTCATGGGGATACTTACTGTGGCTTGCATGTTTGGCGCATCGCTAGTGACGCCAAATTGGAAATTTGTGTTGATTGAAGCGCGGTCATTGAGCTTGAATGACCAGCCCATAAGCAGGGTGCCGATCTGCAGGCTGCTGGCGGTTTGTTCCGTTCCGCCAATTTGGGAGTAGGTCTCGAAGATATAGATGTGGCTGTATCCGAGCGAAACGGACAGCCGTGGGTTCAGCGAAAGGCCAAAGCCCATTGAAGCGCCGATAGAGTCACCAGGCACAACCTTACCGACGAACGCCCCGCCGATTGTCTTATTAATGTCGCTGGAGAAGTTGTGCGTATAGTTCAGCCCGGCAAAGATCACGGCGGGATCGGAGGGATAAAGCATGGTTATCCCGCCCTCGGTGCCCCAGAAGCCCGACCCTGTTGCAAGGGAGGTTGCGTCTCCATACTGGTCGTAACTGACGCTGTATGGGCCACGGCCGGTGGGGGGTTTGATGTGGAAATCGGCGATAAAGATCGGCTCGCCAGGCTCGATATTGTTGATCTGATACCGCGCGGATATGTCGATGTCGCCTAGGCCCGCACCATTCAGTCTTTGGGTCTCATTTACCGTGGAGTCACGTTGCGCCAGAGTCGTTACCAGGTCTTGGCGATCGATAAGGGGGACTTGAATCTGCGCTTCCAGGCGATTGGTTATTCCGTACCGGAAGGTTGCAGTTGCAACGCCTGTGTCATGATCGGCATTGTCGGCGTCAATCACACCAAGCTGAACGCCCGGCACGATTTCCACGCCTTGGAACACCAAGCGATTGGCCGAGGAGTCAACATATTGCAGCGAGGGCTCGAAGACGAAATGGCCGGCTGGTGTCAGGACGCCTACCGACTCTGGAAGCGCGGCAACCGCCTGGGTTTGATTAGAATTGGCAGGCGCCTCTCCGACGGGTTTATCCGGCGGCGCGGCAGAGGCAATTTGCGTTGGGGGTGCCGGGGGAGCCGGCGCCGGTGCTGCAGGCGTTTCTTGGGGCGTCAATGCTCGCGCGACTTCGGCGGGGAGGCGGATGCCGTCGGTGGAGGGTAGGACTTGCGCGGGAACCATGGTGGCGGCCGCGCTGACGGGAGGAGCGGGGCCTACGGGTTGATCCAATGCCACTTGGCCTTTTTGCACTTCCGCCCTTAGTGCCTGAATTTGATTTTGCTGCGACGCGATGACAGCGTCTTGCTGGGCAACGCGTGCTTCCAATTGTTGAAGCTCGCTCTCCACCCGACGAACTTCCCCGCCCTTGGTGGTTGCCGACGTTTTGGTTTTCGCGCAGGCGGGCTCTGCAAGGGCAAGAAGGCTTGCGCCGATCAAGAGGCCGCAAATCGCGGGCTGAAGCTGCAGCTTACGATTTGTCATACTTACATACCTTGGTAAAGACGGTCGCGAGCGCGTTTTACGCGGCTCTTAAATGTACCCACAGGGCAGTGAGCAAGTTCGGCAGCCTCCTCATACGAGCATCCCTCCTCCACAAGTAGGGCGAGGGCTTCGCGGCTGTCGGGAGGCAATTTTTGCATAGCCTCCAGGATGTCGGAGTATTGTAAGCGCCATTCCTGAGCGGCGGGGACAGCTTGGCGAGCTGCCCAATAGCCGTCGGAATCCTGTATTATGGTTCGATCCCGACTAGAACTTGTATAGAAGTGATTTTGTAAAATCTTGTAAAGCCAAGATTTGAGATTCGAGCCTGGTTCATATGAGGCTTGGTAGCGCCAGGCTCGCGCAAGCGTTTCTTGAACAAGATCGTCGACGTCGCTCTGCGATCGCGTAAGCGACCTTGCAAACGCTCGGATTGCGGGAATCAATACGATCACGGCATCTTCGAAGGATGCAGTGTCCTTTGCTGCTTTGCTTCCCATCCAACGAAACTCGTCGCCCAACGGGCGCCGCCCCATGTTTACTTCCTGTTAACAATACGGATGGCCGCCCCGATTTAGACGCAATCAAAAGACGGCAATTCGAAAAAAATTTCCGCAAGCCATTCCAAAGTCAGTAAATATTCCCCTTTTGGGAGAATTTTATCCCGGTTAGAGGCGCAAGATCCCTTGCGTCGTCACATTTGAGACGGGGCGCGCCATTTGCGCGCGATCGCCCTTGCAATTTGTTTATCAGTTCGTTATGGGTAACGTTGATATCTAAAAAGTAACTGTTGTAAATCTGTCAGAAAATTCGAATAATCTCGCAGTTGCAGCAAAATAAAAAACTAATGTGTTCTTCGGGCAGAGCGTAATTAGGCTGTAGAGTTTCTTGGCATTTCCGTTGTAGGTAAGCGGAATGCCTAAATTAACAAGTAAAAAATCTGGTGGGTGGAAGTCTTGTAGGAGACATTAGTGTCTCTATGGGCGCTATCTAATTTATCATACATAAAATGTCTCTCGTGTTCGGCGGAGAGTTGGCATTTTTCACGTTAAGTGGAAGGTTGATATGTCAAGTTTGATTGTCGTGAGCGGGTGTGAGTTCAAGCCAGTAGCGAATCACCTTATGGATGACTCGAAGCTATCCTTGCTACTTCAAGATGTGACTGATGGGGACAAGGCTGCCTTAAAGGGCGTCTATGACTTGACCGCTAACCGCCTGTTCAAGCTTTTGCTTCGCATCGTTGGAAGACGTGAAATCGCGGAAGATTTGTTACAGGATGTCTTTATAACTGTTTGGCAAAAGGCCGGACAGTTCGACGCCAGCAGAGGCAGTGCGAGCGGTTGGCTGCTCTCTTTGACCCGACGTAAAGCCATCGATTTTTTGAGGTCGGTGAAGCGCGAAAATCTTTGTGACGACACAGATGTCGCCGGCGAGGATCGCGGCTCCGATTGGAACCGCATGAATATTGATATGCGCCTACACATTCACATGCGGAAATTGAGACCAGATTATAGCAGAGCCTTGATGCTTTGTTTTCAGCTTGGCCTTACTCATGAAGAGTTGGCTGAGCATCTAGATGTGCCTCTTGGTACAGCCAAGAGTTTTGTAAAACGGGGAATAGCTGAACTGAAGAAAAACTTCCTTGAGGATGGATTTGCTTACTGAAAAATCGCTACCAGTGATTTATATTCAGGCCTGGGAATGTTAGCGGGGCATACCGGCAGCGCGAATATAAAGAAGCGCCCCGGTTCGACTCGTAATTGACCGGGTCGTTGAGTTGTCTCGCATGGCATGTAGGTCGCCTGTGCGAACGGTAATGCCGTTCACCTCTATCTCTCCATCGAGAATCAAGCAGGTCTGAGGCAGGGGTTGATCGGCGCGGGGCAAACATGCGCCCGGCGCCACGCGATATAGGGCAACGGGTCCCTGATCAACGTCTTGTGATCCCAATGCCTTGCGCTCGATACCTGGAGCGACGACTTCCCAATTTCCATAGTTGGTGTGATTGGGCGAAGCATTTTCCGGTCTATCGATAGCCGCCTCAATCCGATCCCAGATTTCGCGTGGGGGCGCGTCATTGTCGTTGACGGAGCCGTCGTAGGAGAAAATTTCATCATACTCAGCAACGAGCTCGATGAAATGTTCATTCGCTTCCAATTGCTGCTCGGCCTGAGCGACTTCAGCGGAAGTGGCAATCCCCAACGCATAGCGGGCGGCTAGCACATCCTCATATTCTTTCAAACGTGGATCATACATAGCCAATCACACACCCGCTTGCGGCAACCCGCTCAAATAACTCTAAAGGAATCAATTCTACGCCAGATTCGTCGTGGAGGAGCCAATCCGAATTCCATACCTTTGTAGCGTTTTGCCGCGTCGGTCAAACCTTAGGCGGCTCCGATCCGATCGGTTTTGTGTCTCAAAATTGACATCAAGCATCGACCTTTATTCCAGGCGAAGCGCTCCTGTCGCCTCTCGGCATCGTAGTCTGTGAGCGTTAACATGGTCAAATATGGTGTGTTGATCAGTAAAGGAACCGCCGGCTGCCAGCTTTCATATTCACGATCAGATAGTTAAGACGGCTTCATCGACGCTGGAAAATACCCTCACATATTGTTTTCCCAAAGTAGTCCGTGTGCTGATCGTAACGAAAAGTGTGGCAAAAAGATGAGGTGAAATCCTTGTCGGAGAAGTTTTATAGCGTCAAGCAATTACCGTCCGCGTAGCACACGGCGGCAGCAAAATCAGCCAGCCCCGCGCGCTCTAAAAGCGAGGCTATTGCGCATAATGGATCCGAAGCAGGTCAGGCCGATGCTGAGGAGCACGAGATCCACAGTAAGGGTCATCGGGAGGTTGCCAGCGGACATTGGATGAAGGGTCTGCGCGAACGGCAATAAAATAAGGCTGGCTGCCACCGCAAACCTTCCGGCCAATGAGGCTTGTTTCACTGATCGCATGAAGTAAGCCGCAAGCGTCCATACGAGCAGAAAAAGCCAGAACGCACCAATGTAGATGGTTGGAAAAATGAAAGTAGCCGCCGCGGCTGTCGCCATAGCCGCGGGCGCGCCCCAAACGAAACCGGTCCAAACTCGGTGCAGCCGTGGGTGCGGTAGGCCCCTTTGCGCCGCCTTGAGCAGCCAGATATCCATGCCGGTCGTGCATATCAGGCAAAGGCCGAGGCCCAGCAGGGTATAGATGATCCGTACCCAGACGCCGCCGAACGAACCGAAGTGAAGGCGATAGAGGCTGGCATAGGCCTGCTTGCCGGCCGGGCCATCGATCAGGTGCTGGCGCGCGGTCAATCGTCCTTGGCCGTCGAAATCGAACTGCTCTCCATAGACCAGACGGTCCGGGATATCGGCCCAGACGGTCAGGGATTCCTTTGGCGTATTGAGGTTGTTGAGGCTGACATAGTTGGGTTCGGCGCCAGGATAGGCGCGGGTCAGCGTCGAAAATGCGGTGATCATCGCGCTTTCGCTCATCCGGCCGGTTATGGTGACCGGCGGTGGGCTGCCGAGGAGCGGTGCGCCGGTCGCCGCCGTATCGCCCTTGCCGAAGCCGATGGCGGCCACCAGGACGGCGATCTGGATCAGGCCGATCAGGGCGCCGGTCAGGGCAATGACGATGTGAAAGGGCGCGCCCCAGGCGCCGATGCGGTTATGCAGGTCCGAGCGGTTGGCCCGGGCGCCGGCCTTGAAGCGCCAGAGAAATGCATCTTTCAAAAGCCGCGGATGGGCCAAAAGGCCGCCGATGACCAGGGCCACGATGGCAACGCCGCCCAGGCCGACCACGACCACGCCGATGGTCGAGGGCAGGTGCAACTGGTAGTGCAGGGCCGTCAGCGCATCGGTGGCGGGCGTTTCCGCCGGCCCTATAAAGCGGCCTCGACTGTCATAGCCGCGATGGCCGCTGCCGGCACTGATCGTCAGGCGTGGCGCATCGCGCGTTGGTGTCGAGGCAGAGATCGACGGCGCGTCCTTGGCTTGGAAAGCGCGCGCATCGGTCAGGGCGCGGGCTAGGCCTTCGGGGGTAAAGGTGGCATCCGGCACGTTTGCAGCTTCCCAGCGCTGCAGATCGGGATAGAAGACCGTTGCCGTGCCTGACAGGCAGATCAGGTAGAGCAGGCCGGCGACGACCAGGCCCAGGATCTTGTGGCCGGTCAGATTGCGCTGCACGAAGGCGGCCGAGACCTTCGGCCACAAGGAACGTTTCGCGCTCATGCATGCCCTCCCGCAGGCAGAAAGGCCAGGACCGCCGCGGTGCCGGCAATGGCGCTAATGATGGCCAGGCTGCGCCACGGCCGGGTGCTGGCCAATTGCACGACCCAGGCAATGGCCGTTACGACCACGGCAATCACTGCCATCATCATCAGCCGGTCGGCCGCGTCGCCGGGTACGCGGGCATCCCACAGGGCGCCCGTCATCAGGCCGGCGGCGGGCGCTGCCACGACACTGCCCAGAAGACGAGCGACGACTCGGCCCCAATAGCCATGGCCCAGCGCCAGCCTGTCATTGTCCGATGAGGCCCGGGCGCGCGGCGTGCGCCCCGCCGGCGCCAGGCTCACGGCATGGCCGGCAACCAGGCCGAGCGCCGCAACCATTGCCAGGGTGACGGCGTTGGGCAAGGCGACATCACCGGAACCGGCCAGGCACCAGCCAGCCAGACAGACCGCAACCAATCCCCAGCCGACGGCTAGCCAGGCACGGCCGCGCCGCCGCGGTTCGCGCCAGCGCAGATACAGGCACGCCAGCCCGAGACAAAGTCCCAGGCTGGCGACCAGGCGAATGACAAGCGCCGAGCTCATCAGTAGCGGTAGCTCAGGCTAAGCATGGCACTGCGCGGGGCGGCGTAGAGGGCCTGGTTCCACTCCAGGCTCGCCCAGTATTTCTGGTCGAACAGGTTGTCGATATTGAGCGAGGCCGTGACGTGGTCGGCCAGGCGGAAACTGGCCATGACACCGGCGACGGCATAGGCCTTCTGGGTGATGGTCGTCGTCTGGTCGACCGTCGAGATATCGCTCTGCCAGCGCACGGACGCACCGACCTTCAGCTCGCGCCATTGCGGAACGGTGTAGGTGGTTTCCAGCTTGAGCGTTTGGCGCGGTTCGTAGAGGTTGATCTCGGCGCCTGTCGGGTCCTTGATGGTGAGGCTGGTCCAGCCACCGTCCAGTGTCCAGTTGCGGGTGACCCGGCCGGCGACCTCCAGCTCGTAGCCTTTCACATAGGTGTCGATGCCGGTGTAGTAGCTGTCGAACGAGTTGGCATAGTAGCCGGCAAAGGTCGCCAGGTCGTCCTGCTCCGATTTGAAGACCGAAGCCGTCGCATAGAGGCGGTTGTCGAACCATTCCGACTTCAGCCCGGCCTCGTAGCTCTTGCCCTTGGCCGCCGGCAGTTCCTTGTGATTGATGTCGGTCTCGATCTGTGGATTGAACAGGTCGGAATAGCTGGCATAGGCCGAAACGTTTTTCGTCAGGTCGTAGACAAAGCCGATATAGGGGCTGACGGCGTGGTCGGAGCGATCCTGGCTGACGCCGTAGGAATAGCCCGTCTCCTTGAGCGCGATGGCGTTGAAGCCGATGACTGCCTTCAGCGGATCGGTGATGTTGAGGTGGACGGCGCCATAGACGCGGCTCGACGTCGTCAGGGTGTCTTCCTGCAGCACGGCCGACGGGAAGGCCGGCTCGGCCGGATAGATGTAGTGCGACGGCAGGAAGGACGGATAGTCGAAGGTGTCGGAGGCGGATTCCCACTGCAAGGTGGTCGCGGTGGCGGTATTGACGCCGATCACCGCCTGGTGCTCGCGGCCGAACAGGGTGAAGGGGCCGGACGCCATGGCGTCGACCATCGACTGGCTGGCCGTGGCCGGATAGACGCCGCTATAGGCCGTCAGGCCCAGCCCCGTCGTCTTGTCCGGATTGCCGTAGCCGTAAAGCAGCACCGACTGGTAGTCGTAGTCGCGGTGGGTCGCCGTCACCTTGGTCGTCCAGCCATTGTCGAAGGCGTAGCTGAGCTCGCCGAAGGCCGTCTTGTCGTAGGTATTCCAATAGGTCCACGGCGCCGCGGTCGTCGCCGACACCTTGTAGGTGGTGATCGGCGAACCGTCGCTATAGGTCAGGGGAAGCGCCCCCCAGGTGACGCCGCGGTCGAGGTTGTCCTGTTCGGAATAGCCGCCGGTCATCTTCAGCTTCGGCGTGATGTCCCACGAAACGATGCCGTAATAGACGTTGCGCTTGGTGTGGTAGTAGTCGAGCCACGAATCCTTGTCCTCGGTGGCGTAAACGAAACGCCCCTCGACGGTGCCCGAGGCATTCAGCGGCCCGGAGATATCGGCGTCGAGGCGCCGGTCGTCCCAGCTGCCGTAGGAGGCGGTGACATTGGCTTCAAAGTCGCTGGTCGGGCGCTTGCGGATATAGTTGATCGTCGCCGACGGATTGCCAGTGCCGATCATCATGCCGGTGGCGCCGCGGATGGCTTCGATGCGGTCATAGATGGCGGTATCGATATCGCCGTACTGGATGCCCCAGATCAGCGGCTGGCCGACGCCGTCGACCTGGAAGTTGGTGATGTCGAAGCCGCGCGAATTGTAATAGGTGCGATCGGTTTCGA